>Ga0180437_10005294_pt1 | contig 17721 bp, 15 predicted proteins | sample SS_ome_4_FD_132410 | JGI IMG/M metagenome (GOLD analysis project Ga0180437, IMG submission 132410) | Hypersaline lake sediment archaeal communities from the Salton Sea, California, USA - SS_3_D_1 metaG | ecosystem: Environmental > Aquatic > Non-marine Saline and Alkaline > Hypersaline >... | reverse complement strand
GTACGCAACCGAGGGGCACCGGGAATCGACGGGATGACAGTCGAGGAACTGATGCCTTACTGCCGTAGCCACTGGTCGCAGATACGGGAGGAACTACTCAACGGGACGTACGAACCGAAACCGATACGGCGGGTTTCCATACCCAAGCCGGACGGGAAAGGGATCCGTTTACTCGGGATCCCGACGGTGCTCGACAGACTGATCCAGCAGGCCCTGCTTCAGGTCCTGACCCCGATCTTTGATCCTACGTTTTCGGAAGACAGCTATGGATTCCGACCGGGACGGAGCGCGCATGGTGCCGTGCGACGTGCCCGGAATCATATGGCAGAGGGTTATCGATGGGTGGTGGACCTGGATCTCGAAAAGTTCTTTGACCGAGTGAATCATGATGTGCTGATGGCACGGGTAGCGCGACGGGTCAAGGACAAACGAGTCCTTCGAGTTATCCGCCGTTATTTGCAGGCGGGAGTGATGAAGGACGGGCTGGTGACGCCCCGGCTGGAGGGGACTCCACAGGGAGGTCCACTTTCACCACTGCTCAGTAATATTCTGCTCGATGAGTTGGATAAAGAACTGGAGCGACGGGGACACCGGTTCGCCCGCTATGCCGACGATGCGAACGTGTACGTGCGATCAAGGCGAGCGGGCGAACGAGTGATGGCATCACTGGAGGGCTTCCTCTGGAAGCGTTTGCGGTTGCGGATCAACCGGAGCAAGAGTGCTGTGGATCGACCCTGGAGGCGGAAGTTTCTAGGCTACAGTGTGACCTCACACCAAGAGCCGAAGCTGAAGGTAGCCCCTGAGTCGATTAAGCGACTCAAGGCCAAGCTTGGAGTTATACTTCGGCAGGGTCGGGGCCGCAATCTTGTCCGGGTCTGCGAGGAACTTAGTGTTGTTCTTCAGGGTTGGGTAGCGTACTTTCGGATGGCCCACGTTACGAAGAGTTTCATGGTATTGGATGTATGGGTTCGCCGGAAATTGCGCGGGATCCTATGGCGCCAATGGAAGCAACCCCGCACCCGATACAAGGAACTTGTTCGGCGTGGTGTGCATCCTGACCAGGCGAGGGTAGCGGTTGGTAACGGTCGAGGCCCCTGGTGGAATGCTGGGGCCTGGCACATGAACCGAGCCGTACCTAACGCCACACTGCGGAAAATGGGTTTGATCAGCCTCGTTGATGCGCATCGCAGACTTGCGTGCCCTGCGTGAACCGCCGGATGCCGAACGGCACGTCCGGTGGTGTGGGAGCTAGGGGCGGGCAACCGCCCCCTGCTACCCGATCAAGCAGATGGTCATACTTAGAGTCCGCCCCCTTCCAGTATCGATGTCTGTTTAAGAGGATAAATGTTCAGGTTTTCCATATGAGACGCAGCAACCTTGATACCCCGATTGGCTGCTTGAGCTTCACGCAGCTTGCTCGAATGGGAGGGCGGATGGGTCACCAAGATAGAATACGGGGCAGGGGATCTATCATCCTATGAGCCTCCGAAAATTGTGCCTAAGATGTGCCCATCACTGGTTTGCAGCGTGAAAAAGTGCAGGGGATTATCACTCCTCTGCCTCCCCCAGATTGTGCCCAAAATGTGCCCGCCGCACCGAGAAAATGCTAAAATGACCTGACATTTTCCAACTTCCAGCTCAAAAAGATTTAGCTGAAAATTAGATACATGGCTTCCGACTCCAGGAAGATCCGCCCCATGATGGAGAACTAGTAATATTTTGCCGATTAAGCCTTAAAACGGAGGTTAGAAGGCAAGAAATGTCTTATAACATTGATTTCTCAGTGGCGACCAGTGAGCAGATTGAAGCGGCCCTCTGCAAGCGCTTGGAGAGCATAAGGCTTTCTCGTAACATAACCCAGGCACAACTCGCTGAGGAAGCCGGCGTATCACCAAGGACCATCGGTCGGCTTGAAAAGGGCCAAGGCGTTTCAGTGGATACATTCATTAGGGTTATGATGGCGCTTGGTATACAACAAAGTCTTTTCCGACAGTCTCTGATGATATGTGGAAAATCTGTCAGACGGTTCTTCCATGCTCGAGGCATTTCCCACATTCCTTGCGGTGTTTGCCTCCATCCGTTTGTTAGGGGATAGACCGAATTTCTCGCCGCCTACCTCCTCTTGCCCAAAGCCCTCCACAGGAGAAACGCACCAAAGGGCAGCAGTAGGATGGCAGAGTAGTTCAAGATGTGGGAAGGGTGAGACCGGAAACCCGGGACAGGGGCATCGACAACAGCCGCAGTCCAGGTGTCGGCACAGCCTTCGTCAGTCATGCCGTTGCAGTTATCGTCCACATGGTTGCAGATTTCCGGGGCTGCGGGATGTATCGAAGCATTGTTATCCTTACAGTCACAGGCCATCCCGTAATCGTCTCCATCCTCGTCTGATTGGGATGGGTTTGCCAGGTAAGGACAGTTGTCCACAACATCCGGAATGGCATCATTGTCGCCGTCGCCAGCCGTTGGAAGCCCTGAGACCCAGAGGGAAGCATCGATCCCCGGCTTCGTAACGGTGCCGGCAAGGATGTAATCCTGGTCAGTGCCGTACTGATTCTTGTCTATGAGAAGAATCGGTCCCACTCCCTGTATGTCCCCTGGCGCGGACCCCTCTTCCAGAAATCCAGCGGTAGACATGGCATACCATTGAGACCCATCATAGCGAAGGACCTTGCCGTGTTCAGAAGCATCAGGAGTTTCATGGCTGAATACTGTGCCCACATAGAAGGACCCATCGATCAGGTTGTCGGAGTGGTAGGTAAAACCCTTTACCTTGGCTTCCAACATACCATAGGAGAAGGTTTCTTCCTGCCAGTTGTTTCCATCGAAGCGCATGAACAGGGGTGGGCCCACGTCGGCCCGTGTTCCTACGAAGAGATAATCTTGAAAAGGAGCGATTACGTATGCGTTTTCCTGATTGTCTCCTCTCCCAAACCCGTCGTCAATAAGGGGATCCCACGCCAAGAACATATTGGGGTAATGTCCGGGAGTGGTCTGATCCATAGTTTCCCCATCGGTTCTCCAGATTTGTGTCCCTGTGCCGAGGAATGCCGCCCAGCCGTTTTCAGTTCCTACAAAGAGGTGATCCCCAAAAACATTCATGCTCGTTGCATCCGTATTCCCGTCTCTTCCAAATCCAGGCCAGTTAACCAGTTCCCAGTCCACTCCGTTCGGGGATCGCCATACCCCGCAAGGCGGCAACAAGGTGAATATTCCCGCATAGAGCCAGCCTTCAAAGACGGCCATTGAGGTAACGGCGAGTCCTCCGTCACCGGAAACATCATAGTCGTCCCTGTCAAAGGATTCCGGATCGACTCTTTCCCAATCCGTCTGCCCTTGCGGGTGTTGAACGCCGGCTTTGGTACGCCACAAATTGGCCCTGTCGTTCAGAGGGAACACATGCCTGTACCACGTGCCGACATAGAGTCGGTTGTCAAAAACTATCATGTCCGTAATGGTAGCGTTCTCCTCTACTCCGCCGAATGCCGGATCGATCACCTTCCAGGCCTGCCAGCTTCCGGATGAATGCTCGATCCGATACACCATGCAGCCTTGGTCTTCGTTCCACGTGCCGATATACGCTCTGCCATTAAAGACAGCGGATCCGATAATCATCATCGTATTCAGGCTGCAGGGATTTCCATTGTTTTCGCAGGGAGTGCCGTCGGGTTCAAAAACTTGGGGATCGATTCTGCTGAACAGAGCCTGCGCGGGCAAAGGAAGGAGATGCGCGAAAAGAAGCAGGAAGACAAAAGCAGACAGGCTCGAAGGCATTCTCCACAAATTGTGCCACTTCAATGGCGCCCGGGAGCAGACTTCCTGAATCTTTTCTACACGGGTTTTCATCTCTCGATTTCTCCTCTCCCGCCCGAAGCAGACTAAATAGAGGGGTTCTTGTTTTCCTTTGCCATGTCGCTGCTGAAGGCCATTCTTGAAAAGACGCAGAGTAGGCCGCGTCCGGCTTGGGAATGGTGAGTTCATAAATTCAGTGAAACAATTGTTCAAAGAGGCGAAGAGGCCTCGGTCTCGTGCCCAGGCAGGAAACACAGCGGTTAACCGTAAGAAACAGCATAACACATCCCTTGGTTACAATGCTAGAGAAATCCCAAGGGACACGGCAAAGGAAAGCGCGAGTTGACCCGCGAAAACACACCAAGCGGGAGCCAGGAGGCCCTGAAAAGAAATATGATCGAATGCGTTACGATAAAGCAGGCAGAAATAAACCCCGGTACTAACGACTAACGTCCCCAAGGAGGAGGGACCGTTTAAGACGGTTGAAGACGAAAGAATCCGGGACCAGTGCAATTTCAGAAAGATATGCGATTGAAGTGGAGTCCTCGGCAAATAGCGCCTGTTCCCCATCGTCTTGAATATTTCGCAGGGCAACTTTTATTCTCACCGCCTTGCGTGTAGTGACCAGTCATCTGAAATCGAGAAAAACGGTCGCGAGCTGAAGATAAGTCAGGTGAAATATGAAGAGACACGAAGGAGTGTTTGGCTGTTTCTTTTCAGTGTTATCTTGAGTTTTCACCATCCGGTTAGGTCGACCACACATAGTATGGCAACCACCGTCCAATGTCCCTTTCCAGACTCGACCTCGTTCTCTTTCCTTGAGGGAAGCAAGACTTCTTGTCCTGATAAAGTGTAAAATGAAAATTTGACCCTGACTCCAGGGTCATGAAGCCGCAGTTGCCGGGGTAGGCGTGGGGGGAGAAGTCGGACTTGAATCTGGAGCCCGAGTCTAGCTGCATCTCGCGTAAAGGATCCGAAACCCCTGAGCTTAAGGTAAAGCACAAGGGAACGGGTGCGAGCCAGGGATGTCTATGGTGAAATTCCCCTCTTCTGCACGATCGGTAACGGAATCCGGATCGGTGACCGCACGCCAGAACCAGTCCACCATGGCCTCGCCGGCCACTTCACCGTAATAGAATTCATCGCGAATCGAAACCACGTGAACACTATTCTCGGAATCGCTGGTCAGATACCACTGTATGCCGTTGAGGTCTTTGGTGTCGCAGTACGCTTCGCGCATGGTATCGATCCACACGGCCTCATCGGAGAAGAAGGCATCTCCTTGCTGCGTATTGTCTTTCTGGTTAGACAGAATCAGATACTGTTGCTCGGGCACCTGCTTTAATCGAGGTGAGATAGCCAGATAGTTGTCCGGTCCCACTGCGCAGTTACCATTAAAGCAATAGGGCGGCAAATTGGGAAGAGCCCCCCAAGCCGGTATTTTGGTGAATCCGAGAATCCTTACACCCAGTAACTCTCCATTGTCCAGTCCACAGCCGGCGTCCGGGAAGGCTGCCGTTCTTTGCCACAACAAATCGTCCAGCATCCAGTGATAGTTATACATCGTGCCATACCCACCTGCAGACCAACCACCGAAGAGCGCGATAAGCTCATCGGGGCGATAACCTTTGCCGCCCTCTTCATCCATCATTTTCCATAGGATGTCTCGAGCCACACGTACCCCGGCACGCAAATTGAGAGCGCCATAACGTGCAACGGTAAAGTCAGAGAACTGTTCAATGACACCGCCTCCGGCAAATACATCCTGGTTACAATAGGGCAGGTAAACCATTGTCCAGTCTTTGAAGGGGTTGTTCGCATTGGTGGTATCTACCAGGCCTCCAGCATAGGGGTCATCATCCATGGCATTGAACAAATGGGTATGCAGTCGAGACCGGCAGTCATCTTCGAACAAACAGACACCACCGCCCTGAAGGCCGACAATCACTCGATCCAGTGGCTCACCTTCAGGTGCCGGGCGAATCCACAGGGCGAATTCACTGCCGTCCCCGCACATGGTGCCCCACTTTTGACCATCGAGGACCAGTTGCTGCCACTCGCCCCTGGCCACCTGATGGTCGACGTTTGATGGGCCACACTGGGGTTCGAAGGGGGCCACGTCGGTGTGCACTGTGGCGACGATACAGTCAATCTGATCTGAAGCCCGATCGACATAGAGCTCGGGGCTTACCGCGATCAGTCGACTCAAATCTGTACATTCATCGGCGATGGTATTGGCCGCAGCGGCAGCACTTGCTTCAACTTGAGCTTCGACTGAACTCGCATCACAGCTCTCGCCGGACAGGCATTCATTCATAGCCCTTAGTGTGTCATCCACATAGGCTGAAACCGTTTCGTGAGCGGCCAACAAACAGGCGTGTTGATTGGTATGAGGAGAACAAGGACCAGGTAGAGTGGCATCCCATACAGCGCCATGAGGACCGCCAAATGTTCTCCAGGCGATCGCATCCGCATTGGATTGGCACGCATATTCGAGACGGTCAAGCAGATCATCCTTTGAGAGTGAAAATAATTCTCCATCGGAGCAGGATTGTTCAACTGCATCTGCCAGCAATGAGAGGGCTTGGGCGAAATCAGCATCATCAGGGGCACAGGCCGCGTCGCCATCTGCATAGCAAGCGCGGGCCGCGGCATTCATATCGTGAATGCAAGTACGCAGGGCTTCAGGCACTGCTTCCGCACACTCCTGAGGGGGAACCTGAGCGTTGCCCTCCTCATTGCCGTTGGAAGCAGTAAGGAATGAAAAGGACAACGCGATCAGAAGGACAAGCCTTATTCTAGGATGAATCATTGGATTTCTCCTTATAGAGGAATTGGGCTAGATTGAGAACAGAATGGTGTTCTTAAAGCCACAAGAAAAAAGATACTCTTCCGCATCTCTATGTGTCAAGAAGAAAGGACACTGGATAATGTGGACGCGGGCGGCGAGAAATAGAAGGACACGGCTCAGGCGAGGGGCCCTGTTTTCGTTTTTAAGTAAGATGTCGGATAGAAATACTTGGTTTCCTTGTTTTCTGGAGCGAATATATCGGCCTCCGTGCACCAGCGACTCTAGAATAAATCAGATGCAGACACCGTGAGTGGTGAGATCATAATGGAAGAAGCCGACTATGGAGGCATTCGCGTTCGGCAACGATCCCACCAAGACGAGACAATGGCAAGGGTTCATCAAAAAGTCTAGGTGGACAATGTGCCAGAATCCTTTTCAGACTGTATTGCTGCCCTGGCGGCCTTTCTACGGCCGGTCGCACAGGCGCTTTGCGCCGGAAAACGATTTGACAGAACCCGGGAGGCTCCTGGCCCGTGGAAACAAAAGAGTGGTGCGGAGGCGGTAGCGCCGGAGGGCAGGGTACTCATCTCTGTTGACCTGTGGCCCTGTTCCCTGATCTCGCCTAGCCGGAGGGGATCATCTTCAGCCGTCCTATGGCCCGTAGCCAGATCCGTGCGAACCACAATTGTAGTAAGAATAGCTCTGTATGATGCCGTTTGAGTCGCACTTGAAACGCACCGTGCAAATACTCTCTCCGTTGGCTCCCCAACGATGCTTCCACGTCATTTCGTTGCCACCGTTATGGAGAGGGGTCACCTCATCGGGGCTACCACTGCGCTTAATTACCTCGTCTATGCTGCGGCCGGGAAGCTTACTCAGTCTTTGCTCCAAAGATGTGCAGCCAACAAGAAGGATTACCAGAACAGAAATGATTAGCTTGGTCATGACTCAGCCCCCCTTCATGTCTGTTTACAGTTCACTATCACCCTCCAAGGGTGGAAGAGCAGATCGTCCTGCGAGCAAGCGTAACGGCACATTGTACATCAGGGTCACTCAGAGACGAACTCGGCGTGGTGCCGTTCGGGCTTGATCGTGATGACCAGCACGGAGGAAAGAAGGAATGCGACGATGCAGACCAGGAAAGCGATCTCATAGCTTCCTGTAGAGTCGAATATCTTCCCGGCCCCAGGGATTCCCACGATAATCCCTATCGCAAACCCGCTCATCACGAGGCCCATCAGCTTGCTGAAGTGAAGCTCCCCGAAACAGCGGCCCACGAGAATCGGCAGAACCACGGCATTCCCGGCGATTCCCAAGCCGTATGGAACGGCATAACACCAGAGAAGGTTTGCGTCGTGCAGGTCCATGCGGATGAAGAGCACCTCGAGCTGGCTCGGACCGCAGGCCAGCAGGACGCCAACGATGGCCAGAAGCACCGCAGGGCTCCATCGGTCGGCTAGCCAGCCGAACAACAGGCGTCCCGGAATGCTGCACAAAATGGTAAACCCGAGGAAGGACGCTGCGTGCTGCGATGTGAACTGGGCCTCCTGGATGAGAAAGGGCACGAAATGAAAATTCGTCGCAGAGAGGCCGAGGAGCTGCAGAACGTATGTGGCGAAGATCAGCCAGAACGAGAGCGACGCGACGGCCTGCTTGACGGGCAGGCCGGACATGGCAGACGTCGTCTCTTCCTCCGATACCTCACCGTCGGGCAGCAGACCCAAATCCGATGGTTTTGTGCGCACAAAGATCGCGATCACGGGAATGACGAGCACCCAGGTAACACCGAAAGCAACGAGCCAAGTCCGTCGCCACCCCAACGACCGGATCAAGAACTCGTTCAACGGAGGCAGAAGAAACCCGCCTGCGCCGATGCCGAGCATCATCAGTGACATGGCTCGGCCCCTGTATTTGTTGAACCAGTTCGTGATCGTAGTCTGGGATGGCACGAGCGTCGTGCCGGCGACGGCGAAGCCGGCTCCGAACATGATCGCGTAGAGCATCCACAACTTCTGCATCGATGCGTACCCAACCAAGGTCAGGCTGGAGATGCATGCCGCGGCAAGCATGGTTTTCGTCACTCCGAATCGGGCGATCAACACCCCGATCACGGGACCGGAGAAGCCGTAGACGATTGCCCAAAGGGCTGCTCCGGCCGATATCTGGGTCATGCTCCATCCAAACTCGTCGATCAGGGACTGGACAAACACCGGGAAACAGTAGAAGCCCATGCCACCCGTGTTGAGGACGACAAAGAACAACGCGGCCACCAGCCACCATCCGTAGAACACCCGCCTATTCGTTCGCCAATTGCTCATATGCCTAGCCTCCGTTGGGAAGGGTAAAATCGACTAACTTAGCAGCATAGAACCTAACCGGGGAGCGAATCAACTGGAAAGCAAGAAACAAGCTGGGACAGGGAGGGGGTATACGAAATTCGGAGGGTTGGCCTCCCTTCCACCTCTCTACAGAGACTGTCGGAAAACCAAAGCAATCTTCATGGATGGCATCATTTCGAAAACATCGGGTGGGCAATGCAACATAGAAAGAATTCATTGTACACAGAGTCTATTTTCGCCTATATTGTGAACTATACATATGGCAATAATACCGTGATTTTAGAACGGATGTTTTAAGCATTATCCCTCCTCTTCTGGCAGAATGGGGAACCAACATGGGCAAGAAGCCAACCTATGAAGAATTGGAACAAAGAATAAGAGATCTAGGTCAAGTGGCTAGTAAGCGCGACGAGGAGGACAAAGAGGCGAAGGAGAGGTATATTTCGCTCTTTGACCGCAGCCTCTTCTCTGTCTTTGTGCTCGACCTTGTCGGGAACTTCCTGGATGCGAACGATGCAGCTCTAGCTTTGATGGGATACACGAAAAAGGAGATGACATCACTCAATATTGCTTCAATATTAGATGAGAACCAGTTGCGAATGGCCCTTGAAGTCCTCGAAGAGATCGTGTGCACCGGTTTCCAGGACAGGCCAGCCGAATACAAAGTGAGAAGAAAGGACGGGAGATCTGTATGGGTCGAAACGGAAGGCAGTATGATTTGCCGACAAGGCAAGCCATTTGTCATTCAGGGGGTCGCGCGAGACATCACCCATCGAAAGCTTGCCGAAGAAGCCTTACAGGAGTCAGAGCGTCGCTACAAAACGCTTGTTGACAATGCAAGAGATGTGATCTACGCAATCTCTAAGGAACTCACAATTACGTCTTTAAACCCCGCATTCGAGAAAGCTACTGGTTGGTCCAGGAGTGAATGGATTGGCAAGCGCCTCGAAGAGATAGTTCACCCAGATGATTGGCCGTTGGCATTAGAGATGGGCAAGCGTTCTTTCAAGGGGGAGAAACCACCGATCCATGAGGTGCGCATAAGGAGCAAGCATTCCGGATTCATTACGGCGGAATTCAGTATCGCAGAACAGACGGAAGATGACAGGGTGGTTGGTATCATCGGTATTGGGCGAGATATTACTGAACGCAAGCGAATGGAAGAAGAGCTTCAAAAGGCTAAGAGGCTTGAGTCACTAGGGGTTCTTGCCGGCGGTATCGCTCACGATTTCAATAACATTCTAACACCGATTCTTGCCAGTATTTCGGTCGCCAGGGCGTTTGGAAAATTCGACGATGGCATTGCCGAGGCCTTGACAGATGCCGAAAAGGCGTGCCTTCGTGCGAAGGGCCTGACCCGACAATTGCTCACATTCTCAAAGGGCGGAGAGCCTGCAAAGAAATCAGTGCCAATCTCCCGGCTATTAAGGGACGAAGTCAGGTTTGCCTTGAGTGGTTCCAATGTCGAATGCAAATATGCCGTGCCAGAAGATCTCTGGTGGGTGGAAATGGATGAAGGTCAGGTTGGGCAGGTTATCCAAAACATCATTATCAACGCGGATCAAGCGATGCCCGCAGGGGGAACGGTCAACATACAGGCTGCAAACGTAATGGTCAGGCCAAGCGACCCTCTACCTTTGAAGGAAGGAAAATATGTGAGAATATCGATCTCAGATCAAGGGAGTGGCATACCGAAAAAGCATTTGCCAAGGATATTTGATCCCTTCTATTCAACCAAAGACAAAGGAAGCGGCCTCGGACTTTCCATCTGTCATACGATTATCGAACGACACCATGGAACGATTCAGGTCGAATCCGAATTGGGTACAGGGACAGCTTTCCACATTTACCTGCCTTCTTTGGAAAAGGAGCTCGCAGTTGAGGAGAAGGAGTGGACAAAGACACTGTGGGGTGTGGGGCGGATACTTCTGATTGATGACGACGAGGCTGTTCGGAGATCGACCGAAGAGATACTGAACCGCTTGGGATATGAGGCAGAGTGTGTGAAAGACGGTAAGGAAGGATTGAGGCGCTATCTGAGGGCCAAGGAATCGGGGAGGCCCTTTGGGGCGGTCATAATGGATCTTACCATTCCCGGCGGCATGGGAGGAAAGGAAGCAATCAAAAGGCTTAAGGAAAAAGACCCGTGTGCAAGAGTGATTGTGTCAAGCGGTTATTCGGATGATCCGGTTCTGCAAGGCTTCAGGGAATATGGATTTAGCGGTGTTGTGGCTAAACCGTACGGAATGGATGACCTGGCGGAGGTGATACGCTCTGTGCTAAGTGGTCATTCTCGTTCCATAGTCTTGTGACCCACGGCTTGGTCTCCTCATAGACCCTGCGCCGGTCCTCAAAGTAGACTTCCACCTCGTTCACGTCCATGTGCGCTGTGGCGCCCGCACCTGAGCAGACACGACCGAAATAGAGTGGCCATCTGTGGCACAAAAGAGAGCGAAAGTTGACAAGTTGGGCCGGGCTCACGCTGGCAGCCAATTGCAGATGCAAATCTATGTCAATCGTCGTGGGGAAGAACTCTCGGAACGCCTTCTTCAAGCCTTGCCGTCCCTGGCCGAATTGAATCCCCTTATACGCTGGGTTTCGCCACTCGAGAGCGCTGGGTTTGCCGAGTATCAAGACGAAGCCTTCCTCAGCGCGGTTGGGTGCCCGGACGCTGCCGAACCCCTGTATGCGTTCTGGTTGGTCAACGTCTACTTCCTTTCCGATCCGAACTTGCCCACGAGTATGGAGGAATGGCGCGTCGCGCTTCGTCAAGTGAAGCATGAGCTCGGACTGACGGACATCACCATTCCACAGGTAGCGGATTTGTTCCTCGATGCCAGAGATCGTCGAGAGTTGGTGGGACGATAGAAGTTGACATGGTATCTCGCCTACCTGGGATTCACGGCCAGGTAGTCACTGATGAACCTGTCCACATAGCTGGCAACGCGCCCGTGGACCCCTTTTCGAAACCTCGAGCTCCCGATCATGGATACCCCACTCAGAACCCACGTTGCTGCCGACACGTTGAGAGAATCCTCCCTCACCAAGGTGACGCCCTGTTTCAATTCAACCTTGGCTGAGTATACGAATAAGGGCGCTAGACGCCCCTTTCCCTGAAGCGCGCCCACGCTTACGGAGAGATAGGGTACGCCTGGTGCGCGTCGTAGGTTGGCCCCTGAAAGTACGATGATCCCCGCCTTGCGCAACCTCCATTCCACATCCATTCGCAGCTGCTCTTCCAGCAATCCCCCTCGCTTTGCATCCGGGGTGAGTTCCTCAACGACGACTCCCACGCCCTTCAACCCACGGAGCGAGGCCCACGGAGCCTCAGCAGCCAAGGCCGAAGACGTACAGAGCCAAGACAACCCCAACAAGAGGACAAGGATAAGCTGCCTTCTTCCATTCATGTTCTCTCTCTCTCCTTTCTCCTCGTGGCGGCGGGTAACGGTCGGTGGTTCTTCTTGCCGACTGCAAGAAGAACCGGGGCGTATCGTTCAGTCCTTGTTTCCCAGTCCTTTTGCGGAGTTTGCGGTCAGGTAATCATTTACAAAGGAACTCACTAAAGCTTTGATAGATTTCCTGATTCGACTGTCCAGGTTCTTCGTGGGTGACGAAGCGCCAAAGCGAATCTCATCCCAGGTAGTCGCAGTGGCCCGTGTGCCGGTTGAGTCTATGATCGCTCCTTGTCGGAATTTGAGCTGTGCCGTATACACATATGCCAGAATTCCATCGATTCTAGGGTGGGAAATGGATATCATCGAAACGCTCAAGAGCAGGTAAGGTCTGGCATTGGGTGCGACCTTGATGCCGGCTGTTGTGAGGGTTTCCTCAAGATCCTTCTGGAGCTTTTCCTGCGTTATGCCCAGACTCCGGGCACCAGCATCCTGCGTTTTTACTCTGACGAGCACGTTCAACGCCTCCACTCCGTGTAGTGTTTCTCTTTCCGACGATGTGGCGGAAAAGGATGGTGTGTCAAGGCCCGCGATCATCGTCGCAATCAGGGCAAAAACAAGCCAGAACGGATTTCTACTTCCCCTCATGGCATCCCCTTTCATGTCTCTTTCATCCGGCTTTTTCTGTATTGAGTGGAACTTTGGTTCGTCAGCATGGTTTTGGGCCTTGCGGCAGTGATTCTTCAGTGCGTCTGCCCGAGCTGGCTCTTGATCACTGCCTCTATTTCCACTTCGTACTCCCTGATTTGTTCGTGCACAGCCCCCAGTGCGCCACTCTTCAACACCAGAAGCAGCGTTTCCAGGGCCTCTTTTCGCGCATAGCCTGACTGCATCATTTCCTCGATCCAGTTGGCTACGACTTCGAGGGCCAGCTCGTATCTGCTTTCATCCATTTTTCTATTTTTTACTTGACAAACAGAATTTGTTCTGATAAAAGACTAAGGCGCATACGCACTCCACTCAGGGGCCGTCAGTCAGACACAGCCGAGGCACTCCCTCTCCGAAACTGGCGGCCCCTTCATTTATTTGGCATCCACCACAATTATGCCATCCTTCGGGATTGATAGCGAAACCCTATCAAAGTTCTTCCCTGAGAGTCTGATCCTACCGTCAACAAGCCTATCTCTCAAGCAGGCCGGCCGTCCTAATCTACTCAAAGCCCTGGAGACCAAGGAGTTCGTCGGCAAGAAAGGGGTCATACGTCCCGGAGACGATGCCCCGGATAGCATGGAGTTTTGAAATGACGTTCCCGTTTCTTGACAGTCCTGCCACAAAATGGGTATACAACTCGATAGAGGGTCCGCTAACAGGAGGAATAGGGTAACCAAGAGGTTGTTGTCGCTCAGGAAGAGGCGTGCAATATGGATGAACCGCTACCGAAGAGAATCTTTGATTTCAAAGCCTACCGAACATGGAGAGCCATCCAGGTCGCTTCCATCTTGCCTCTCTCTATGATTGTTGTTCTCATGATTCACTTCAGGGGGGCCACGGAAGTATTCATCATCGCCTTCTTCCTTGTGTTGATTGTCGGGGTTTTGATGCCCCAGGTCAGTGGGGACATGATCCTTTCCCACCTTTCCCTCAAGGCGGAGTTGAAGGACGAGCTGCAGAGACTTCTCAATACGGAAACGCAGAAGATGCGTGAGCAGCTGCGGGAGGAATTGTTCGAAAAGCTTCACGTCAGGGAACAAATGGAGGAACACCGGAGAACGGAGAGGAAGGAATAGAGAAGAGGTTCGTCAGCGCATCTTGAGAGGGTCATATCCATCGGGTATGGCCCTTTTTTGTGGTGCGCCGGATTATTGACTTGTTTCTTTTGATCAAATTAGGTTATAATGTTTTTAGGAATCATCAAAGGGACCGAAACGGGGTGGTTATCATGCAAGAACAAACGCAAAAGAGACAGCTCGATTGGAAAGGGTTCAGAAGGTGGAGAACGATTCAGGTTGCTGCCATTCTTCCCCTGTGCGTCACAGTGGTCCTGATGGTCTATTTTAGAGAAGCCGCTGAATTCCACGTGGTTGCCTTCTTCCTCGTCCTGATTGTCGGGGTTTTGATGCCCCAGATCAGTGGGGACATGATCCAGTCTCACCTTCTTCTCAAAGAGGAATTGAGCAAGGAGGTTCGCTATCTTCAAGGGGAAGTGCAGAACTTGCGCAAGGAACTGCAGGCAAGCCAGCCCGCCAAGGAGGGTTTGGCCTCTCAACCGGAGCATTAGAGGGGGCCTCGTCTCGTTTTCCTGCGTGGAGCAGGGCTTTCCACGCTTCCCGGCAAGAAATCATTGACAATTCCCATCCACCTCTCCTAAAGTTCAGGTATATTGACAATGGGCCCATATAAAATTATATTATAGTAGTAAGACAGGTGGTTGACAGCCGAGGAGAACGCACGAGGATGGTTCGGATGGAAGCATGAGCCGTGTGCTGTCGTTTTGCCTGGAAGGAGTCCAAGGAGAAGGAGGGATGAAATGAAACAGAGGGTCGGATGGTTCTTGGGGGGGACGCTGGCCGTCGCAATCGTTTGTTTGCTCGCAGGTCATATCAATGCCGGCGAGGCAACCACGAGCGGAGAAGTCGTCTCGGAAGGTGTCCCCGAGGCCGACGATGCATTCGTAACCTGTACGGGATGGCTGAACTGCAATGAGGAGAGTCCGAACTATACGGGTTATTGTTGCCGCTGCTGTAGGGACAAGAACGGGGGGAAACGCTGGCACTGCAACAGAAAGACCCCTGCAGGCGAGCAACCCGAGGCCTTGGTTGTTGACCATGCCGTTGCGGGCGAGACAACGATCAGCGGAATCGTGACAAGGGAATGCATCCTCAAGGCTGACGATGGCCGGGCATTTGCGGTCGCCGGTGAGAAGGCAGAGGAATTGCGCAGGAATATGGGCAAGAAGATCGAGGTTAAGGGTACGGTTGAAGAGCAGCAGGGGAAGGTAACGATCGATGTGAAAACATACGAGTTGATGTTTTCGGGAAGTGCTACAAAGGAGCAAGAGGCAAAGCCAGGCGATCCATCCGTATCCTGTACGGAATGGGCGAACTGCAGCACCCTGCCTCCAACGTTTACGGGCACCTGTTGTCGCCAATGTATGGACACCAAAGGGGGGAAGAGCTGGGATTGCAGGGTGTTCTCTACGGGAGAGTACTTCGACCTGGCGGAGTGGTCTGACAGTGACTAGATCAGGGAATTCCTGAAGTTCGCGGGGTGGTCCACGTACATCTTGATCGCCTTTTCGTGGCCCACGCTGCCGATCACCTCAATGGCCCTCTTGAGGTGCTGGTATTGTTTAAACTTGCCTCTTGACTCGAGGTCCTCCTCAATCAAGGAATCCGAGAGGTTCATCGCGTATCGCTTGAGGAAGTCCGGCAGCAAGGCATAGGTCAAGCCTCCGACGAGGGCCTCCTCCACCGTCATCCAATCCTCTACGATTGCCTCCAGATCGTCAGTGTCCTGCAGAGTCTCCGGCGTGATTTGTTCAAGAATCGCCCGGTGGGTGTGTTCCCTCAACGCAATGTGCAGCGTTTCCTCGGCCGGCACGCAGAGTACGGCAAAGGGGTTCTTTGCCGTTGTCTGCCAAATCGTGAAACGGTTCCACGTGAACTCAGGCTCCCCATTCTCTCGGAGGCGGATGTTTGTCGAATAAGAACCCACCTCGCCCAAGAAGGTCTTTCGGCTTAATTCGATCATCAGAGACTTCTGGACGGGGTTGGAGAAGACGTAGGTACCCACCACTTCCTTTGCAAGGTTGTGAACGAGGAATACGGTCACGCCCTTTTCCGAGAGTCGAGGCCTTTCCTGCAGCAAGGTTTCTATCTTCACGTATGGATTGTCGAGTTCTGTTTCCTGCAGAATGTAGTGGATTACGTCATTGCAGTAGTCCTCGTACAACCTGGCGAATTTCTTCCGCTTTTCAGGGACGAAGAGCAACCTGTGTCGAGAATTCTCGAGCCTCCAGGCAATCTCTCCTCCGCCGAGGTCCTTTCGGATGTTTCGTACGAGCGTTGGGTGATCATTGAGGAATCTGAGATCCACCTGGTGACCCCCGTTGTCGAAGTCCTCCTCGAATGTGTTGAAGGCGTACAGGGGTGCTTCGTCTTTGAGTGGGTCCTTGAGGGCTTCGACCAGGAAGGAATAATCCTTCGCCCTTGGGAAGGTCTGGGAAGGCATGAGAAAGAGGGCGATCAACACGGCGCCCGTTGCCCATGCCATCATTCGTAAGGCTTCTCGTTTCCGCATGTTTCACCCTTGCCATCCGTCTACGTGCTGTTGCCGGTTGCCTACACGTAACGATCGGCAGAAGGTGTTGGCTTCTTAAGTCTTGGGGTTGGGATGCGGAGACCTGGGGGTATCTTATGGTTGTGCCAAGCAGTGTGTGTCAGGGAAGATGAATGAAGAAAAATAGAGTAAAAATAGATAGATATACGAAACGATTAAAGTATTAGTTTATGCCCGTATTGGACCCTCTCTCGAGATGTTGCAGTTGAGCGATAATGCGGGTATCTTGATTGATTCCTTGCCAGCACCGAACGTCTTCATGAACCAAGGAGGGATGAGAAATGGCGGATGATCTGTTGATGCGGAAACCGATCGAAATCAAGGGCAAGCCCATAAAGAACCGGTTGGCCTATGCTCCCATGGTGAGCATGATGGCCGAGAACGGCATGGTCTCAGAGAAAACCGTGAAATGGTACGAAGGCAGGATCAAGGGAGGTATTGGCCTCTGCATGGTGGAGGGAACGAACGTCAGTCCGGACCAGTTCATCGAGTTCATGCCCCAGGTGGCCCTCCACGACGACAAGTACGTGGAGTCCCACAAGCCGTTGGTGGACATGATCCACTCCTATGACTGCCATGCCAGCATCCAGCTTGCCCACGGGGGAATGATGGCCGTGACGGCAAGGATGTTCTTTACGGACTTCATGCCCAAACTGCCGACGGCACCGCATTTCGCTGAAAGGCCGTGGATGCCGGTTTCGGGATTGGACCTCCTCAAGGATCCGAACTACCAGGGCGAGGCCATGAGCACGGAGAAGGTCAAGGAGACGGTGATCGAATTCGCAGAGTCTGCCCGAAGAGCCAAAGAGGCGGGTTACGACTCGGTGGAGCTACATGGGGCCCACGCCGTGCTCATCGGAAACTTCCTTTGCCCCTTCTACAACCTGAGGACCGACAGGTATGGCGGGAGCCTGGAGCGCCGGATGCGCTTCTGCCTGGAGATCGTCGACGAAACGAGGAAGGCGGTGGGCAAGGACTTCCCGATCATGATCAGGCTTTCCGTCGACGAAATGCTGGGGGATCTTGGGAATTCGGTGGATGACTACATCTCCTTCATCGTGCCTCGACTGGT
>Ga0180437_10005293_pt1 | contig 17723 bp, 14 predicted proteins | sample SS_ome_4_FD_132410 | JGI IMG/M metagenome (GOLD analysis project Ga0180437, IMG submission 132410) | Hypersaline lake sediment archaeal communities from the Salton Sea, California, USA - SS_3_D_1 metaG | ecosystem: Environmental > Aquatic > Non-marine Saline and Alkaline > Hypersaline >... | reverse complement strand
TTTTTGACGGTTCTCCCGGTATTTCGCGGACCAGCCGCGGTACCAGGTAGCCGGGAAGCTCGGTTCTGACCGACTCGAGCAGCGCGACAGCCCGGTCACGTGCAACGTCGAAATGCAGCGCGCCCTTTACGGGGTCAAGCATGTGCAGGTAGTAGGGAAGCACGCCGGCCTCGAAAAGCTTCCTGCTCAACGCGGCGAGCGCGGCTGCCGAATCATTGACGCCCCTCAGAAGTACGCTCTGGTTGAGCAGGGTGATGCCGCAGGAGCCAAGCCGCTCCAGGACTTCGAACTCCTCATTTGCCAGTTCATTGGCATGGTTCGCGTGTGTTACCAGTGTTGTTCTGAAACGCAGCTTCTGCAACAGGGTGATCAGGCCGTGATCAATGCGCGATGGCAGCACGACAGGCATGCGGCTGTGAATACGCAGCCATTTGATATGGGGAACGGTTTCAAGTGTACGCAGCAGGCGTTCGAGCCTGGCGTTACCCAGCATCAACGGGTCACCGCCGCTCAGGATGACTTCCTGGATTTCCCTGTTGTCGCTCAGATAATCGAGGACAGGCTTCCACTCCTGCTTGCCGGGGTTCGAATCGCTGTAGGGGAAATGGCGTCTGAAGCAATAGCGGCAGTGGATCGGGCAGGCGCCGGTCATCACCAGCAGCGCGCGTCCTTTGTATTTGTGCAATACGCCCGGGGTGGTCATTGCGGCGAGGTCGCCAACCGGATCAAGGACGCCGGATGCGCAGTTTTCGGATTCGAGAGGCAGGACCTGCCGTAACAGGGGATCAGTCGGGTCGCGTTTTCGCATTTTTCCAACGAAGGCCCGCGGCACCAGAAGGCGGAAGCTCGAATCGTGAACCGGGGTGCATTCCAGGTGCTCGAGTTCGAGCACCTGCAGCAACTCGTCGACCGACGTGATGGCATCGGTCAGTTCGAGCTGCCAGTTACGGGCATGGGGTGTGGATAAGGGCTCGATATTGCGCATAGGCTCTGATAGGGCGTGTGCTCAAAACGGGTTTCAGGTATGATTGCGCCCTGAATCAAACAGGTTAAAAGCATGGCATCATACAATACAAACGAGTTCAAAAACGGATTGAAAATCATGCTTGATGGCGATCCGTGTACGATTACAGAAAATATCCTGGTAAAGCCGGGCAAGGGTCAGGCGTTCAATCGTGTGAAGGTCAGGAATCTCAAGACCGGCCGCACCCTGGAGCGGACCTTCAAGACGACGGAATCGGTCGAGGCTGCAGACGTCGAGGATATCGATGTGGAATATTTGTACACGGACGGCGAGTACTGGCATTTCATGGAACCCACCAGTTTTGAACAGCATGCAGCCGACAGTGTGGCGGTTGGTGATGCGGCCAAATGGATCAAGGGCCAGGAGGCCTGTGTAATGACACTGTGGAATGGCGCACCGTTGTCGATTACTCCGCCGAATTTTGTCGAACTGGCAGTGACGCAAACAGACCCGGGCCTGAAGGGCGACACTGCACAGGGTGGCTCCAAGCCGGCAACGCTCGAGACCGGGACCGAAGTCAAGGTGCCGCTGTTCATCGATGAGGGTGACGTGCTGAAAATCGATACCCGAACCGGTGAATACGTCTCGCGGGCATAAGTGACTCCATGAGTGAGCGCTGGCGGCCGGCGGCATCCAGAGAAGTCATTCACCTGAGGGCCCGGATGTTGAGAGATATCCGGGCCTTTTTTGATCAGCGCGGCGTACTCGAAGTCGAAACGCCGCTGCTGTCCGGCGCGTGCACGACGGACCCGAACCTGGACAGCTTCGAAACGTGCTACCAGCAGCAGAGACTGTTTCTCAATACCTCCCCCGAATATTGCATGAAGCGCCTGGTGGCCGCTCACGGTGACGCGGTTTACCAGATCTGCAAGTCCTTTCGTGACGGCGAACTGGGGCCCGCGCACAACCCGGAATTCACCCTGCTCGAGTGGTACCGTCCGGGCTATGACATGTTCGAACTCATGGACGAGGTCGAGGACCTGATGCAGATGTTCGCCAGTCTCTACAGTTTCGAGATCAGCGGCGTACGCAAGATCAGCTACGCTGATGCTTTCCGAAGTGCGGCGGGCATCAACCCGCACGCGGTTTCGGCCGCTGAGTGCCGCAGCTGTGCTGCCCGCCACGGCATCGAACAGCCGGTCGGGCTCGATGATGCCGTTGATGAATGGCTCGACTGGTTGTTAACCCAGCTGGTTGTTCCGTCGTTCCCTTCTTCCTGTCTTACCTTCCTCTACGACTACCCGGCATCGCAGGCGGCGCTGTCAAAACGCTACACGGACAGCAGTGGCGTTGAAGTGGCGGCGCGTTTCGAACTTTTCTACGGCGAGACAGAACTCGGAAACGGATTTGATGAGCTGCTGGATGCCGTCGAGCAGCGGCAGCGGTTCGAACAGGAGAACCGGCGCAGAGCCGACTCCGCGATGCAGGCCGCGGTTATCGACGAATGCCTTTTGAGGGCGTTACAGCATGGCCTGCCGGCTTGCAGTGGTGTCGCAGTCGGCCTCGACCGGTTGCTGATGGCGCTGGCGGAGGAAGACTCGATTGACCAAATTCTTGCGTTTCCTTTTGCGCGAATTTAATAAATTTTTTTTCGCGCAAGCTATATTTACAGGTAGAGGCAAAGTTGAAGTGTCAGATTTTCCGACACGTAAAACTACTTGAAATCGTTATTGAAAGCAGGCATTCTCAAGAGGAAGTGTATCGCAATGAGGCGATATACATCTCTACGCCTCGCCTCTTGCACATATTTTCACCCAATGAATGAACATGAAGGGTAACTTCGGGCATGTTGACAATACGTAATTTTCAAAAAGTTTTCTACCTTATTTTTGCCTCCCTGGCCACTACTGCACAGGCTGACAACATCGTAACTGTCGGTGTGGCTCCGCACGGTGGTTATGTCATTCTCGGTGGTACCGTAATCCCCCTCAAGGAAGTTACCCTGTCTGCCCAGATTCCCGGTGTCGTTCAAACTTTAGCCGGTGAAGAGGGGGACAGTTTTACCGCGCGCGCTGAACTTGTGACCATTAATGACGATGAGCTGCAGGCGAAGAAACGTGCCGCCGAGGCCCAGCTGGCTGCTGCTTATACCGCCATGCAAAATGCGCAGGTGCAGTACACCCGCGAGCTGTGGAACCCGAGTGTCTATAATCCACGGCCGATGGCGGGTATGGGTTTTCCCACGATGTTTGATGGCTTTTTCGACGGCGGGCGCGGCAGCATGCTGGGCAGCGGCAGTGACAAGGGTATCGAACGCCACGCCGACCTGGTCACCCAGGGGAGCCAGGTGCAGACAGCCCGCTCGAGAATCCAGCAGGCGGAAGCGTCACTCAGGGAAATCGATGCCAAGATCCGCGATGCGAAATCGCTGGCACCCTTCGATGGCGTGATCACCGACAAGCTGGTCGAGGTGGGCGACACCGTTCAGCCCGGACAGCCCTTGCTGAAGTTTTCCTATTCCAAATTCCTGCGCATTCAGGCGGAAGTTCCCGCGCGACTGGTCCCGGGTCTGCACAAGGACATGGTGGTTCCGGCCAGGCTGGATGTGAACAATACCAAGGTCAATGCCCGCGTTGCCCTGATTGCACCCAAGGCGGACGCCCAGCAGCATACGATAACGGTCAAGTTCGATCTTCCCGAAGGTGTTCCCGGTGGTCCCGGCATGTACGCAGAAGTCATGATCCCGGACATCAATTCACCGACCCGTGCGCTGCCGGTTGTGCCCAAGTCGGCAATCATCAAGCGTGGCAGCCTGCCTTCGGTAAGAGTGCTGGATGAAGAGGGCAAGCCCAAGATGCGTCTGATACGCACCGGCATCGAGCTGGATGCAAACCACGTCATCGTGCTTTCCGGCCTGAAACCGGGCGAACGTGTGCTGACATCCGAAGAGAAACCGCCGGCAAGCTGGGATCAGCCGTAATACGATTTCTGTTGCTGCATTTACCGGAGTATCCAAGGCTGGTACCTGATTTGCAGCGGGCACGGTTCGCCATGCGCAGGCGAATACTAGAAACCGGAATGAGTTTAACGAAGCAATGGCAGAACTGGACAAAGACAAAGACGAGGCAGAAAAAGCCGCCGCAGACCTAGAGGCATCCAGCGGCGATCAGCAACCACCGGCCGACGGCGGTCATCACGAAGACCTTGGTATAGCGGGTAACATCGCCAAGGCATTCATTACATCCCCGGTCACACCGATGCTGTTGATAGCATCCCTGCTGATCGGTGTCCTGGGTTTGATTTTCACGCCAAGACAGGAAGACCCGAAGATCTCGGTACCGATGATCGACCTGTACGTCTCCTATCCGGGCGCTTCTGTCTACCAGGTGGAGTCACTGGTCACGGACCCGCTGGAGCGCCTGATGGATGAAATTCCGGGTGTGCGCCATACCTATTCAGCGACCGAGCGCGGAAGGGCGATTGTTACCGTGCGCTTTTTCGTCGGTGAGGACCTTGGCGAGTCCATAGTCAAGGTGCATGACAAGATCCGCTCCAACAGGGACAGGATCCCTCCGGATGTGCAGATGCCGCTGGTCAAGCCGGTCGCGATCGACGACGTACCCACGGTCAGCGTGACCCTGTGGTCGCGTGAAGTCGACGACAGCACGCTGCGAATCCTGGCCAACGATGTTCTGCAGGAACTCGGCCAGGTCAAGAATACCGGCAAGGGCTTTGTCGTCGGCGGGCGTGCCGACCAGATCCGGGTCGAAGTCATGCCCGAGCGCCTGGCCGGCTATAACCTGAGCCTGCAGCAGGTTGCCGGAGCAATCCAGACCGCCAACGCGGAAGCCAATGTCGGTGCGGTCGAAGCCGGCAGCACCTCTTTCACGGTTTATTCCGGCACATTCCTGAGAACCGCGGACGCGGTCAAGCGCCTGGTTGTAGGAACCTTTAACGGCATGCCGGTCTACATGCGCGATGTCGCCAACGTGTTCCACGGGCCCGAGGAAGCCAAGCAGGTGTCGTATTTTTACTCCGGTCCTTCCTATACGGGGGAAAACCGGGCGGATGGCGACGCAGCGGTCACCGTCGCGATCGCGAAGAAGGAAGACACCAACGGCGTTACCGTGTCCAGGGCCATACTGAAGAAAGTCGAAGAGCTCAAGGGCAGGCTGATCCCGGACAACGTATTCGTCGAGATCACGCGTGATTACGGCAAGACCGCGAACGACAAGGTCAATGAACTCCTGCAGGCGATGTTCGAGGCTGCAGCCATCGTGTCGGTGCTGTGCCTGATCGGCCTGGGCGCCCGCGCGGCATTCGTGGTCATAACCGTGATACCGGTGGTCATCCTGCTCACGATCTGGTGGGCCATGATGGTCGAATACACCATCGACCGGGTCAGCCTGTTCGCGCTGATTTTCTCTATCGGTATCCTGGTCGACGATGCGACCGTTGTGGTCGAGAATATTTTCCGGCACTGGCTGATGAAAGGGCGAACAACTGTCAGCGATGCCGTCGACGCGGTGCGCGAGGTCGGCAACCCGACGATCCTGGCCACATTCACGATTATCGCTGCGCTGCTGCCGATGGGCTTCGTCAGCGGCTTGATGGGGCCCTACATGCGCCCGATTCCCGTCCTGGGTTCATCGGCCATGTTCTTCTCACTGATCGCGGCATTCGTGTTCACTCCCTGGTTCGCGCTCAAGGTCAGACCGAAGCTGTCTGCACTGGAGGCGGCTGAACGGCGTGAAAAGCGCACTCACCAGATTATCGGCAAGTTCTACCGGCCAATCATCATGCCGCTGGTCAACAGCCGCAGGCTTGGCATCCTGTTCCTGTTCGGGATCATCGGCGTAACCGCCGCGACCTGCCTGCTGTTCTACCCGACGCAGTGGGTGCCGGTGAAGATGCTTCCGTTCGACAACAAGCCCGAGTTCAGCGTGATCATCAACATGCCCGAAGGCACCGCGATGCCGGTAACGGCCAATGTCGCGCATGAACTCTCCGAGGCGGTGAAGCAGATTCCGGAGGTGACGGCGGTCCAGTCTTTTGCCGGCACCGCGCAGCCGTTCAACTTCAACGGCATGGTGCGCCATTACTACCTGCGCAACCGGCCCTGGGAAGGCGACCTGCTCGTGCTGCTCAAGGACAAGAACGAGCGCGAGCGCGGCAGCCACGCGATCGCGGTCGAGGCGCGGCAGATTCTGACACCGATCGCCGAACGCCTCGGCGCCAGAATTGCTGTCGTCGAAATGCCGCCGGGTCCGCCGGTGCTGCAGACCGTCGTTACCGAGATTCACGGTCCTGACGAGGAAACGCGGCGCGAGGTCGCACGCAAGATGACGGAGTTCTTCGAGCAGGCCGAAGGTGTTGTCGATGTCGATAACTACATGGCCGAGCCTTCCAATTACTGGCGATTCGAGATCAATATCGACAAGGCTGCGCGACGCGGCATCTCGGTGGAGAGCATCAACTCTACGCTGGCCATGGCGATGGGCGGTTTCCGCCTGGGCGACGTCAAGCTGGCATCGGTCATCGAACCGACCTTCATCGTGATCCAGGTGCCGCTGGCAACGCGTTCGCAGGTCAGCCAGCTGAGTAATTTGCCGGTCACGAGTTCCATGGGTAATGCCGTGCCGCTGGGCGAACTCGGCGAGTTCGTGCTGCAGCAGGAAGAGCCGATCATCTATCACAAGGACCTGCGCGCGATCGAATACGTGGTCGGCGAGATGGAGGGGCGCCTGGGCGCGCCCATTTACGGCATGTTCAACATCGAGGCCTTTACCGACGAGTACACCACCCCTGACGGCGTGATCATGCAGGGTATGCCGATGAACCTGATCGGCCCGCCATCGGACGACAACGTCTCCGGTTTCGAGTGGACCGGCGAATGGACCGTGACCTTCGAGACATTCCGTGACATGGGGCTCGCTTTCATGGCGGCGATGGTGCTGATCTACGGCCTGATTGTCTGGGAATTCCGCGATTTCGCAATTGCCGGCCTGATCATGTCACCGATCCCCTGCACCATGATCGGCATCGTTCCCGGGCACTGGATCATGGGTGCCGAGTTTACCGCGACCTCGATGATCGGCATGATCGCACTCGGCGGCATCATCGTGCGACAGTCCATTCTGATCGTCGAGTTCGTCAAGATCGAGGTGGCGAAGGGGCGCCCGGTCAGGGAGGCTGCGGTCGCCGGCGCCGAGATTCGCATGCGCCCGATCATCATCACCTCGCTGACCCTGATGGCGGGCGCCTGGGCCATTATTTTCGACCCGATCTTCCAGGGAATGGCTGTGAGCCTGCTGTTCGGCGCGGGCGTGGCCACGCTGATGGCCGTGCTGATAATTCCACTGGGTTGCATCAGTCTGCGCAAGCGTTTCTACATGGAAGAAGCGAGCGATTCGGCGGAGATGGTGCTGAGTCCGAAGTACGAAGAGATCGAAGGCGAGTCCATTGATACCGCCGCGGCCGCGGCGGTAGAGGAATACAAGACGCCCCTCTGGATGCGGATATACAGCGGTGTGATTGCGCTGTTCGGCTGGATTTTCCTTATACTGCGTTCGATATTTATCATGTTGAAGATGGCCGTTGGCGCGATACTGGGCAAGTTCGGTGGATCTGCCGGACCTCCGCCGCCCCCGGCGACATCCCCGCCGTCGAGTACACCGCCGCCGGCGCCGCCATCGGGCGGAAGCGGTGCCGCTGCTGCGGACACAGAAAAGGCAAGCCCCTCGGCCGGTGGTGAGGAAGCGGGGTCGGGAGACGAAGCCGTCTCCGAAAAATCCGCGCAATCGGAAACCGGGCCTGCCGAACAGAAGGTAGTGCAAAAGAAAGCCGCCGCAGACAGCGATAAAACGGCGGTTAAAAAGGAGTCGCCTTCGGTGAAGCGCGCACCGGCCAGGAAGGTCGCTGCAAAGAAGAACAGTGCGGAAAAGTCCCCGGCGACGGCGAAGCAATCCGCAAAGGCCGGGAAGGCTGAAAAAGAACAAAAAGCTGAACCCGCTGCCAGGTCGGCAATGACAAAGAAGGCGCCTTCGAAGAAAACATCACCAAAAAGCAGGCGAGGTATTCGCCTGAAAGATGATACTGACTAGAGGTGCTTTATGCGAAGACTGAAAAACACGGTGGCTGCGATGTTGTTGCCACTGCTGGCGCAGGCGTCGGCTGTATCGGCTGAACAGGAGGCCGGAGCCATGCCGCAGAGCTTCCCTGAATCGGGTGGGTTCCCGGTTCCGGCTGTTCCCAGCGGACTGCCGCCGGCCTATCCGGAGTGGCCTGAGCGGACGTTCAGGAACGAGTTCGTCCCGCCCCCGCCCGGCGGACCGTACATGTCCTCCGCGATGTCCGAAATCAACGCATTTCCAGACGATACCGGCGGCCTGCGTCACGAATTCGCCGAGCCGCAGATGGAATCACCGTTTTTCTCGGCTGATATGCCATGGCCGGAAACACCGGAGCGGGACCGGCCGCAGGCCTGGTACCCGGAAAGCGGCGAATACAACTATGTACCGGAGGAAGTCGTGCGCCAGCTGGAGTCGCCGGCCCCGGTGAAGGTGCCGGAATTTCCTAGACATCAACCGATACCGCGGTTTCGGCCGCCACCACCGCCCAGGCCTCCTTACTACGGCTATTACTGAGAACGGCACTAACTGTTCAAAATTAAACTAACATCAAGTAGAGGGTAAACAGATATTAGTATGTGATTGAAATGGACAGGATTAGTGTCGGTATTGCATTCGTACTGATCGTGCTGACGCGCGAAGCAATACCAGACGGGTATTCACGAGGTGATGCCGCCGCGCGCGACCGGGGCGTCGGGCAGGTGTTACTCGCAGATTCGCGCGGCAATCCATGGGCTTTGCCCGAACGGCGACGACAGGATGATCGTTTGCCGGAATACATAACGAACCCGCGATATGCGACCGAGGAAGATGTCGAAACGAAACTGGATTATGGCAAAAGCAATGGGCAAAACGTCACCGGGCCGGCACAGCAACCGGCTCCCCAGGGATACGGTGCGCCCCTTGGCTTGCCAGCAGCACCTTATATTTATGCGCCTTACGGTTACCAGCCCGGTGTTCCGATGTACCCGGGCTATGGCGGGGTCCCGGGTGCGCCTTACATGGGCGACCCCGGGTTTGGCGGTAATCCCCTGCTGACGCCGTACGGGAATATATACGGCAATACAGTGCCGTACCAGGGGCAGGACCGGTCATCGGGTAACAAGTAGAGGCGCTCGCCGGTGCCGGGCAGGACTGTCGATCCGGCTCTGCAGGCTTGTTGTCCTGAACGCCGATACACCGGTTGATTTCGGTACAACCGAAAGTTGGGAGGTTATTGAAATCAATGTTGACCGTGATTGGCAACCTGAAGGGTGGAACGGGCAAGAGTACTGTGGCGTTCAACCTGGCCGTCTGGCTGGCGCATGAACATACGGGTGTGCGTGTTTTTGATCTCGATCCGCAGGCCACCCTGATGGACACCTTCGAAATCAGGGAGGAAGACGGGTACGAACCCCGGATCGAGGTCTCTGATGACATCGAAGAACTGGAAAGGATGGTCGGCAGCAGGAAAAGAAAGAATGCGCCGCAGTTGCTCGCGGATGTGAGCGCGACCAATATGCCGGTTCTGGAAAGAGCGGTTTCACTGGCCAGGCGAATCCTGATCCCGGTGCAGCCCAGCCAGGCCGATATCTGGTCCACGCAGCGGTTCCTGAAAATCGTGCTGTCTGCGGTCGACAAAAGAAGGAAGCCGGAAATACTGGGCTTCATCAATCGTGCTGATACTCACCAGAGTGTGCAGGAAACCGGTGAAGCCGAGGAAGCGCTGCAAATGCTGCCAAATATTGATGCGCTGAATACCAGGTTGTACCAGCGTACTGCCTTTCGGCGGTCGTTCAGTGAGGGGCTTGCGGTATTCGAACAGGATCCGCTGTGCAAGGCGGCGAGGGAACTGAATACGCTCGCCCGGTTGCTTTACTGACGACAGGGTGAACAGGGAAAGAACGGGGTTGCCCGACTGTATTGCTGTATTTTGGAGATGATTATGAAGTTGATCAGGTGGTTGTTGAGTAACATAATTCTGATAGTTTTCGTGCTGGCGATTACCTACGCCTACGTCTACTGGGATAACCTGACTGGAGAAGATACACCGTTAGGCAAGGCGATTGCCTATCTGTCGGTGGAGTACGAAGAGGTAAGCGAGTTCCTGGACGGGTACGAATTTGACGACGGCAGGGCGGAGCGGATCGCCGAGCCCGAGCCTGCAGCCGAAATCGCGGAAACGGCTTCCGTTCCACAGGTGATGCCGCCACCGCGGTCACAGCCGGTCCAGGCCTATCAGCCGCCGCCGACACCACGGCAGCAGCCGGTACCGGCGCAACCAATGCCACGGCAGCCGCCGGTTCAGGCGGCCCGGCCGCCGGCGATGGCCGCGCCCGAAAGGCTGCCCCCCACTCAGCCAGCGAGCAGGCCGCAAATGCCGCCCACTGCGATGATGCAGCGACCTCCGGCCATGCAGCCGGTTGAGCCGCCACCGGCGCGTACCGAGCAGGCGCAGCCAGCGGCGGCAGCGCCGATGTCCGAGACAGACATACGCAAACTCTGGATCAGCGCGCGCGAAGAATATCACCGGGGCAATATCGAACAGTCGATCGCTAATTACCGGCAACTCATCGCGAATTCGAGCGATAACTACGATGCCTATGGTGAACTCGGCAATGTCTACATGAGCCGTGGCAAGTACAGTGAAGCCGCGGGCGCGTATTACCAGGCGGGCGCGATCCTGGTCAAACTGGGCCAGAGGGGTCGCGCCAGGTCGCTGCTGCCGATGCTGCAGCGGCTGGACAGGGCCCGGGCAGAGGAGTTAAATCAACTGATGATGGCGCCACGAAGTTAATAAATTCAATAAATTAGTAAAAAGAGACGAAAAAATGTTCTACCTGTTAAGAAATTTGCTCGCGATTATCGGCCTGGTTGCGGTTATTACCGCCGGCTATGCCCTGGTCAAGTTCCAGCCGGCCCTGACCACGGTCGGTGAATTCGAGGACAGGGCGATCGACGTGTTCGCGGATATGGGCCTCAAGCTTGTCGAGACCGGCAACATGGCCGAAGCCAGCGTATGGAGAGTGCCCGTGGCGGAGGACATGACCGCTGAAGATGTAGAGGAAACCATGAAATTTGTCGCCAATGAGCACAATTTCAAGAATGTGGGTGAGATGCCGTTGTACAAGGAAGTCGAGGCCATGAGCGGCAAGCCATATCGGTATGTTAAAATATTCATGTTTTGTAATGCGCTCACCGCATCACGCATGCTGGACTACAATGATGCATTCTCCAGTTATCTGCCCTGCCGTATCACACTGATCGAGGACCTGCAGGGCAAATTATGGCTTTACACCCTGAACATGGACGGCATGATCTATGGTGGCAGGCCGCTGCCTCCCGAGCTGAAGGAAGAGGCGGAAAATGTGAAAGAAATCATTCTCGACATTATGAATAGAGGCGCTACCGGCGAATTCTGATATGGCCGACGAGAAGAAGCCACCGGCTTCCGGCAACGGTAAAACGGACCAGCCAGAAGAGAAAAAGGCCGCTGAAAAACCGGTTGCTTCCGCGGCGCCCGAGGAAAAGTCACGGGCGGCAGGGAAACAGGAGTCGACAGGGAAGCCGGCGACTGAAAAAAATGCGCCTGATGCAACGGATGCGCTGACCGATACCGAGCGACGGGCGGCGACGACCATCCTGAAGAAAAAAATGAGTGTCGAGGAAGAGAAGAAAGCGCTCGATGCCATTATTACCGGTGCGTCCACGGCGGCCGACAAGAAAAAGGCGATTGATGAACTCAGAAAGCTCCACGTCGCCGATGACATCATCAAGAAACGCACCCACGAGACGCCCGAAGGCGTAAAGGAAATCAAGCAGAAGGCCTCGGCAGCGCGTCATGCCGCCTCGGAGAAGATCCTGAGCCAGGGTTATGTGGCCGACGCCGATGTTGCCCTGTCGCGCCTGGCGGACACTTTCGACAAAAGCGCGCGCCGCTGGGAGATGGTGGTCTATCCCACGATGTTCGCGTTTATCCTGCTCGCCGGCTACGGGTTCTACCTGATCTACCACCTGACCCACGACATCGCCGTGCTTTCGCACAGCGTGACCCGCATGGCGACGATCGTGTCCGATGCGACGCCCCGCGTGACGCAGGACATGCGCGATATGTCGAAGGATATGCGCGTCATGTCCGGTGAGATTCGCACCATGTCCTACCAGATGGAAGCGATGAAGCCGATGAGCAACAACATCGCCAACATGAACTACACCATGAGCAACCTCAACCGCGCAGTGTACGGCATGCAGCGGGATATGGGCGGTCTCAACCGGACCATCTCCGGCGGCCCGTTCGGCTTTATGAAGGATGCGATGCCGTTCTCGTCCGACGCCTATACCAGCCCGTTACCGCCGCTGCCGCCGAACGGCGGACAGCCGGTTTACATACAGCCAATGCCGTCGCCACCGGCGCACATGACGTATCCTGGCGAAACGCAGGCACCAGCCGCGGGAGAATAGACCATGCTTGCAAGGCCTGATAAATCAATCCGGGAACAGCTGGCCAGGCTGGAATCTCACCTCGAAAACGAGAACCCACTGCTGCTCGACGCCGTGCAGCGCTTCAAGAAGCTCGATCGCGTCGCCTATCGCATGGGTCTGATCAAGCCCGGCGATTCCTACGCGACCCGCATTCCCTGGTGGCCGCTGATCACCGTGCTGGGCACTTTCTCTGCGGGCAAGTCATCCTTCATCAATCACTTTCTGGGGCAGCCGCTGCAGTTGACCGGCAACCAGGCAGTCGATGACAAGTTCTCCGTGATCTGTTACTCGTCGCAGGAGGAGAGCCGGGTGCTGCCGGGCATTGCGCTGGATTCCGATCCGCGTTTTCCGTTTTTCAATATGAGCGCCGAAATCGACAAGGTATCCGAAGGCGAGGGTCGCAGGATCGACGCCTATCTGCAGATGAAAACCTCCGATTCCGAAAAAGTCAGCGGCAAGATCATCATCGACTCCCCCGGGTTCGACGCCGACGACCAGCGCAACGAAATACTGCGCCTGACCGATCACATCATCGATATCTCCGACCTGGTGCTGGTATTCTTCGACGCGCGCCACCCCGAGCCCGGCGCCATGCACGATACGCTCGAACACCTGGTCGGCGATACCATCAGGCGCAACGACTCTGAAAAATTCCTCTACATACTGAACCAGATCGATACCGCCGCGCGCGAGGATAATCCCGAAGCCGTCGTGGCGGCCTGGCAGCGGGCGCTGGCGCAGAAAGGCCTCACCGCCGGCCGTTTTTATGCGATCTACAACGAAGAGGTCGCGGTACCGATCGACGATGAAACGGTGCGCCACCGTTTCGAGTCGAAGCGTGATGCCGACCTGGCCGAAATTTACGAGCGTATCCACCAGGTCGAAGTCGAGCGCTCTTATCGCATCATCGGTGCGCTCGATCATATCGCCAGCGATATCGAAAATGTCGTGGTGCCGCGGCTGACCGCGACCCTGAACCGCTGGATGAAGGCCGTGCTGATTACCGACGCGGTCCTGCTCGGCGTTATCCTGATCGCGATGGCGATCATCAGTAACTGGATCAGCCTCTGGGGGCTGTTCAGCCTGGATTTCACCGCTGCACCCGTGGTGTCGACATTGAAGGCGATCGGAATTGTGGTCGTGGTCCTGGCGGTTCATTTCAGCGTGCGCAAGTTTATCGCCAGGCGCATGGCGCGCAAGCTCGAGACCGAATCGCGGGCGGGCAACCTTCGCAGCGCTTTTCTGCGCAACACGCGCACATTGAGGAGTCTTTTCCATCCCGCGCCTGTCGGCTGGTCCGCGCGTTCGCGGCGCATCCTGGCAGGGGTCATTCGTGACGCCAGCGGTTTCGTCCAGACCATGAATGACCGCTTCGCGAACCCCTCCGGCATCATCGGGGAGTCGCCGCAGGCCGAGATGCTCAAGGTCGTGGAACAGACCCAAGAAACCCGGGCCGAGACGCCGAAACCGGGCGCCGATACCGCTAACTGACAGCAGCAGGCAGGCTCAGTGCTGCGTCTGTGACGTCTTTCCGATGGATTCGCCCATGCGAACAGACGCGCCGGCCGTTATTTCCGGCTCCAGTTCGAATGCTTCAGTAGTGATCAGTATCACCGTCGAGCCCAGGTTGAAGCGGCCCATTTCATCACCCTGTTTCAGGCTGACCTCGCCGTCAGCGTAGCGCGTTCTTGTGATGCCGCGGCCTTCGCCGGTTACCAGCCCGTGCCAGACGGTTTCGGTGGCCGAAACATTGATCGCACCGACAAGCACCATGACCATGGGCCCGGACGATGTCTCGAATTCGCACACGACCCGTTCGTTGCGCGCGAACAGGCGGGGAATTGCTCTTACGGTCCAGGACGCGACGCTGAACAAACGGCCCGGTACATAGGTCATGGTTTTCAGTGTTGCATCGACCGGCATGTGAATGCGGTGATAGTCGCGCGGTGACAGGTACAGGGTGGCGAATCGGCCGTTGACGAACGGCGTGGCCATGGCATCGTCGCCGCCGAGCAGTTCCTGCAGGCTGTAGTCACTCCCTTTCGCCTGGAATATCCGGCCATTATCGATCACGCCTGCCTGGCTGACTGCACCGTCAACCGGGCATACCCAGCTGTTGTCCCCGTTTTGCAGCGGGCGCGCCTCGGGTTTCAATGCGCGGGTGAAAAAGGCGTTCAGGCTTTCATAACTGTACGCGTCTTCGATGATCGCCTGTTCCAGGTCGACCGCGTGCAGCCGGGTGTAGGCCCAGATGGCGAGATTTTTAAACGGCCTCCAGCGGATTCGTGCGACCAGGAACACGAACCGGGAGATCGCGTGGTGCGGCAGTATATAAAACAGAAGCGAGCGCAGCCGCTCTCCGGGAGTCGCTTTCATGGATCAGTGATTATGGTGTGTGTGGTCTTCGTGTGATGCCCGCCTGACGACGAGTTCGAACTGGAGCAGCGCGCCGTTATCGAACTCCATGCTGCAGGCTGTTCTATCACCCGCCTGCAGCCGCCGCTCGGGATTGAACAGCATAATGTGGTAGCCGCCGGGTTTCAGTTCCAGTTCCGAATTCGCGTCAACCTCCAGCACGTCGAGGCGCTCCATGCGTGCGACGCCGTCTTTTTCGGTGCTGCGGTGAAACTCGACGCGTTCGAATACCTCGCATTGCATGGCGATGGCTTTCCGGTCCTGGTCGGTTTTATTTGCGATTTCCATATAGGCGGCCAGAACCTTGCTTACAGGCGGCGCTTCGGCAATCCAGGGATCGTCGATTTCGAGTGAATCGTCGGCGGCAGTGCTGTTGCCGGTCAGCGTGACCAGGAGCAGCACCGGCAGTTGTCGTATCAAAGGTTTCATTCAGATCTGGCATACCATAAAACGCCGGATTATAACCGAGACATGCAGCAGGCGGCTAACCCTGATATTGCGCGAAGGCGGGCGCAGATTGGTGCGGGTTGTCTGGTCTTTATAATGAGCGGCACACGAACTGACAGCCTGTTACCCGGTTCAGTTTATCCTGTTTGGTCTTACGGCAAGGCTGGCCTGGAAGCCTGTAGGATCTGCCTTGGTCCATGGCTAAGGCTATGGATTTGCGGGCGATCGTGCAACCCGCCTGGCCGGCTTGCCCCCAAAATCCAAATCCTTCATGCAATATTCGGCTCAATCCCGTTAAAATCGACCGACCATGAATATTCGCGCCGTCGCAAGTGAACTGTACACCATCCGTGACCTGGTGCGCTGGGGTATGAGCCAGTTCAACAAGGCCGGCCTGTGTTTCGCGCACGGCATGCCGGACGCCCTGGATGAGGCGGTGTACCTGTGCCTGGCGACCCTGCATCTGCCGCCCGACCTGGGCGAAGAATATTTCGACTGCCGCCTGACGCATGAAGAGAAACGCGCAGTGCTGGAGAACTACAAGATCCGGTTGAGCAAACGCAAGCCGGCGGCATACATTACCCGCGAAGCCTGGTTCGCCGGACTGAGCTTCTATGTCGACGAGCGGGTGCTGATTCCTCGCTCGCCGATCGCGGAGCTGATCCAGCAGCAGTTCTCACCCTGGATCGAGGCGCACAGGGTCGAGCGCATACTCGACCTTTGCACCGGCAGCGGTTGCATAGCGATCGCCTGCGCCTATGCTTTCGAGCAGGCGGAGGTCGTGGCCAGTGACGTTTCCCGTGATGCGCTGGATGTTGCGATGATCAACCGTTCGAATCACGGTCTGGAGCAGCGCCTGCAGCTGATCGAATCGGACCTGTTCGAATCCATTCCACAGCAGTCGTTCGACATCATCGTATCCAACCCGCCCTATGTCTCCGAACAGGAGATGTCTGAACTGGACAGGGAGTTCAGCTTCGAACCGGACAGCGGGCTCGCCGCCGGTAGGACAGGCATGGACCTGGTGGTGCCGATTTTGCAGCAGGCCGGGCGTTACCTGTCGCCGCACGGTATCCTGGTGGTCGAGGTCGGTTACTCGATGCCGGCACTGGTCGCGTTGCTGCCCGATGTGCCTTTCACCTGGCTAGAGTTCGCGCACGGCGGCGAAGGGGTGTTCCTGCTCACCGCTGATCAGTTGAAGGCCTGCCAGCATTTGTTCGATGCCGTGTGAATTGATGTTAACATCGGCTGCACTGCTCACGATCCGCATTAACTAAGGATTCCATTTCATCATGTCCGGCAACACCGTAGGCAAGTTATTTACCGTTACCACCAGCGGCGAGTCGCACGGCCCGGCGCTGCTTGGTATTGTCGATGGCTGTCCGCCCGGACTGGAATTGTCGGAGGCCGACCTGCAGACCGATCTCGACCGCCGCAAGCCCGGCCAGTCGCGACATACCACGCAGCGGCGCGAACCGGACCAGGTGAAAATCCTGTCGGGTGTGTTCGAGGGGCGGACCACCGGCACCAGTATCGGACTGATGATCGAGAACGTGGACCAGCGTTCCAAGGACTACAGCAAAATCATGAACAGCTTTCGTCCGGGGCATGCCGATTACACCTATCAGCAGAAATACGGCTTCAGGGACTACCGCGGGGGCGGGCGTTCCTCGGCAAGGGAAACGGCGATGCGCGTCGCGGCCGGGTCAATCGCAAAGAAATACCTCGCTGACCGCTTCGGCATCCGGATCTACGGTTACCTGTCCCAGCTGGGCCCGATCAGGGCCGAAAAAATCGATCTGAACCAAGTCGAGAACAACCCCTTCTTCTGCCCGGATGCCGACAGGGTGGCCGAGATGGAGCAGTACATGGATGCGCTGCGCAAGGAAGGCGATTCGATCGGCGCGAAAATAACCGCAGTCGCCGAGGGCGTGCCGCCGGGGCTGGGTGAGCCCGTGTTCGACCGCCTCGATGCGGACATCGCGCAGGCGATGATGGCGATCAACGCGGCCAAGGGTGTCGAAATCGGTGACGGCTTCGGCTGCGTCGATGCCAAGGGCACCGCGTTCCGCGATGAAATCACGCCCGGCGGTTTTCTCAGCAATCACGCGGGCGGCATCCTGGGCGGCATCTCATCCGGTCAGCACATCGTGGTGCACACCGCGTTCAAACCGACTTCCAGCCTGCGTTTGCCCGGGCGGACCGTCGACATCGACGGCAATCCGGCCGAGGTGATTACGACCGGACGGCACGATCCCTGTGTGGGCATCCGCGCAACCCCGATCTGCGAGGCCATGCTGGCGATC
>Ga0180437_10005291_pt1 | contig 17725 bp, 14 predicted proteins | sample SS_ome_4_FD_132410 | JGI IMG/M metagenome (GOLD analysis project Ga0180437, IMG submission 132410) | Hypersaline lake sediment archaeal communities from the Salton Sea, California, USA - SS_3_D_1 metaG | ecosystem: Environmental > Aquatic > Non-marine Saline and Alkaline > Hypersaline >... | reverse complement strand
CGCTTCGCTCGCCTCCGGCCACACGCTCTTATCCTTTCAGGAACGAGCTACGGGCCTCGTTGCGCTACCGGCCTTATAAAAAAAATTAAAGATGTTTATCCTTTAGCGAATGCGGGAGCTGATCGTCGAGCTGTGCGCCGAAGCAAGCAGCGACAGCTGACGCGTAAGAGTAAGCACAGTTGAGACGGAGCAGCGCACAGGCCACATTTGCCCCTGCAAAACGGGGCTGAAGGATATGTAGCGCATAATACCTTGCTTCGTTCCTAAACTTTGCAAAAACTCATAAGCAAATGTGAGCCGGTTGTATGAGCGACGAAACGATCAAACGGAACGTTTGTGTCTGGGATTTAAAGGGATGCGACAAGGCATCCCTTTAAGAAAAAGCGAATTGAATTTAAGGTAAAAAAGAAAATAAGATGAAATAAAATGATCAACACTCAAAAACAAAAAATGAAAGTTTAAAAAAAGAGCTATGTTCTCTTGATAACACCAGAAAGAGCAAGCCCATAACCAATCAATGCAATTGCAAGAAGAATAAGATAACGGACAGCTGGTTTATCATATTGGGCAGTGAAAATAAATAAAAGTAATATTGCCCCAATGGCGATTGAAAGTAAGCCTTTTGTCTTTTTGGAAAAAAAGCTCCAATTAAACATTTTTTTTACCCAATTTTTTTGATTAAAAAAATAGCCTACTCCATCTCTTTTTTGCGCATCATTCTCCTTAAGAAAGCATATGCACCGGAAATGACCAAGCCGTAGCCAATAAGACCAACTGAAATGAGCACGATGATGGCAGTGAGGCTTTGTGTGAGAATGCCGAGGCTATAAAGCAAAAGCAATGTGCCAACAAATATTAAAAGCACCCCTTTGAGGGTTTCTGAAACGCTATTCCATTGACCAGCCATCATATTCTCCTTTTTTATACGTAGAGCATATACATAATATAGCAAGATGTGTGGTGCGCCTGTAAAGACTTTGTATAAAGCCAGCTATCCGCGTATCGTTGACTTTGCATTGGGCCGCATAGCATGCTGATGGTAAAAAAAGAGCAAATAAAAAACAAAGAGAGATGCCATGCTAGCACGTGCTATGTATTCCTTTTTTGAACATATCACTTTACCACGTTACCAAATTGCCTCATTAGTAACCACAACGATCATCATGCTTCTCATGTCGCTGTATCCTTTTGATCATTTTATTTCCTTAGAGCCAGCGCCGCAACTTTTTTCGGTGACGCCCAAAAAACTCAAAGAATGGGGGGGGAGCACCACTGAAGTGCAGGTAGGGCTACACATTACCAATTTTCCTGAGTTTGATATCGTCAACAATCGTTTCATGTTTGACGGGATTATTTGGTTTGAGTTTGATCCAGCGCTTATTTCTTTAGAGACGATTGAAAAGTTTAGTTTCGAAAAGGCTGATATTGTCAAAAAAACGATATCAGATACACGTGTGATCGAAGATCGTGTATTTGTGCAATATAATATTAAAGTACGCTTTAGTACGAACTTAGCCTTTGAGCTTTTTCCATTGGATGATCATAGAATTTTCATATCGCTTACCAATAAATTTGTTTCACCCAGTGAGATGGTCTTTCGTTCATTTGTTTCTGGCTTTACGCTTTCTGAGAACATTTTTATTGCTGGTTGGCAGGTCTATGGACGCAATGTGCTCACAGGCTATTCTGAAGCGCAATTGGATGAAAATGATGAACACAAAGCAGTACTTAATCCGAAAGTGCTTTTTTCTATTGACCTTGAACGTGAGGGAATTCAGCAAATTTTAGTGATCTTCTTGCCGCTCTTTATTATGTTTTTCATCGGTATGTTTGCTTTTGCTTTTGAAGGTTCAAAACGGTATTCGCTTGTGCTTTCTCTCTCGCTTGGTAGTGTTACCGCGATGCTTTCATATCGGTTTGTTATTCAGTCAATGTCGCCAAGTGTGGGATATTTCTTGCTCAGTGATTATATATTTACGATGCTGTTGACCTTTGCATTTATAGCATTTTTGCTCAATCTCATACTTATGCAATATCGTACCTATAGCCCTATGATCGTGGTGTCACGAGGTATGCTGTTCCTGTTATTTCATGTAATGTTGATCGTCTGTTGGTATTATCTGTTATATGTTTGGATTAAGGTATAACCATGCAGAAAAAAGTAGTTATGTTGCTTGGTGTGTTGCTCGTATTGAGCGTCGCTTTAGGTGGTGCAGTTGTGTATAGTGTGCATACTGCGGCCGAAAGAGCTCCGGATCTTTTTGCTTCGCTTTCATCAGTGCAAGCATATGCTGAGAGCATGGATGAATATCCCCCTATTGATAATACTGCATGGGCTGATCCGGATTATTCTTCGTTCTTGCGATCGACCATACCAAGTCTATGGGATATGTTTTTGTACCGTGTGCGGCTTAAACGATGGCCGGAGTGGCATCCGCAAGGATTTGCTCGCTTGTTGAAGGAAGTGACCAATTATAGAGAGGGTGAGGGGTTAATTGGTCGTTTTGTTCTCAAGATGAGACCTGCACCTGGCAGTAGGTTGTATGTTTGGGGTGATCTGCAAGGAGCCTTTCATTCATTAGTACGTGATCTACAGGAGTTGTATAACCAAGGGTTGATTGATGAGCGCTTTCATATTAAAAGCGCAAATGTTTATTTTGTTTTTAATGGTGATTTGATTAATCGTTCTGCTTATTCATTAGAAACACTTTCTTTGGTGATGGTGTTGATGGAGCGTAATCCATCGAACGTCTTTTATATGCGTGGCAATCATGAAGATGGTGGTCACTGGAAAAATTTTAGCCTTAAGCGTGATCTTGTCATACGTGCTGGTCGCGTATCAGATGAAGAGACGCCACTTGAGACAAATATGACGCGTTTTTTTAATACGTTGCCGTTAGCGTTCTATTTAGTAGCAGATGAAACAGATGAGGCCATTGATCTTGTGCGTATTTCGCATATTGGCCGTGATCAAGTAGAGCTGCAAGAGCAAAACTTTGCAGGCTTTTTTGATGGCCCTTCATCTTCAACGCCGGAGTTATTTAAGTTGACTAATAAAACGGAGCCTACTGATAGGCAGGTAATGGTGCGTGTGATTGTGCGAGGAGAGCCCCGTTCAACTGTCTATCGTCTCACACAAGGATTAGCGAACCTGGAAGCAGATAAAGGGGCCACGACATGGGTTATTCTTTCGTGTCCTACTGAATCATACCGCCATTTACAAGATTTTTATTATGACGCTTTTGCACGTATTGAGGTGGGCAAAACGTTGTCAGCTTGGACCATTACACTGTATAACCAGGATGTGCGAGAGCTGCTTGGATTCAGACAGTTTGCTAGTTATAACCTTCTGAGTGGTTTGCGTATATTTGATGCACAAGACGAAAAAGAGGCGAGCTTCTCTGCGTTGCAAGAACGATTAACGCGTATATACAAAGAAATAGAAGAAGTGAAAGCAATCTGTCCAGAAGCACAATCGTTGCAGGGCGAAGGGTAAGATATGAATTATAAAAAGCTTACTATCGTTATTGTTTTTTTATCGGGGATATTGTCGCTTCCGTTTTTTTTGGAAATGACGCAGCTTGCGCCACTAGCCAGTGATATACAGGAGGCAGTGCGTATGGCACAAGCATTACCTGAATATCCTTCAATTGATAATAATGATTGGCATAACCCAGACTACACATCGCTGTATCGACAATTAAAACCAACCTATTGGTCACGTTTTTTGCGCATGATAGGATTGCGGGAGCCATTTTGGACAGCGCAAGAAACACAACGGCTTATGAGAAGGGTTATCGATACACGCAACCGACATGAGATTACGACTGACTTTGTGCAAGTGTTGCGCAGTTCATCATATACAAATATTGCGGTATTTGGAGCGTTGGATGGCGGGTTTCATGCACTCGTGCGTGGTTTGCAAGAACTGAAAAACCTGAACATTTTGCATGATGATTTAACCTTGATGCCAGATCATTATATTGTGTTTAATGGCAACGCAATGAATGGTTCTGCCTTTAATTTTCAGACATTACTCCTCATATGTGTGCTCATGGATAAAAACCCTGAACAGGTTATGTATATTGCTGGTGCAGCAGAGCAACGCGAGGTATGGCATGAGAGTGTTTTGGCACACCAGCTTGCAGAGTATAATGCGCCGGTGGATGCGTTTTTAGCCGATGTAAAAGCGTTCTTTCAAACATTGCCATCAGCATTGTATGTCTTAGAGGAGGAACGTGCCTTTTGTCTGTTGCCTGATGTGCAAGATGCACTTGCTACTCGTGTGCCAGAGATGCCATTAAATGAGGGGCTTACGCGCATTTCGTTAGCGGACGTTATGCAACAGAAAGCAGCTGCAACACCATTTGCTTTGGTAACAAGTGTTACTCCGCCGTTGGGTCTAGGCTTGCAGCAGGAGGGATCTGATCCAGTGGTATGGAAAGTTGCGTCTGGGCAAACGGAAGTCAATAGAGTATTGCATCACTTTTTTTATGATGTATTTGTGCTCATTACCAATGGTTCAGAAGATATCTGGACTATTACGCTCTATCAGCGTGATGTACGTAAAAAGATGTTATTTGATCCGATTAGTACCTATTTTTTATCAAGCGGTCAATTGGCTAGTGGAAAAGAATTGCCGGTATCAAAAGAACGTTATGCCCAATTGCAACAGGAGGTGCGTGCAGCTGAAGCAGAGCTTGCCTCATTGCGTGCGCTATGCCCTTCAGGCCAAGAACCTGTTGTTGAAGGTCAGGAAAGCAAGGCAGTACAAGATGACACTATTGTGCTTGGCTGTACGCTTGATTTGAGCAAGGGAGCTGCAACTCATGCGATTACGCTTAAGCTGGGCATTGAACTTGGGTTGAATCATATCAATGAAAAAGGTGGCATTCACGGGAAACTTTTGCGTGTTATTTTTGCAGAAGATGCCTATGAGCCTGATCGTGCACGGCAGAATGTCTTGCGCTTTTTGCAGGGAAATTACACTGATATAATCTTTAGTTCGGTGGGGTCAGCCACGCTTGATGGCTATATTGACTTGGTGGAAAAAGGTGAGGTACTTGTCTTGTTTCCTATTACTGGTGCAGCCCTTTTTGATCGGCCAGTACTTTCACATGTTATTAGTTATCGTCCCTCATATGTGCAAGAGCTTTATGCAACAACTGCGTATGCAATGCAGTCATATCGTCCGTTAAAGGCAGCCGTTTTTTATCAGGATGATACGTTTGGTCGTAGCGGTTTGCGAGGAGCTACGCAGGCATTAAAAGATCATAGTGACGCTCAGATATTAAAGGTGGCATATAATCGCAATGATTTAAATTTTGTAAAACAAGCTGAAAAGATTCGCCAATTTGAACCAGATATGATTATTTTTTGTGCCACATCAACGGCAGCAAAGGGTATTATTCGTCAACTTGGCGTGCAAGCATTCACACGGAAAGTGTTATGTGGTGTATCAGATTTGGGTGAAGTGACCTTCCAAAGCTTTTTGCAAGATAAGGGATTAAAGGTATATGTGCCGAGTGTGGTGCCCAATCCAGAAACAAGCGATGAAGTATTAATTAGAGAGTTTCGTGCCTATGTGCGTGGCACTGATGTGCCGCTTGACCCCTTTGCGTTTGAAGGCTTTTTAAATACAAAAATAACGCAATATATCCTTGATAATCTTGATGGACCAATACAAATGGATCGTATTATTGCTTTTGCAGAAGCTATGCATGCGGTGAATATGGGTGGCATTCAACTGAGCTTTGATGCAGCAAGTCACTCTCTTTCTGATCATATTTGGATTTCCTATGGAGCAAGTAAGGATTGGAAAAAAATAGCTGTGCCGTCATTGCATGAGATATATTCACAGCAAGGAATAGAGCGCGCTGATCCTTTGCCAATTATGGAGGAAGTAGATGCAGTGTAAAAAAGTAGTACTTATAATGCTCATGAGTGTACAGATGCCTTCTGTTTGTAAAGGCTTACTCCATAGCTTATTTGAGTATGCTCAGAGCATCCCAGAAGAGCCAGGCCTAACGGCTGCCTCATTATTTAAGCCAGGGTACGAAGCTTTTTATAACGAGCGCACCACATCTTTTGGCTATCGTATGGCGCGGTTGTTTCGATTTGGTACGCATTTTTTCACCAAAGAGGCATATATACAGGTATTAAAGGAGGTAACGCAGCAGCGTGAACTAGATAGCATGGTGGGTGCATTCGTGCAAAAAAAGCGTATCGAGCAAGCAAGTCTTTGGTATGTATGGGGTCCAATACATGGTTCGTTTCATGCATTGGTGCGTGCATTGGATGATATGTTTCGTTTAGGGCTCATTGATGAAGATCTCTATATTATTCGTGCACATCACTATATGGTCTTTTGTGGTGATACTTTGAGCTCATCAGCTTATGGTTTGGATACGCTCTATCTGCTATTGCTCTTAATGCAACGAAATCCAAATAATATCTATTATTTAAAAGGACCAGATGAAGAGCAATGGCAGCAGTCGACGCTTAAAGAGGAGCTTATGGTGCGTTTTTCTGAAAGTGAAAGAGAACAATGGCACCTGTTTGCTCAGATTGATCGTTTTTTGCATACGCTGCCTCTTGGGCTTTTTCTAGAGGCAGTGACTGGGCAATTATTTACCATGAGCAATGCAGCCTATACTCCACGTCTTGAGACTGCTGCATTGCATAAGCAGTTTGATGGTGCATTAAGTGACCAAATGATGGCGCTTTCTGAGAGTGTGCAAGAAGAGAGGAGCTGGCGTATTAAAGCAATGATTGAAGGCGTTGAGCCTACATCAGATGAACAAAATACTGATTTTGAACAGCTTGTCTTTCAAGAGGAGAGTACTCGGTTTATATGGAGGCTATTCTCAACAGCAATGGGGCCGTTAAAAAAAAGGCTTGGATTAACGCATGATGCTGTCATAGAATTGCGTGCCTTTCGTGAATTTGGCGAGTGGCGGTTAAGTCTGTTTAAAGAAGATATGGTAACGCAAAAAGGCTTTCGAAAAGAATTAGAATTTAACGTTGCTACAGGCCAGGAGTTGTTTGTTGGCGACAGTCACCGTTATTTGCAAAAATTAAAAGAGCGTGTCAGGCGTATTAAAGCATACCAAGAACGGCTTATTAAGCAGTGTCGTCAGCCATTAAAAACAACTGGTATACGTCGTTGGCCTAGCATTCGCATATATAGTTAATCATAGGTAAGCATATGAAACAGGTATTCCTTGTCGTATCGATGATCAGTTGTCTGTATGGTGGTGCCTTAATGGCGCAGCATTCGTTTACTACGTTAGATGATATTGTGTTGTATGCACAAAAGATGCCTGAATATCCCAAAAGCGATGCTACTGATTGGCATCAGCCAGATTACAGTTCATTTCATCGTGCATTGATGCCAGGGCTTTTTGATCGTTTTTTGCACTGGATTGGTTTTATCAAAGATGATGCGTTTCCTATGCAATCGTTTCAAGAACTGCTCTATGAAGTAACGCGCGAACGCAGGCAGCGATATCCTCAAGGGCGTTTAATACAAAAAATAGAACCAAAGTCAGATAGCCTGTTTATTATTTGGGGAGAATTAAATGGAGCATTTCATTCTTTGGTGCGTGATTTGCAAGAATTGAAACGGCTCAATATTATCGATGATACATTGAAGGTGCAAGCAGAACAGCACTACCTGGTGTTTAATGGTGATGTGGTTGGGCGCTCGCCATATATTATTGAAACGTTGATGGTCATTCTCTTATTGATGAAACAAAATCCGCGTAACGTCATCTATATAAAGGGAGCCGAAGAAGATAAGCAACGGTGGAAAGATGGTGCCCTTGCACGAGAGCTGAGCATACGTGCTGTTGATAGTTCAGCTGAAAAGATACCATTTGAAAAAGAGTTGCATCAATTTTTTGCTACGTTACCTGTTGCACTCTATTTGGTACCAGCAGGGCAAAAAGGGATCACCAAAGAGGTGGTGCGTATTTCCCATGTGGGCGCTGAGTCATATGAATTAAATGAAGCTGATTATGCCTACTTTTTTGATGTATATCCAGAAAATGTGGTCTCAATATTAAAAAAAGAGCAGACCTTACGGCCAACGATAAACGTGCAAGCACGGGCATATATTTCTGTTGAAGATCGTGTATTGAAATATTCACCCTCTCAAGGCTTACTTTTGCAGGGGGTAACACCATCCTATGCTGAGTGGACGGTGGTATCAAGTCCAACAGCAAGTTTTCGCCGTTTATATGAGTTTTTTAATGATGCATTTGTACTCTTACGCACAGCTGAACAACTTTCTGATTGGACATTACAACTGTATTATCAAGATGTACGGCAATTAAACGGCTTTTCTCGCGGGAATATACTACGTCTCACTTCAGGTCAGCGGTATCAAGATGTCTTGCAAAAAGAGATTGCTTCACTGCAGCAAGAATACATGCAGATACAGCAAGAAAATCGCCTTTTGCGCAAAGAATGTATGGAGCAGGGAATTGATAGTGAGCTGCCTAAAAATAATAATATGCAGTGAATAATATACGATTATCTGATACCGGGTCGATATTGTGCGGGCGAGCGCGTTGATCAATGCAGCCAAAGCCTGCACGTATGTAGCGATATTCAAATGCAAAGTCGACCGGCAATACATGAAAGCGTATGCGAGGGGTGACTTCAAACACGGTATCGAGCTGTTCTGCATCGCCAAATAACGTATATATGGTATGTTCATCTTCATCGGTTTTGGGATTATACACGCAAGGTATAATCTGTCGGCCTGCACCAAGATTTTTGGTGACACCAATAAAGATGCCCGGTTCAATGCGTTTGTTCACGTTAATATCGAGCCAACTACTTATCGCACGGGTATTCGTATAGGTGCGTTCGTCGGTGGTGGGATTTACCGTTGCCACGGCATAGCCACTGATGCCGGCTAAGTTAGTGCCATTTTCGCTATAACTGAATGAAGAGCGGATTTCGAGTGGTTCAAATTTTACGGTGCCAAACAGTACACAGCGTACACTATTGATATACTCACGTACTTTAAAACCTTTATTACTTTCAAGGCGGGGTTTTAATCGCAAAAAGCTCACGCCTGCACCAGCATAGACATGTTCACGTTGATGTGCGATGCGTGCTATTAATTCCGGTATGCGTGCATTGCGTAAATAGGTGGTGCTAAAACCAATAGGGCCATTGCTCACAAAGTCAAGCTGTGATAGTGCTGCAAATACAAGTTCTGTGTTACCTACATTGGCAGTAATACGCACTTGTGGACTTCGAGCAAATAGTTCAATAGGCACGCCGCCATCAAATGCAACTGTGAGCGGAAATGTTTTGATGATAAACATTGGTGACCAGAATTGTCCCATCAGAACGGTTGCTTTTTCCCATGTCATTTGCAGAAAAGCATTACGCACGCGTAGACGGTTGATAAAAACTGCATCGCCAATAAAGTCGGTTTCAATGTAGGCAAACGTATTGGCGCCAAGTACTTTAGGGCCATAGAGCTCACCACGTATACGTGTTTCTACCATAGTCATATTAAATTGACCTCGAGAATTGATGTCATTGCAATCAACATCAAACACTCTTTTTTTAGGGAAGAACAGAATGTAATCTTCAACAAGGCCGACGACTTGCCTGCTATCCCACCAGGCTGAATGTTGCACATAGCCAGAGAAAATAGCCTTAATAGGCAGTTTGCGAAACTTTTCAAAGGCGTATGGATCATTAAAATAACTAAAATCAACGTCAAATGCTTCTGATGGATCAACGATTGGCTCATGTGCTCCTTCAGGCGCCTCTTCTTTTTTGATAATGCCTTTTGGTCCAAGGCCGACTTGAGTTAAATCATGCAGTGGTTGTAGTTCTGCTTGTAGGTATGGATCATTAAAAAAAGCATAATCAGTATCAAGCGCTTCTCTCAGATCCACAATTGGCTGATGCTGCTCTTGCTGAACATGCGTGTTTGTTGGTTGTTCTTGTTCAGCGTGCATATGCATGCTCAATAAAAGTGCCAGATAGATAAGCGTATATGTCTGCTTCATTGTTTAGATCCCATTGTGCTTAAAAGAAGAAGAATGTTGCAAAGAGTAATCGAACATTGCTTACTGGTGTTACATTATTAATTTTACCCGTAGTTTGGAGCGTGCCATAGCCAGCACGTGTCCATTCAAGTTCTGCAGCAAATACCATTGGTTTTTTATGAATGCGAATACGTGGCATAAGTTTTGCCATGTATTTAATATCTGGGCCACGGGCATAGACAAGTGATTCAGTATCGCCTGTTTGAGTGTTAGTCTCTGAGGTAATGATGCATCCATTAGTAGTGCCAAGGTTTTTAGTAAAGCCGCCAAGCAGGCCGGGTGATATTCGTTTATCAAGATTAAAATCAATCCAATAACTCAATACGTTGATATTCGTATAAGTGCGTTTATCGGTAATGGGATCAATAGAGCTGACTGCATACCCGCCAAGCATAGAATAGTCGGTGCCGTTTTGTACCCAAGCAAATTGTGTTCGAACTGAAAGGGGCTCAGCAGTTATTTTAGCAAAGGCAGTAAACGCAGAACTGGTGAGGCTTTCTCTTGTTTCTATGCATTCGTTGGTGACAAGTCGAGGCATTAATCGTTTCACTTCAAAGCCAACACCAAGCACATATTTTGTACTCATGGGGCCAAGCCAGAGTTGCAGATTAAAAATAGGCATCATTGAGCGTCTGGTATATTCAGAACTTACTCCTTCAGGCCCAAAGCTACGTGATCGTAATTCTGCGAGCATAGTAAAGACCATATTGATATAATTATCCCATCCTTTAGTGAATCGTATTTGCGGGAAAAAGCCGCTCGGGTGTATGGGAGCAGCACGGTTTCGAGAGAGCACTTTTGGATCTAAATCAAGATGTGCCAGCCGTAATGGCAAGAAGTATTTGCCTAACCAAAGCGATGCCTTGTGCTCTTTCCATGTGAGTTTTAGGTAGGCATGGCGCGTACGTAATAGACCGATAACTTCTCTGTTGCCTATAAAATCAAGTTCAATAAGGCCAAATGATTCTGCACCCAATACTTCAGGGCCATAGAGTTTTACGCGAGGTCTGGTTTCAATCATGGTCATGTTATATTCACCAACGCTATTGATATCCTCGCCATTAGGATCGAGTTTTTCCCTTCGCGGCGCAAAAAGACGTAAACCGTCTGCAACAGCTATGATTTGACGGCTATCTCTGAAACCTACGAGGTTGACCCAGCCTTCGATTTGCGCTTTTATGGGGTAGTTGCCAAGCGAAATTTCTTTCCGTGCAAATAGACTGCGAAAAAAAGCGGTCAGTGGATAGGTGTGTTCTTTTTGGATAGTGTAGGGTTTGCTTGCATCGATTGATAATTCAGCCAGGGCGGGCATGTGGGTAAAGAGTATACATACTGCTACCCAGCGAGATCTATTCATTACTCTAACCTTTGTTGTGCTCATTACTCTAAGATCATTGTTTGATGACCTAAACAGTTAAGTAACTCTATCCATTATTTGCGCGTTGTAAAGGGATGAGGCAAAAAAAATATTAGATAATGGGCCACGCGCATGCAAAATGAAGGTCTGCATCGGGCATTGATGTATGTTGCAGTAATATATATACCTGTGTACATGTCGTAGCATGGGCGAGTGTTTTTATGAGTCCTTGGATGATCATGTATTTTGCATGCGTACCTTGTTGTTTGTCAAATAGCTGACGATCAAACGATACAAACAGCTGTTGTTTATTTTGGTTAAGCATAGCACTTTGTGCATATACTTTTTTGTTGGTAATGCCTTCTTCAAAAAGAAACGTGAGCCAGTTATTGATCAGATAGTGTAGGTTTGCTGCAGTATCTTCAGTCCATACGATCGATTGGTTTTCATGGTGCCACTGCTCATGCTGCCAATACCATAAAAGGCATTCCTTTTTAATTTTATTTTGCTTGATGGTATGCGCATATGCGGGCGGACTCATAATAATGATCCATTGACGTTGCCATGCAAAAAAAAGGAGGGCGCTCAATGCTGCACCCAAAGAGAGTATTATTGAGTTGAAAGATTTTGTATGCATGTGTGTAGTACTTCTGTTAATGGTTGCACAAGAAAGTGCCAATCAGATGAGCGTTGCATGCCGCATTCAATGCTGAGGGCTGGTGGCACTATACCCTTGAGTGCAACGCAGGGCATGCCAATAGGCTCGTGAGCACAAAGAAAACGAGCGTAATGGTCTTGGTCTAATTGTTCATACAATGCTTGTGCATATCCTTTGCTCTCTTTATGGTGTAGTGTATGCGCCTTGTTATATGAAAGCACATGCAGTGGGGTGCGGGTTGCATACATTTCGTGCGTGTCGTAATAAAAGATATGTAGTTGTGGTGTAACCTTTGCGCAGTGATAGGCCTGTAGGCGTAGCACCATATCCACGGTGCATTGATTTGCAAGTTGTGCTTTTTCTTTTTGCGAGATCTTCTCGCCAGGGAGGCGACTGAGCACCACGGTATGACCCTTTTTTTCTAGTGCTTTTTTTAGCTCTTGTGCCAATTGTTGCATACAGGTGCGTTCATAGGTATCGCCAATCAGCCGACCTGGTGTAGTGGCATCGCCTGCCGGATCCAGAAGGATGCTGATGGCACATAGGTCAATGCTACATATAATACACAAAAAGAGGCCAATTAATCTTATCGACATTGCAGGTCGCTTGTTAAATATTCATGCAAAAAGGTAATACGTTTTATATCTTTTGTGTTGCCAATAGCCATAGCAATAGCTTTTGGTTGCCCAATAAAGATACACAATTTTTTAGCGCGTGTAATGGCGGTGTAGATTAAATTGCGTCGCAAGAGCATGAAGTGCTGCATAAAAATAGGGATGATAACCGCATCAAACTCAGATCCTTGGCTTTTATGAATGGAAATGGCATAGGCCAATACAAGTTCATCAAGTTCGCTAAATGCATACGTCACGTGCTGTTCAGCATAGGCAACGACCAGCTCTTTTTCACGCATATCAATGGCGATAATAGTGCCAATGTCACCATTAAAGACAAATTTATCGTAGTTGTTGCGAATTTGCATAACGCGATCATGCAGGCGATAGACATAGCCACCATGGTTAATTTGCGCTTCTTGTTCGGTGCCATTAAGAATGCTTTGAATATCACTATTTAATTTTTGTGTGCCGACCAATCCACGATTCATGGGTACTAACGTGATGGCATCATTTGGCTTGATACCAAAGCGATAGAGCCCTTTTTTATAGATGGTCTGCAAGTGTGCTGCAACATTGGTAGGCTCATTTTCTTTAATAAAGAGAAAATCTTTTTTTGCGTCTGGCAATGGTGCAATAGGAAATTCACCTTTATTTACACGGTGAGCATTAACAATGATCATACTATCTTGCGCTTGGCGAAAGATTTCAGTCAGACGGACGTGGGCAATTTTGGTGCTGGTGAGCATGTTATGGAGCACGTCTCCAGGGCCCACTGAAGGTAACTGATCCACGTCACCAATAAAAACCACATGCGCATGCAGAGGGACTGCTTTTAAAATGGCATAGAGCAAAAAGATATCAAGCATAGAGGCTTCATCCACAATGAGATAATCAAGTGCTAATGCATTGCTCTCATTTTTAGTGAAACTAAACGTGCTTGGATCAATTTCAAGTAGACGATGTATGGTCGTTGCCTGTTTGCCTGTGCTTTCGCTCATCCGTTTTGCCGCACGCCCGGTGGGCGCTGCAAGTTTATAGCGCACATGCTCTTGATCTAATATCTGAATGCACTTTTTAATGAGAGTGGTTTTACCCGTACCTGGGCCACCGGTCACAATAGAGAGTTTGTTTTGCAAGCAGGTCATGATACCACGCTGTTGATCTTCATTGAGCGTAACATCATCTTGCTGTGGTGCACGCAATTGTGCATAGATGGCATTGGTATCAAATTGCATATTGCTTGGATGAGTGCGCAAGAGCTCAATTTTTTTAGCTACGCCATATTCAGTATAATAATGTTGCGTTGTGGTCACATAGTGCATATTTTCATGCGTGACAAGTTTTATTTTATCTTGATTATACAAATCATGAAATGCACTTTTGAGCAGTGGTGCAATCGTCTCACTTTCAAGTGCAAGGAGCTCTTGTGTGTTCTTTTTAAGCTCTTCAAGTTCGCAATAAAGATGTCCTTGGCCTATTGCTTGTGTGAGCGCAAAGAGAATGCCCGCACGAATGCGCTTTATCGAGTCAGGCGCAATGTTTAGCTGTTGTGCTATTTGGTCGGCGGTTTTAAAGCCTATGCCCCAAATATCTTCTGCTAAACGGTACGGATTTTCAGTCACCAGTGCAATCGATTCTTGCCCATAGGTGCGATAGATCTTCGTGGCATAAGTAGTGGTGATGCCTTTTTCTTGCAAAAAGAGCATCACATTGGCGATCTCTTTTTGATCTGCCCAAGCGCTGATGATGGTCTCTAGCCGTTTTGCGCCAATGCCCGGTACGCGTTTAATACGTTCAGGATGCTTTTCAATCACATCTAATGTTTCAAGGCCAAAGGCATCAACTAGTTTTTCTGCATACTTTGGTCCGATACCTTTAATGAGTCCTGAGCCCAAATATTTTTTCAGCCCATCAATGCTTGTGGGTGTTGAAGCAGTATAGCTTTTCGCTTCAAATTGACGACCAAATTTGGGATGGTTCACCCATGTGCCAGTGAGCGTGACATGTTCTCCAGGCTGAACGGATGGCGCACAACCACGCACAATGGTAGAGCGATCTTTATTCATTTTGAGCACAAAGACCGCAAAGCCATTTTCACTATTATGGTAGATGCACTTTTCTATGGTGCCTGAAAGCTCGTGTTGTTCATTCATCTTACTGTGCTATTTTGGCTTGTTGCCGTTCATACATTTGATAAAAACGTTGAGCGAATCGTTTCTTTTCGGTATCGTTCTTACAATTGTCATTAATATATTGCAAGCATGCTTTAGGGCAGCTGGTAATTAGATCGTCAAAGAAATTCATAAGATCTTCTAAGTATTCAGCGAGCAAAGCAAATGAGGTGATGTTGCGGTCAAATACCACCGTGTCGTTACCCTCTTTTGCCTCTGCCCAGAGCGAAAGAATACTTCTTTGCCGTTTGTGCAGTTTTAATGATTCAGCCACTAATCGAGCAATATTTTCTTTGTTGCCGCGAGCCATTTCAGAAAAAGGGACTACTTTCATGGCATAATCTTTTTTGATATGTGCAAGCCAAGTATCATACTGCTGCGCATCAATAAGACCTTCTTTTTCCATTGCAACCAGCTCTTTGATGGTGTAGTGTTCGCCATCAAACAGATAGAGTCCTTGACGTACGCCATTTTTAACGGCACCAAAAAGCATGTTATTAATGTGTGATCGAAGCACTAACATTGCTTTTATTTTGTCACCGTTAATGCCGAGCACAAAACCATCAATACCCTTAATAAGGTTTTTAATGGCGCCAATAGCATGCGCACTTAACGTATTCATCTTGGTAAGTGTTGTCTTGATTTCTTTTTGTGTGTTTGCTTGCAATGGTTGTGAGCTTAAGGTAAGTAGGCTCATAATGCATAACAAAAAAATAGAACGTTTCATTTATATCCTCTACATTCGTTTTATAGGGTTCTATGTGTAGCTGTATCAAAAAGTTTTTTCTAAATTGAAGCTTATTAAGTAATCAGAGCCTATGCCGGTTGAGGTAAAGTTGTATTGACTATTAAGAGAAATAAGTAGATCCTTTTTTGGTTTCCAAAATACTGATCCTAAAAAACCGACTTGGTAGCCAAATGGTTTGTGCGCAATACGCTCATTAAGCGGTTGTGGATAGTTTTTTGGCACATGGATGTTTTTGAGCTTTTCTTTTGAAGTGAGCCACGTGTCAGTACCTGCATACCATCCCCATTCAGGGCGCTCATAAATGTATCTGCTTGTCCAGCGGAAAATAAGACCGGGTTGCACTTTGGTGGAAAGCACAAAGGGAAAAAATTTGTCCGTTAATTGTTCCTGAAGAAAGCTGAGCACTTGGCGTGCGTAGGCTGGGTCTTCAAAGATTTCATCAATAATTTCATTGGTAGGGCGCAGTAAACCTAAAGCTTCAAAACGTGGGGTATCATCGCATTCAATATAGAAACGTTTTTCTCTATGCGGCACTAAATACTCAAGTGACGTTCGACTTCTGATAGTATGTTTTGCCCATGGGCGTTTAATAAGACTATTAAGCTTAATTTTTGAACGCATATACAGACCAATACCAAAGTGGCCACCATTGCCGAGGGGGCTTTGAATCAGATTGGCGGATAGATGATCAATAAAATCATAGGCAAGTTGTTGTCCCAGCTGGATGAGTGCATCGTCGTCTTGCACAGCGAGGTTAAATATAGTGCACAAATCAATGGGAGCTTGGCGCATCGGCGGTTTAAAATGCGAACCATAGAGCCCTTTTTTAATCGCAAAGGCAGTAGGGATGGTTGCCATAAGCCCTATGCGTGATTTTGTGCTGCCAGAGCGAACTACGGGCATATCAAGGTTAAGGCGGGTGTCGCCTAAGCCAAATGTATCCGCAATAAGATGGTTGCGGGCAAATCTATCGTCTTCTTCTGGATCAGTGATGCCTAGTTGTTCTTCAATGCGATCCAGCTCCTGAGGCGTTAAAAAGAAGTTAGATTCAAGATAATACAGTGGCGCCATGAGGCGCAGGCGAACATTATTTTGCCAGCGATGCATATAGTGCATCATAAAACCTGTACGCCGTTCTTGGATGGTTGCACACTTAAAAAGAGGCAAAATAGCTTGCGGGTCTATGGGTAGTTCAAACCCTGCATTGTCTATAACGCGAATAATTTCTTGAATAAGGGTCGGCTTGAAAATAGCCAAATACGATTCGATGTCGGTGCTCGTACGGGTAAAATTGTCTCTGGTCGTTTGATTATAAAAGGTATGAAAGCCTAGAGTATTGGGCTTGCAATAAAACTTTTGCGGCAAGAAAAGGCCATAGTCAAGCAAGCTGCGTTGATTAAGCTCGTTGGTACGTTTATAGAGATCTTGTTGCAGCAAGCAGATAGCGTCAAGGCCGATGATAAGTGAAACAATGCCCTGTATTTCCTCATCGCTGCAAGTACTCATGGGCGCTGGTGGTGGGCAGTCTTGTGATTGCAGCGTTGTTTCATCATCAAAAAAATCAAGCGGGTCATCTGCTGCATACAAAGTGGATGCAACAGAAAGCGCAAAGATACTGGCGGTAACTAACGCCCAAAGGCTATTTATGTGTGTGTGCATACTGTTTATTTATTTTCGTTAGATAGATGGCCGAAATTATTAGGTATATAAAGTACTCTACTGTATTTTGCGCTGAAACTCAAAAGCTTGCCCCAAAATAGGCCAAAAAAGGCCGTTCTGTTGGCATTATTGCCATGTTGCGCTACACTTGTTGAGCAATATAATAAGAGCACTTTTATGCATCACAAAAGGTACATACTATGGATAACCAGCAGTCTGGCGGCGTAACATCATATATCGTAGAGGGTAATATTGGTGCGGGCAAATCAACCTTTTTGCGTCTACTCAAAGAACAACTCGGGCTGCATATTATGTATGAACCGCATGATGCATGGCAGAAAGTGGGTGGAGAGCATAATCTTCTAGAAGCATTTTATAAGCAGATGCCTCGTTGGGCCTATACGTTTCAATCATATGCGTTTGTCTCTCGCGTGCG
>Ga0180437_10005289_pt1 | contig 17735 bp, 3 predicted proteins | sample SS_ome_4_FD_132410 | JGI IMG/M metagenome (GOLD analysis project Ga0180437, IMG submission 132410) | Hypersaline lake sediment archaeal communities from the Salton Sea, California, USA - SS_3_D_1 metaG | ecosystem: Environmental > Aquatic > Non-marine Saline and Alkaline > Hypersaline > Sediment... | reverse complement strand
GGAATTGCTTCATATGATACAGTAAAATTATAAGAATCGTTGCTTGATGGTTTAGTAATTCTAATATATAATTCATCATCTTCTCTACAAAATATTTTACTTAAGAAATAAGAATTAACTGTAGAAGTTTCAACATAAGTTGTACCAGTACTGGTAATTGTCCATTGAGATAATGATTCATCGATTTCATTACTATCTGTATAATATGTAACCTTATTTACTACATATGGAACTAAGCTATAATTTTCTGTAAAAATATCAGTAACTTCTCTAACATTATGTAAATATGTCTTCGCACTAGTTAAATCTGCAGTAATTGGGGCTATAAAAGGATCTCTTAATAGATTATATAATCTTAATTCTTTCATTTCTGCAGGATATGGGGGATATGAATAATTACCTTCCTGTATTATAAATTCTCCAGTACTTGTTATATCTATTGATTGATACTGTTTGTATCCATATTTATAATATGCATAAACATATCCATCATGAAGATAGCTATCTGAATACATATGAATTGTACCAGTATTGGCTGTATATATATAATCACTTCCATATGAATATAGATTTCCTTGACTATCATAAATTTTTATTGATGTTGCATCAATTATTCCTCCAGTAGTAAATGCATTTAATGTAAAGTCATCTCCTGAATAAATGGGATAATGCCCTTCTGGTGGATTAGTATAACCATAGTTATATACAGTTAATTCAGGTAATGCTAAATATCTATAATCACCTTCATAAATAGTTATTACATTACCTTTAATTACTGCCTTACCTGAGCTTATCCTAGCATAATATCCTGAGCTAGTAAAAATAATTGTTTCAAAGTTATTACCGTAACTATCAGACGTACCGCTTAAATGTAATCTATCAGGAGTGGGATCAATACTAAGTAAATTACCTTCAACAAAATCCTCCCAAGTGGGAGTGCCTTTCATATCTTTAATCTCTGTTCTAATTCTATTTAAATCATCTTCTACATCGATTGGAGTTCCATAAAAGTCATCATCAATATTATCTGAATTATCTACCATAGGTTGAGGAAGTAGAAAGGATGGTGATAAATTACTAACTTCTATTTGTGAGGGCGGTAAAGATATTATTGTATAAGTCACACCTGTTGTATCTGCTGATAATAATGGTTGTCCTGATCCCTGTGCAACTGTACTTCCTAAATATACATAATTTCCTGTAGATGTAATTTCTGCATATTCAGCAGCAGTCATTACTACAATTTCTATTTTATCTAATTGTCTGTTATAGTCTAATGAATAATCAGATAGATCAATTGTTAGTTTTGTATCTTCAATTATACTATCAGAATAAATATCATAACTGCCTTTTGTAGTATAATAATGAGCATAGACATAATTAACTGTACCAAAAGCATCATTACTTAAAGTGATTGAAGATATTCCAGTAGATGTCTCTATTATAGTAGAATCTTGTGTGATTAAACCACTTAATCCTGTTGTAGCGGATACATCAACCATTAATTTTGTATTATCTAGAGAATCGACTTTTAAATCAAATCCTTGGATAATTGCAGAAGTGTTTGGATTTTTCAATAATTGTCTATATGCTTTATTAACGTACGATTCTATAGAATTTTGTAAAAATTCGTAATCAGTGGCTCTTAATCCTACTATTTGTGCATCAAATACTATCTTATTCATAATTAATCATCCTTATGGTAGTATATCTTTCTAACAGAGATTTTAGTGCTTTTGTTCTAATACTTTTATTTTTTCTTCTAATATCTTTATTTTATTTTCGGATACAGAATTACATTTTGTTAATTCTTTTACTGAATTTATTAATGGTAATACAAATAATGCATAATTAAGTGAATATTCACCATTACCACCTATATTTATTCCTGAAAATTCTATTCCTAATTCTTTTGCTACCTCTTCTACCTGTTGTGCAAGCATACCATGTTTTGTTATTTTAGATTCTTCGTTAAATGGAATACTACATATATAATCCTGAGAATAGCAACATTTTAAACTATTTTCATACTCACTAATATGTTTTGGATAAAATTCAACTGGATTCAGTTTATTTATAAAGTCTAATCCAGTATTATAAGATCCTAAACATTGTTTCATTCTACAATCTGAATAAGTACTCCAGTCACATTGACCACCGATCCATGTTACTGAAGTATTTCCTATTGCAACACAATTACTTGCTGTTGGTTGTGCCCCACATCCTATTGCTGTTGAATTTGATAAATTAGTACAATTGGCGAATGCACAATAACCAATTGCGGTATTATAACAACCAGTGGATGTGTTATACATTGCTTGATCACCAATTGCAATATTATAACTACCTGTAATATTGCAACATAAACTAAGATTGCCTAATGAAATATTATAACAACCAGTGGATGTGTTATACATTGCTTGATCACCAATTGCAATATTATAACAACCAGTAGAAATGCAGAATGCTGCATTGTTTCCTAATGCCGTATTATAAAAAGCAGCATTAGCAAGATATAATGTATTACATCCAATACCTATGTTACCACAACCACTTAATCCACCTACTCCACCGCCATGAAGTGCTTTAAAACCTATGCCAACATTACATTTGCCAGTATAATTACTATGTAAACTACAAGCACCAATACCAACATTACATTCACCATCAGTATTATGATATAAGGATCTATACCCAATACCTGTATTATAATTAGCAGAACAATTGTACGAAAGAACTGCATCGCCAATTGCAGTATTAGCAGCACCGGTACCAGCACATAAAGCACATCTACCGATTGCAACATTAAAGCTAGTAGTAGCATTATTACACATTGCACACGAACCAAATGCTATATTATGCCCTCCAGAAGTGTTGCAGTATAAAGCGTTAACTCCAAAAACAATATTACAGCAACCACTTGTATTATTGTACATGCTACATGTACCTACAGATATATTGCAACAGCCAGTATTACATCTCATAACACCGTATCCAATTGCTATGTTATGGCATGCTGTTAATGTAGCATTTAATGTACAAGTACCTATTGCTACATTATAACCACCTGAACTAATACCATATCCAGCTAATCTACCAATTCCTATATTACAGCATCCCACATTAGTATTATTAAGTGCTTGTGTTCCTATTGCTACATTATGACATGCTGTAGTATTACTATAAAGACTGTTATACCCAATAGCAATATTACAACAACCTGTAGTATTATTATTAAGAGATTGTGTTGCTATTGCTACGTTATGACATCCGCAACAATTATCATAAAGAGTATTTGTTCCAAATGCTACGTTACATGATCCAGTAGTATTACTGCATAATGAATAATAACCAAATGCTATATTAGCATTACCTGTTGAGTTTCCATGTAAGGCACTATATCCTAAAGCAATATTACAACAGCCAGTGCAGCTACATCTCATAGTATCACGACCTATTGCTATATTATATTGACCATTTGAATTACAATATAATGAACATCCACCAATTGCAACATTAAAACTACCAACATTACATCGTAAACTTTCGGCTCCAACAGCAATATTTAATTGTCCAGTTAAGTTACATAACAATGCATAAGAACCTATAGCTAGATTACACATTCCACCATTAGTAGCACACATTGCAAATGCTCCAATTGCGATATTAAAACAGCATGTTTGTGAACTAGTTAAAGCTTTATACCCTAATCCAACGTTATAACTACCTGTTGTATTACTATTAAGAGCTTCTAAACCAATAGCTACATTACGTAGACCTGATGTATTGTTATAAAGTGAAACACAACCTATTGCTATATTATCATTTCCACCTATATTACAATACATTGATTGATAGCCAGCAGCAAAATTCCTACAGCCACATGTTGTGCTATATAATGCTTCACAATTAATACCTACATTACCTGTACCCGTTGTTAAACTAGTAAGAGCATCACAACCAAGAATAACATTATCATCTGTTATTGTAAAACCAGCAGCATCCCAAGTAGTTTTATCAGCATCAGTTGGTAAATAATAACCAGATGCTATTCCGATTGTTGCTCCAGTACTTGTTACAACAGCATTACATCCTCCAATAACTGCTAATCCTGTTGATGTTGTTAAATCTCCTGTTACAATACCACCACCTGCATCCCAAGAAGTTTTATCAGCATCAGTTGGTAAATAATAACCAGATGCAATTCCTATAGTAACGCCAGAACCTATTACTGAGTTTGTACCACCAGTAACAGCTATTCCTGTTGAAGTAGTAAAATCTCCTACACTATAAGAACCAAGTAAATCACTTGAATTTACTCCTACTAATTTATCTATACCAAGTGAATTACTATATATATTATCTATCCATGTTTGATTAGATGCATTTGCTCCTGTTATATTTCCTATTACAATAGAACCTGAACATGTAGTAATAGCACAACCCGCTAAGTATCCAATAGCAATATTACAACAACCTGTAGTGTTAGAACATAAAGATGCTTGTCCTACACTAGTATTGTAACATCCAGTTGTATTAGCACATGTAGAAAGAACACCGAATACATTATTAAAGCAACCAGAAGTATTTTTATATAGAGAAGCTGCTCCAAATGATACATTACAGCTACCTATTGTACTACAATGGGATGCATTGTGACCAAATGCTGAATTATCATTGCCAGTAGTATTATACTGTAGAGAGCATTGACCAAAAGCAGTATTATTAACACCTTCAGTATTTTTACATAATGAATTATCCCCAGTAGTAGTGTTACCACATCCTGTAGTATTATTATATAATGTACAATTACCAATAGCAACATTACAAACACCTGATGTGTTACAAAAAATAGAATTAAGACCTATTGCAATATTATGTGAGCCTGTTATATTAGAATATAAAGAACAAGATCCTATTGCAATATTATAGTTTCCAGTAGATGTTAAAGATAACGCATTACTACCAATTGCTACATTACAAGAACCAGTAACGTTACATCTAAGCGATAAATAGCCGATTCCAGTATTAAGAGTTCCAGTTATATTCTTTCGAAGAGATCCAATACCAATAGCAGTATTATAATTAGCAGTATTACTACACAAACTATACGCACCAATAGCCGTATTGGAACAACCATTAATATTACAATAAAGAGATTCAGGACCTATAGCAATATTATTATCACCAATAGTATTACAGTATAAGCTACATAATCCAATTGCTATATTAAATACACCACTAGTATTACAAAGCATTGATAGATAGCCAGCAGCAAAATTACCACTACCACTAGAATTACTTTGCAATGAATTTGGTCCAATTCCAATATTACTTGATCCAGTAGTATTACATCTAAGAGATGCAATACCAATGGCTAAATTATTATTAGCATTATTACAACATAAACTATAATTACCAATTGCAGTATTAAATAAACCACTTGTATTATTACAAAGAGATTCATGACCAATAGCAAGATTGCTATTAGTAGTATTGCTGCATAAACTATTATTTCCTATTGCTATATTAAGTGTACCAGAAATATTATTTCGAAGTGTATTAACACCAATACCAATATTATTATTAGTAGTATTACAATATAAACTGTATGAGCTTATTGCTATATTACAATCACCACTAATATTGCATTGAAGTGCTCCGTATCCGAATGCGTGATTATAGCTGCCTGTAGTATTATTAAGTAAACTATTTGTATTAATAGCTATATTACTAGCACCAATAGTATTATTTCTGAGAGTATCGTAACCAAATGCTACATTATGACTACATATATTAGAGCATAAACTATTCGTACCAACTGCAATGTTAGCAGAACCACTAATATTATTACGAAGAGCTCCATGACCAGCAGCAAAGTTATAATTTCCGTTACAATTACAAGTTAAGCTATATGAACCTATAGCTATATTACTACAACCAGAAATATTATTATATAATGTATCTTTACCAAGACTACTATTATAATTTCCAGTAGATGTTAGATACATAGCATTGGTACCAATAGCTGTATTATCTACTCCAGTAATGTTATTTCTAAGAGCTCCATAACCAATAGCTGTACTATTATCATTAGTGCTGCAGCATAAGGCAGCTGTTCCTACTGCTGTATTATATGATCCACTAATATTATTTAAAAGAGAGTGTGCGCCTAATGCAAAGTTATAATTACCATTACAATTACAATATAAACTACATGAACCAATACCAATATTAGTAGTTCCGTTAATATTATTTGCAAGAGCATCAGCACCTACCCCAATATTATTACTATTGTTAGTGCAAGTTAAACTACGGCTTCCAATTGCTATATTTCTTGTTCCAGTAGTATTCAGTTTAAGAGAGTCAGAACCAATACCAATATTATCATTAGCACTATTACAACATAAACTACTCAAACCAATAGCAATATTACAAATACCATTGGTATTGTATTTAAGAGCATTATAGCCAGCAGCAAAATTAAAGCATCCAGTAGTATTACAACATAGACTATATGAACCAATTGCAATGTTATAACATCCAGAGGTATTATTAATAAGAGATTCATATCCAGTTGCAAAATTATGACATCCAGAAGTATTAGCAGATAAACTATTAGTACCTAAAGCCAAATTAAAACAACCACTAGTATTAACCTTAAGTGTGCTAACACCTATAGCTAAATTATTACTGGCTGTATTACAACATAAAGCACAAGTACCAATTGCTACATTATTGCTACCACTAGTATTATTACATAAACTATTAGTTCCTATTGCTATATTAGTATTGCCTGTAGTATTGCACATTAATGCATTACTTCCAAATGCATTATTAGAATATCCTGTTATATTATAACGTAGGCTACATATACCAATCGATATATTATTAGATGCGGTGCTATTAGTACATAAGGCTTGTGTTCCAATTCCTATATTATTTTCACCACTAGTATTATTTAGAAGCACATTAACTCCAATACCAATATTATTATTAGCAGTATTACAGCATAAACTATAATTACCAATACCTATATTATTCACTCCAGAAATATTTTGTCTAAGATTACATAAACCAATACTGATATTATTAATACCACTAACATTATTATAAAGACTTTGATAACCTATACTTGTGTTACCACTAACAGTATTATTAAATAAGCTACAACTACCAATACTTACATTATAGCATCCGGTACAGTTAGTAAACATTGATTCAGAACCTATTGCAATATTATAGCAACCAGAGGTATTATTATATAAGGCACAACAATGTACTCCTAAATTATGCATACCTGTTGATATAGAATGAAGAGCATCTGTTCCAAGTACTATATTATCGTTAGTTGATATTATATTTCCTGCAATATCCCAACTAGTTTTATCTGCATTAGTAGGTATATAATATCCAGTTGCAACGGTAATTTTAGCACCAGTGCTTGTTACAATTGCTCCAACACCTCCAGTAACTGTTAATCCTGTTGATGTTGTTAAATCTCCAGTATTAGTGATTGTTGCATGAGCCAAATTCCAATTAGTATGATCTGTATCGTTTGGTAAATAACAACCGGATGCTATACCTATTTTAACTCCTGTGCTGGTTATAACAGATCCTGTACCACCTATTACTGATAATCCTGTTGATGTTGTGATATTTCCAGCGTTAGTAATAGTTGCGTGTGCTAAATCCCATTCAGAATGATCGGTGTTTGTTGGAAGATAATATCCCGCAGATATACCTATTCTCGTACCTGCTCCTATAATAGATGAACTTCCTCCAGTTACAGTTAGACCGGTTGAAGTAGTTAAATCTCCTGTGTTCATTTTAACAGCAGTCCAATTATCTCCAACTGTTGCATGATCACCTGCTGGAGAATCATCTACTTTACATATTAGAAATGCATCTTCATCAACATCTTCACCTGCCGGACCACCTATTTTTCCAGTAGAGGAGACAATATATACCCAACCTGCATCAGCTGCAGGATAATTTGGATTAGTTGAGCAATCTATTTGTCCTTTATAAAAGACGACATCATCTATAGCTAAAGTATCATCCAGATATTTTTTAATTGCTTTTTCGGTTGGGATTTTATTATCAGAATCTGATGCAAATGTAGCATCTATAGATTTATGAGCACCATCTAGCATATCTGCATTTAAATTTACTACAACTGTTGTATCATTTGTGGCAAGATGATTAAAAGCTTTTAAACCATTAACTATATCTTCTATATTCTCCATTAGTTGATTGGTATCTTCTGCTTCTATTATATCACCTGTATATTTTCTTGTTATAATAACATACATATATCGTCTCCTTTGCTACAAAAAATTAATGGAGGTAGCAATGAATTTTATTTTTATAATTCATATTATTTTATCTTTTTTTCTAATTCTTCTACTTTTTTATTTAATCTTTTCATTTCTTCTATTACAGGAATTATTAATTGTTTCCATTTTATAAAATCTGGTATTAATTTTTCTGATTTTTCATTTTCTATTACATTACACGCTTTCTCATATCCTGTAAATTCTGGAAAAAATTTATGCATACATTCAGCAATATAACCTATTTGTTTTTCTTTACTATTACTTCCAATATATGAATATGGCTGTAAGCAATATAGATTTTTAGAATCTATTGTATATTTTTTTATACTTGTCTTATATCTGCAAGAAGAGCCATCATAACCTAATTCACCAGTTGATGTAATTACCACATCCCTACACCCAGACGATATACTATTACTATATATATTTCCTATCCATGCCTTATTGCTTGCATTTGTCCCCGCTATATTACCTATAATTATAGAATTAGAACAAGTTGTTAAGCCGGTTCCTGATGAACATGCACCTATAATAATATTACAGTTTCCAGTAGTTATACAATTACCAGCTTTATACCCTAATGTAGTATTATAATTACCACTTGTGTTGGCATACAAGGCACTTTCACCAACGGAAACATTATAAGATCCAGAAATATTACAAAATAAACTTGTTCTACCAATAGCAACATTACATTGTCCAGTAGAAGTATAATACATGGTAGCACTACCTAGAGCAGTATTATTATTTCCTGTTGTATTACAAGCTAACGAGTTATCTCCTACAGCAACATTGAGTGTTCCTGTAGTATTTTTATTTAATGAATAATAACCAACGGCAACATTATAAGAAGCAGATACATTATTTAGTAAGGTATTTGCACCTATAGCAACATTATTATTTCCTGTTTGATTATTATAAAGACTTGATACTCCAATTGCTATATTAGTACATCCCTCAGTATTACAATATAAAGATAACGTTCCTAAACTAGTATTGTAGCAACCACAAGTATTATTTTGTAATGAGGCTTGTCCTATTGCAGTATTGCAGGATCCAGTTGTACTATTATATAATACTGTTGCACCAACAGCAATATTACAATTTCCAGTAGTATTACAGTATAATGTTGAATGTCCTAGACCAATATTATAACATGCAGTTGTGCTGCTAAATAAACTACTTGTACCAATAGCAACATTACAACAACCACAAGTATTATTTTGTAATGAGGCTTGTCCTACTGCGGTATTATAAAGCCCTGTTGAAGTATAATACATACTACCCTGTCCAACAGCAACATTTGAATACCCAATTGTATTACAATATAAAGAGGCTGATCCTATAGCTGTATTAAGAGTACCAGTAGTATTATTATATAAAGAACTTTGACCTATTGCAGTGTTACAATCTCCACTTGTGTTACATAACATTGAATTACTTCCAATGGCTGTATTAACTGCTCCACAAGTATTATTAAATAAAGCAAAAAATCCAATACCTATATTTGCAGTACCAGTTGTATTACAATATAAAGCTGCTTGGCCTATTCCAATATCACATTCTCCACTTGTATTAGAAAGTAGAGCATTACTTCCAACTGCAACATTATAGCAGCCTATATTATTACAATTAGATATAGCACCTGAACCAATTGCTACATTATACCTTCCTGATGTATTATTGAATAATGCGCTATAACCTAAAGCAGTATTATGACATCCGTTAGAGTTACAATATAATGTACTATATCCTATAGCAGTGTTATAGGAATTTATATTATTATATAATGCGTTATTTCCTATAGCTACATTACAATTACCACTAACATTACTATATAATGCGCATTTTCCTAGAGCAGTATTATCGTTTCCATCTACATTACTACGTAAACTTTCAAAACCAGCTGCTGTATTACAATTTCCAGTGGTATTACAAACCAATGCCCTAAAACCTAAACCAGTATTGCGACACCCAGAACTATTACTGTAAAGTGAAGCATTACCCAGAGCTAAATTACAACATCCTGTTGTATTATTATATAGCGCACTTCCACCTATTGCCGTATTATGTAAACCTGAACTATTGCAGAACATACTAAGGTAACCAATGGCTGTATTATAACTTCCTGTAGATGTGTAATACATTGCTTGGCTACCAATTGCAGTATTGCAACATCCAGTTGTGTTTCTATATAAACTACTAAAGCCAATACTAACATTGCAATGACCACTTGTGTTACATGTAGCAGCTGTTTGACCTAGTGCAACATTACAAGACCCGCTAATATTACATAATAATGTATTTATACCTATTGTTACATTACTATTTCCTGATGTGTTGGAACACAAACTTGATGTACCTATAGCTATATTATTATACCCATTGCTATTACATCTAAGTGTTGTATATCCAGCTGCAAAATTATTATTACCAGTAGTATTACTTGCAAGAGAACAATGACCTAATGCAATATTATTACTGGAAGTATTATTATATAAACTATTTCCACCAATGGCTATATTATAATTACCACTGATATTAGTAAAAAGGGCTCCATAACCCATTGCAACATTATCACTACCATTACAATTATTAGTTAAACTACATGAACCGATTGCTGTATTATTAGTTCCACTTATGCTACATTTAAGAGCTTCCATACCAACTGCAATATTATGATTAGTGGTATTACAGAATAAACTACATAAACCAATTGCTATATTAGAATAACCACTAATATTATTTCTAAGTGTATTATACCCAATTGCGATATTATAATTACCATCACAGTTACAGCATAAATTATATGCACCAACAGCTATATTATAGCCACCACTAATATTATTAAATAAAGCTCCATACCCACCAGCAAAATTATTAGGACCATTAGAATTACAAGTTAAGCTACATGCGCCAATTGCTATATTATTACTTCCAGTAGTAGTGCATTTAAGAGCCTCTAAGCCAATACCAATATTATAGCTAGTAGTATTACAACATAAGCTAAATAAACCGATTGCTATATTACCAGTACCAGTAGTATTATATTTAAGAGCTTCATATCCAATTCCAAGATTACTAGTACCAGTATTGCAACATAAGCTGTCTACGCCTACTGCTATATTACAGCTACCACTAATATTACATTTAAGCGCACCGTGACCGGCAGCAAGATTATAATTACCATTACAATTAGTGTATAAACTATATGCACCTATTGCTGTATTACAATAACCAATAATATTTGATCTGAGTGCTTCAATACCAATTCCAATATTATTATCAGTTGTATTGCAAAATAAACTATAATTACCAATTGCTATATTATTACTTCCACTAATATTATATCTAAGTGAATTAATACCAGCAGCAAAATTGTTAGTGCTATTACAATTATTACATAAACTACATAAACCAATGGCTATATTATAATTACCACTGATATTACATAAAAGAGATTGATAACCGATACCAATATTACAATTACCAGTATAATTATTATATAAACTACAAGTACCAATACTAATATTACAATTACCAGTACAGTTACAATATAAACTATATGAACCAATACCAATATTAAAAGTTCCACTAGTATTATACCATAGAGTACTATAACCTATACCAATATTATTACTAGCAGTATTGCAACATAAACTATATGAACCAATTGCTATACTATTAATTCCAGTATCGTTACATTTAAGAGTATCAGTACCTAATGCTATATTATGGCTAGCAGTATTACAGCATAAACTATAATTACCAATTGCAATATTATAACATCCAGAAATATTATTTAAAAGAGATTCATATCCAGCTGCAAAATTATGACATCCAATAGTATTATTATATAAACTGCATATACCTAATGAAATATTATAATAACCACTAGAAGTACTATACATTGCTTGATCACCAATTGCAATATTATAACAACCAGATATATTTGAATATATTGTTTGATTGCCTAAAGCTATGTTATAGCTTCCAGTTGAAGTAGAATATAATACTTGATTACCTAATGCAATATTATAACTACCAGTTGAGGTTGAATATAATGTTTCATTACCTAAAGCTATATTATAATTTCCATTTATATTACAATATAAAGATTCACATCCTATAGCTATATTATGAGATCCATATGTATTATTAAATAAAGCACTACAGCTTAACGCTGTATTATTATATCCTGAAGTAAGACAACAAAGTGTATCACACCCTATTGCAATATTATTATTATCTTTTATATAACCATTTCCACTAGCTGCATCCCAATTAGCTTTATCAGTATTAGTTGGTAAATAATAACCTGAAGATATGCTTAAATTAGCACCTGTACCTATGACCGCACTTGTACCACCTGTGACTGTAAGTCCTAATGATGTTGTTAGATCACCTGCATTGCATATATCTGTATAAATATTATCCCAATTAGTCTGATCAGCTGTAGTAGGTAAATAGTAACCAGAAGATACACCAATAGTTGCACCTGTTCCTAAAATCGCACTTGTACCACCAATTACAATTAAACCAGTAGAAGTACTTAAATCTCCCTTACAGTAACCACCTGTGTTCCAACAACTGCAATCAGTTGTGGTAGGTAAGTAGCACCCAGAGGCTAAACCAATCTTAGTACCAGATCCTAAAACTGCATTGGATCCTCCAGTAACTATTAAACCAGTAGATGTTTCTAAATCTCCTGTAGTAAGACCTCCACTAGCTGCATCCCATGCAGCTTTGTCTGCATCTGTTGGAAGATAGTAACCAGAAGATATACCAATAGTTGCACCTGTTCCTAAAACAGCATCTATTCCTCCAACTGTAGTTAACCCTGTTGATGTTTCTAAGTTTCCTTTACAACATCCACCAACATTCCAACAATCACGATCTGATGTAGTAGGTAAATAATAACCACTTGCTAATCCAATATTTGCACCTGATCCAATAATGGCACTTGTTCCACCAGTGACAGTTAATCCAGCAAAAGCAGTTAGATTTCCTTTAGTTACAGTAGGTTCAAATCCTGTATGTCCAGAACTTGCATAACTTAAACAACTAAGACAAGAGTGACAAACACCACTTTGAATAACATTTGCTGTCATTGCTTGTCCTATTAATGATATAGATATTGTTGATGTATTTGCTTTTGTTACAGGAGCATGACAGCAATTATATGTGTTATTCCAATTAGTTTGGTCAGTTGTAGTAGGTAAATAATAACCTGATGCTACTCCTATTTTTGCCCCTGTTCCTAAAACAGCACTTGTGCCTCCAGAAACTACTAAACCAGTAGAGGTTGTTAAATTTCCTGCAATAACACCACCACCACTACCAACAATTACCCAATTATTACCAACAGTGATTTGATCTCCAGAGGGTGAGCTATCTGTTTTACATAATATAATATCATTCTTTAAAACATTTATTCCAGAAACTCCTCCAATTTTGCCTGCAACAGAAATTACATATAAATCTCCTTTATTAGCTGCAGGATAGTTTGGGTTAGTAGAGCAATCAATGTCACTCTTATAGAAAACGACATTTTCATATGATAAATATTCTTTTATTGCCTTCTCTGTGGGAATTTTATAATCTGAATTAGCTGCAAATGTACCATCTATAGATTTTTGTGCACTATCTAACATATCTGCATTTAAATTAACTACAAGTGCAGTATCATTAGTAGCAAAATGATTGAATGCTTTTGTACCATTAACAATACATTCTATATTTTCCATTAGTTGATTAATATCTGGAGCAGATATAGTATCACCTGTAATTTTTGTTCCTATAACGATATACATATGTAATCTCCTTAACTAATACTTGTAATAACTACAGAATCAGCATCTGACCAAAATGTAGAATTAAACATAAAAACTATCTGAATATTTTCACCTGTCAAAGTTTCTGTATGACTTCCTACAGCATATTCAAGATTTTCCCACTGAGACCATTCATTATTTTCAAATCTTCTATAAGTAAATAATAAATCACGCTCATCTCCAGTTCCTATCCAAGAAATTGTACAATTTCCAGCAGGAAAATTTAAAATACTGCTTTTATAATATGCAACAAACCCAAATCTACTTTCTCCTAGTGTTCCTGGATATAGAATATCATCAAAATAACCATATTGGCTAGTTCCATATATACCTGGATATGTATATTGCCCAACATTTTCAATTTTAAAAGTCCATGCAGCATAAAAATCAGATAGAGATTCCCAAATTAAATATCCATTTTCTTCATTTGAAGCGCTTAATGTAATACCTTCTGTAAATATATCGCCTTTACAGTAGTATTTATTTTCTTCAACATTCTGTTCAAAAAAATCTTCTGAAAATATTGTATAGTCGTTAGCATAAGAAATAGTATATTTAAGTTCAGGAGGAATAAATTTTTCTAAAAAAAAGCTTATTCTATTTAATTGATATTGTGGAAGCATTGCTCTATCTTCAAAGAATACAAGAATATTTAAATAATAATTTTGTCTTAATTTAAGTATTCTACTAATAACATCTACATTATATAATTCAGTTACGATAGGTAATGAAAGATTTGTTACATTAATTTCAATTGGAATAGTAGATGAATCAGGTAATATAGTACCATTATCTCCAAATATTGTATAAGTTGTATCTACTAAATACTGATAAGAAGTATTTTTTGTTCTTCTATATATTTTATAATACTCAGCTCCAATTACTTCATCCCATTTTAGTACAATAAAACCTCGATAACTGTTAGGCCACCATCTTTTATCAATATGTATTTCAGTTACAGGTGTTTCTTGACCATCATATTTGGCAGCTGAAACACCATAATAATAATTACCTCTATATAATTTGGGATTATCAGCGATAAAATTAGTTGCTGTATTCATTTCTTTAAATAAAGAATTATTATAATAGATTTCATATGCTTCAAAACCACTGACTGTTTGCTTATAAGCATCAAAAAATTTATTTAATGCTTCATCATAACCAACATATTCAAATGTTTTAAATATCTCAGAGGCTAATTCAGTAAATTTTGTATTATTTTCGGAACCTTCCTTATACATTTCTATAAATGGAGAAAATCTATCTTCAAAAGATGAATATCTACATGTATTAATAGATACATCTGTTATTAATGCATCTAATTCATCTAATGCTTCTTTATACTGATCACCCCAAGCAGAAAAGATTGTATAGATATTTAATGTTCTAATACTATAAGGAGCGCTTTTTCTCGAAAATCCTATATTTTCTTTATCTCTTGCTTGAAAATATATCTCAGTTATTCCTTTTTTAAATTGATAATCTACATTAAATTCACCGTAAGTTCCAGTAGAAGTAGTAAAACTATAAATTCCGTTTACAAAAATATCAAGTTTGCAATTGCTTACACCTAGATATCCTTTTAGATTGTATACTGTATTTGCTGCATAAGGTAATGCAAATTGAGATTTATCATAATAATTGCTATCAATTAGCACTTCTTTTAAATTTTTCCAGTATATATTTCTTAATATTGCTGTATCTGAATTATCTGCAGATCGTAGATAAGGATAGGCGCTAGTAATATCTATAGTATTACATTTATATACAGATCTATTACTTAATCTTGATCCAAGAGCACTTGTAGCGATACTATATATATAATATTTTTCTTTTTCAAAAGAAGAATCTACATACGTTCCTGTAGAAGATATACCAATTAATTCTCTAATACCTGTTTCTATGAAAACTTTTAGATTATCTACATTGACAATATAATTATCAGAAGTATCACTAAAATTTGTTAATTTATTTTCTGTTAATGGAAATACCCCTGTTGAGGTTACAAAGCCAAACCATTGACATCTTTTAAATACATCAATAACCCAAATATATTTATTTACTTCAAAATTTGGATGTATTAAAATATCATATTCATCTTTTTCAAAATTAGTGATTTCAATAGCTATATCTCTATATATATTATAATTAATAAATGTATTATTTTTATTAAGAAGATCTATCTCATTCCATGTTATAGTAACATCAAAATTATCATAAGTAATAAAGGTATTTGTTGGTTTTGATGGATAGGAGTAAGTTGATACAATATCTGAAAATACGGAAAGTTCTCTTATATTAGATAGCACTTGTATTTTAAAATATAAAAGTTTTCCATCAGTAAATGAAGAAGGTAATGTATATTCAAAATATGTCATTCCTCCAGAATCATAAGTGGCATCTGATTCATTTTGAGAATATATTTCATCTATACGGGTTTTTACATTAGTATACAGTGCTCCCGTAGAACTCATATATAAATAATATCCACCAACATTTCCAGTTGGTTTGACAAATGAGAATATTATTCTTGTCTGATCATTTATTAGATCTACAGAAACAATAGTTAAGTTTGTAATAGGATTTATCATTGGATTCTCTTTGCAAAGAAATTTAGTGGATTATAAATAATAATATGTGAAGTAATTGTTTTTTTAAGTAAAGTCTCAAAATTTCTATTTCTTTTTCCTTTTTTTCCTTTTTTTGAGCATAAAAATATCTTTTTTTTCAATTGGATTTGTACAATTTTCTTTTAAACTTTGCTTTAAGGGTATTCTTGGTAATTCTGTAAGAATTCCACCTTCGGTTGAATTTATTATTGGAAAGTTAACTTTTTCTGTTAATTGTAAAAAAGTTTTTTTATAGATTAATAAGGCGTTTGTAGACCAAATTGTTTTTACAGGAGAAACTTGTATTTTAACTTCTTTTTTCACTTCTTCAGATTTAAGTTTCTCCATTACTCTTATCCATCCAGAAGATCCTTCTGGCTCCTCTAAATAATAAATTTTTAAATCTAAAAAACCATCACAATAGGCTTTTTCATCAGTAAACCCAAAATCATATCCAGCTAGAATAACTGATGATGGTCTTAGTATAGTAGCTAATTGAAGCATAGTTGCACCAATAAAGAATCTATTAAAAATATTTCCCCAATTTTTTGTAGGTTTTACTATTTTTTTTAGTGCATCTCCTTTAGGGGTACCTTCTATGTCTGTTTGATTATAAAAGAATTTCTTACCGTGCCACGCAGTTATAGTTTTTGGGTTAGTTGTTGTGGGGCATACGAGAGTTAAATCCGATGTGTCAAGAAAATGCCAAAAACGGATAATAGATTCATGTGGATCCACATTTACAACAAAATCTGGTTTAATATTATGCTCAATTAATTTAAATAAAACTACATCTGCACAAATTATGATACAATTATTTTCATAATCTTTAAGATATTGAATATTTTTATCTATAGAAGGTCCTGCTACAATTAGGATAATAGGTATATTGTGATAAGGTAAATTATTTATTAAAAAAATTAACGGTTTTGCATTTGTTGATGATAATAATT
>Ga0180437_10005288_pt1 | contig 17736 bp, 23 predicted proteins | sample SS_ome_4_FD_132410 | JGI IMG/M metagenome (GOLD analysis project Ga0180437, IMG submission 132410) | Hypersaline lake sediment archaeal communities from the Salton Sea, California, USA - SS_3_D_1 metaG | ecosystem: Environmental > Aquatic > Non-marine Saline and Alkaline > Hypersaline >... | reverse complement strand
CCAAAGCAGGGTGCTGACGCGCTGCGGCAAGATCAGCGCCTCGGTCCCGTCCGATACAAAAACCTCTTCCTTGATCAGTGTCGGCCAGGGCACGTCCGTAGCCCACTGTTTCAGCGCATCATTGAGCCAGCGCTTAGTGCGGCTGTTCCATGTGTTGTCAACACGCCCGGCGAGCCGCTGGGCCTCTGTGACTAAGGTGAGTAGATTCATGAGTCCTCGTAGGTCTGTTCGGAAGTATTGAGGGTCTCCACAAAGATCTTGACTTTCTGGTCCCCCAGCGAGCCCTCGGCCATGGCCCCGTCCACGCCGCCCTCGGAGTTGTAGATCTGTGGAGCCTGGCCGAGCTCCCACATTTCATAGAAAGTCCCGGCGGCCATCAGGAACTCGTCCGCCCCAATGTCCCAGCTGGTCCGGGCATCGCCGTCAATGTCCACAGAGATCGGGTTGCTGGCGTCGGACGATAGGTCGAGGCCATTACCGAGTGCTACGGAGTCAGTGCTGTTAAGGTGAAAGTCGTCATTGGCCTCGTCGACAAAGGTGACTTCTCCGGTCTGGCCGTTGGAGCCGGGGTGGGTGCCGTCATCGGAGCAGTTGTAGTCTGAGTCTGCATGGAATGTACCCCCGTAACAGGTTTCAGTGCAGTCCTGAACAATACAGTTTTTTACAACGTGGTAATTTGACGCGTTGTTACCGCAATAAATGCCGTCCCAGCAATTATGAACGGTATTATTATAGGACAGAACATTCCACCCGTAGGTCTGTACAATCCCCCCACAGTCTGCATTGCTCTCGCTAAAGTCATAGACGAGGGTGTTCTGTACCTTTAATGTACGATTGCCACCGGTACTTACGTAAGTACAGTCGATCCCATTCGCATAACTCGAGGCCCCGCTGTGAAGCGCTCGAATAATACAAGAGTCCACTAAAAACTCACTACCATCCGCTACACTATTTTGGAAATTGATTCCCTTAGCATGTAGCTGTCCGCCGTTGTCAGATTGCATGAGCAACCCAACGAACTGGACAAAGTCCTCTTGGACATCGATAATGGCCTGTGAACTGCTGGTCTTCGTGGCCTCGATACGATACACATTACCCGTTGACCATTTCCCACTGTGCCGATATGACTCCGTGGGATCGGTCCAGATCTTGATGTACCGCGTAGCATCTGTCGTCCACCCGGAAATGTACATGATCGAAATTGCATCCCCGGTACTACCAGTACACCGACACTTGGCCACCGCGATCTCGTCTGCTGAGGTCAGATCACGTTGCTGCGCTGCTTCCCAAGCAGTAATAGTAGTGTAGTCAGCCCCTGAACCATTGTCGGGATCTACTACGTGTACGACTTCGGTAGCCATATAATAACCTGAGTATCTTCTTTACAAAATCAACTATTCTGCGGCGAGGGTAAGTCGGTCAAAGGTCCTCGGTCTCGTCAAGGCCGGTTTTTTGATTGCGAAAGTAGTCCTTCATAGTCGCCCAGTCTGTGTCCGATGCACCGACGTGAAGAGCCGTTGCTTTGATTACCAGCTCCCCTTTGTTCAATGCAGTTTTTTCCTTGGTGGGCAGATCATCAAGACGAACTGTCCACAGCCGGCGCCTATACAGGATGTAATTCTCATCTCGCTCGGCTTCATTGTATTTCTGTCCCTTGCTTACGGGGATCTTAGGGAGCTTCAACACATAGAAGTCCGGCAGGCCTTCCTTGGCCCCCCAGGTATGGGCGTCGTCCTTGACCGCTACGACATAGCCGCGTTTATAACAGCCCTGCCGGTCCTTAGTCTTATCAGGGTGTGTATTGTCTTTTGCAAAAACTAAAAGCTGCATTAGTAGCTCGTTGTGGAATACGTCCGTGTTACCTTGGCCTCAACCGTACACTCCAGGAGCGTACGGATCCGATTGGTGTCTTCGTCAAAAGGCCGGGTGAAAAGCGAGTAGGCCCGGTACCAAGCCTCCGACGGGTCAGAGCCACAGTTGACGATCAGATCGGGCTCATTGGCCGAGCTCTCTGCCGACTCGCGTACTATGTAGAAGATAATCCCGGTGTCAGGTAGTGTGTCCATTATTCTTTCGACAACGTGGCCTGCGCGCTCCAGACAATGTCCCGGCGGATCGGGTCGCCATAGAGGTTGTTGTCACAGACAACCCGCAGCCGTTTCCAGGTCTTGATGTTGATTTCCTCTACAAAGATCTGCGCCTTGTTCCACCACTTGGCCGTGGCCTTGATGTCATTGATTGGCTCGTCTAACACTACGTCGCCGTCGCCGCCACTGGTGACTGTCTGCATACGGTGCCATTCTGCACTCGACGTGTTGCTGTCGTCGTATGCAATATAGACGAGATCGTCCTCGTCCCAGTAGATTGGCGTCGGCGTGAAGTTGAACGTATTGGTGTCGGCAGTTACGGTTTTAATGCCTGTGCTGCGGCGCGTCTCGGAGGGGGTAGTATTGATCACGGCCACCGGGACCCAGTCGTAGTTGCTGGCGCTGGGGCTGGCCTCGATCCGGTACCGTACCTTTGTCGGGTAAACGGGGGTCAGGTCACAGTGCTTAATGACGAACTGGCATGTAGACTCATCGTCAGTGGCCAATACAGCAGAGATAGACGTCTTGCCACCCTGGACATGGGTCGGGGCCTGCAGCACCTGGTCGACGAACTTTTCGACTCCAGTCGGGCTGCCACTCCCACTGCCACCCCCACTCGACGCCGTCTCCGGCAGCCAGGTCGCGGTGGCCGTGTCCCAGATGTAGTTGTGAACGTCTCTTTTTTCTCTTGCCATCGTAAAAAGTAGGTAGCCGGGCTCACCGTCGCCGCCACAGTGGCCCGGCCAGAGCTACTAATCTTTGTTTATCAGTTCAGTCCACTCGTCCGCGAGGGCTTCGTAGTCGAATCGTTTGCAGGCTTCCTTGTGGATATCCTCACGAGTTTCGTTCATGTTGTCTCCCATAGCTCCTCGAAGAGCCTTAGCCGCCTCATTAACACTATCCGCTGAAATAAGGAAGCCAGAGAATACAGTTTCTTTTAAGGCAGCGTCACCAGTGTGAACTGGTATCATGCCAGCCGCCTGCGCCTCCATGGCGCCCATGCAGCTGATCTCGGGGAACCTGGTCGGGTACAGCCAGACCCCGGCCTGACACATCTCCCGGGCCAGCTCCTCCCAACCAACCCGGCCGCGGAACGTGATGCGGTCGTCCTGGTCGACAGTGTGCAGTACCTCCTGGAGGTATTCGTATGCGTTGCAGTCTGCGCCCTTGTCTGGAATGTGCCAATACTCGTATTTTGACGCATTGTCCATGTACAGCTTCGTAAAGCCGTAGTACAGGTCCAGCGTGGACCCGGGCACATCTGCTGCCTGGAAGACCTTGATCGCGGTCAAGATACCCCGGTCCGGCGAGGAGGCGTAGATGACCTTCTTGGGGTCTCGCTCCACCTTGCCGTAGTACCGCTGGAACAGGTCGGCCTCGATCCCGTTCCTGGTCACGATCAGCCTGTCGCCCAGCTCCTTCCCGACCGGCCCCAGCGTCAGGGCGTGGTAGTCGGACAGGACCCAGACCTGGTCAGCCAGGCCCACCCGCTGTGCATTCCACCGTCCAGGATTCTGAACGTCATGACACCAAAGGATGCGTTTCTCGCACCTTATGGGTGCCTCGAGCAGCTCCGGTGACCGCCAGAATATGACAGTCCCGCGCGGCCGTTTGTAGTCGAACGAACCAAAGTGCTGCCAGTTGACGCCAGTGCTGTCGTCGATCCCACGCTGGTCCACTGGCACGTCCGCATAGACCGTGACCCGGAACCCGCGCTTCTGCAGCCGGGGGGCCATCATGATCGTGGCCTTCTCACTGCCGCCGATTCCGGTTTCGCCCGACTTCGGCCCCCAGGGCTCTGACGCAGCCCCTGCGTAAAAGACCAGGTCTTTACCCTCGCGCGGGTCTTCCGGCTCCATCTTGGCCAGGCCCCGCCTTTCCAGCGTGGCCGGGACATGTGGGAGCCTGGCGACCAGCGAGCGGCCGATGTCCTGCAGCGCCATGCGGTCACCCTTGGCCTGCGTTGACGCATTGGCCAGGAGCACGCCCACGCCCTCTTCCAGGCGCTTGCCGGCGAGCCAGTTGCCCAGGTGCTTTTTCAGCTCCTCGGTCTCGGTGTGGCCCGGACTGGCCTGGATCAGTTGGTCCATGAACTCCTTGACGCCCTCCGGATGGTCCATCTTCTCGCACGTCAGCGCGGCTATCTGCAGTGGCAGGACGTGGATGTGCCGCGGATCATAATTGTGGACGCACGCGGTGGGCTCCGGCAGCATCCGGCCGACCTTGAACCAATGCATGGCCTCGTTGTACCGGCCCATCTGGAAGTAGGCGCGTTGGATACCGAAGTAACCCCGCGGGTCTTCAGGCTTCAGTCGGATGCATTTGAAATACCAGTCCAGGGCGTCAATCGGCCGGCGTAGCATTGGACCGACAAACAGTGTTGCAACGTAGTATGTCGCTGCGTATCGGTCGTCCCGGCTGCCGGACGTAGGCAGGAACTCCTTATAGAGCTCGATGGCCTCGGCATTGTGGTGAATGCCCCGGGCCGCATTTCCTAAGTAAAAAGTGGTTCGAGGATCAACATAGCCGTTCTTGGTCTCCTCTCGTTCGTTCCGCAGGATCACGTAGTTCCGCAGGTCCGACGGGTTGATTTTGTCCCAATCCCGCGGCTGGTTTCTATTGTGTTCGATGACGCTCTGCAGGTCCTGGAAATAGGTCCCGCGCTTGTCCCCAGCGTGTTCCCGGGGGATGGCCGTCTCATGACAGCGGCCCTTCCAGTAGCAGTACCGCCGGTCGATGATCCGCTCCCTTTTCAGGATCGACGTCACCGAGCCGTCGGACGGGTCCCGGCTATAAATGTAGTCCAGAAATAGCTGGCAGTATGACGAGCCCTCAGTGAAGTATTTATTTACCGTGGCGCGTAGGTGGCCGGGATTCTTCTCCTGCAGTGTATCGTCTGAATCGATCCAGAGCTGGATGTCGTGCTTGGCCGCGTCTGATACAATCTGACGCGCCTCCGCAAAATCCAGGAGGCCTCCGTCGCGGTAGTCGGTCTGATCCAGGACGCACTCGTGCTCCGGACACCAGGCCCGGACCTTTTCGCGGTAGTCCTTGCGCAGGTCTGGGCGCTCAATCACGCGCGCCCCGTAGCGCCGGGCCATCGTCTTTGTGGCGCCGGCGTCCTGGCTGCCAGTGTCCAGGACTAAGATTTCATCACACGGTAGGACGAACTGCGCCCGGAGTGAGTACAGTGTCCGCTCCAGGCTCTCCGCACAATCCCGCGCAATTATCGTGACCGACACCGGCACGTTCGGGAGATTGTACGACTCGCCCAGGTCGGTCATGTACGGGATCTTTTTCGTTTCTGCTTTCGCTTCCTTCGCCTGTGTTTGCTTCTTCTTGCGCTGCAGGCGGCGTTGCAGGTTCTGGCTCACAGGATGGCTCCTTACAAACATACAGCCGGGTGCGGCGGCGATGGTCTTTACGTGTTCGCACCAGGTCGCACCAAACCCGGCACAGGAGGTCGATATCTTTTGAGTCGTTCCCGAAGTCGGGAATCCATTGCTTGATAAACAGGAAGAGCTCACTGGGTACACGCATTGAGACGTAGGCCTGGCGGCCCTTGGCGTCTACCCAGCTCGCGTCCGCATTCTTCTGTACAGACCGAAGGTTGTTGAGGGCCATCTTGTAGTAGGCGGCCCGCCCCGGGTACATCTTGGTATACCAGCTGGCTACTTCGTTGAGGAACTTTTCCCGCCCGTCTTTGAGGTGGATCTCGAAGCGCGCGAGCTCTTTTTTGTAGTTTCTTTTTCTTGGCATTTTTCGGCGACTACTACGCCCGCGGGCGTGTCAATGTAGGTTAGGTTCCAGCCCTGTTTCAGTTTGTCACGAATCACCAGGATCGCTTCTGACGGAGGCTGGTGTTGTAACAGCCGCTCGTGGCAGTCATGAAAGACCAACACGCTGCAGCCACAGGCCTGGGCCACTTCGATGTCTTTCACCACACCAGCATAGGAGTGGTCCCCGTCGATATGCGCCCAACTACACGGCCGGACTGGGAAGTCTGTCGAATGGCAGGCGTGGGGGACTATTCGCGGCCAGCTCGGGTCTTCGTGCCAGCGCTGGTAACTATCGACTGTGTGTACGACACCTTTCCCGTTCTGGTCGAGCCCCTCGGAGATGTACCGGGATGAAATGGCGTTTTGGGTACCAATTTCCAGTACGTCGCCACCTAAAACTTTGGCCAGATTAGCCAGGATCATACCTTCGATGTGGAAGACTGACCCGTGGTTCTCCGGTTCCTGACGCTCGGCTGGCCCAGTGAAGTGGTGATCCTTTGGGACAAATATCTGGTGCTCGGTAATTGCTTCGAGAAATTCTCGCGGCTTGATTGTTTCCATGATAAAAAGGGCGGGGGCTGGGCAGCTGAGACGCCCACTTAAGAGCTGATGCTATACACCCAGCCCCCAAAAATGGGTCGGGGGCCAGCCAGGGGACCAGCACGCCCCGACCAAATTGACTACAGGTTAGCGACAGCGCCCGTCATGCCCCCGAGGGCCTTGGGCGTACGGTAGATCAGCGTCATCATGGCACTGATCTGGAACTGAGTCCGCAGACCGTTTCGCGCCAGGATCTCAGACGTGAGAGCCTGCAACCAGCCAGTCTCGAAGAAACTGGGGTCGATGATGCAGATCGAGTTCCCCTGCGTGGTTTTCGAGGAGGACTTAAGCTGGTCACGCGAGTAGTGCACGAACACGTCACCAAAGTCGCCGTGATGTTGCTCGACGGTCAGGTACTGGACCTTGGCCGCGGCATCCACGTTCCTCGTGACGCTCGTACTGTACTCGGAGATGGTCCGCTTCAGGTACGAGTTGACAAAGGCCACGGACGGCCGAATGTCGGTGTTGTTGTCGGTGAACAGCTGCACCAGGTCACCGTAGACGGACTCGGTCAGAGTCGTCCCGGACTGCGCCGTGATGTAGGTGCTCGACAAATTCAGGAAGCCCGCGAACTGACGAGCAGCGTTGGTGGCACCGGTCACGCTGGAGCCGCGGTGAATCGCATGCTCCATATCGTTCATGGTGGCGTCAATCGCCTTCTTTTCCTGGTACATGAACGCGTCAGCGAAGCCTTTGTGCTCCGTGGCGCGCTGGACGTCCGAGACCATTCCCCACCGGGCGAAGTTCTGCACGTGTGCGAACAGCCGGTCAGGCGTGGTCAGGGCAAGGTCGGTAGCAGCCGCACCTTCCACCCAGGCGTTGGACGCCCGAGAGGGGAGAGTGTCTTCCTGCCACTCGACGTAAGTTGTGTTGACTCTTGACTTTCTGAGAAGAGCCAGAGCCGGTCGGTCCTTGGCCGAGACGTTCTCGACAAAGTCCCGAAGGTCCTCAGGGATTGATCCACCCTGCGGACGTGATCCGCTGGTGAATTCCTGCCAAGTGAGTAGCATTGATTTACCTTGTTTGTCTTAGTGCCTCCCGAAGCATCCGCCAGCGCCTGTACACATTGTAGTCCTCATTGCCTCTCTTGCGCTCGACAGAGAGTTTCTCGTACTCCTTCTGTAAGGCTGCACGGTTGCCTTGGGGGATGTCTGTTGCTGAGGGTTGTGGAGGAAGAGCGGCCCGTCGCAGGCGATCCTCATTCACCTGCCCGGCAGCACCGGCTGCATCGGCCTGCTCATCAGCCAAAATACCTCTGACCTGCAAGGCGATCTGGTAGGGCCCGTCCGGAAGTGTGCGCAGCGGGCTCGAGCCGTAGAGCTCGCTGAAGATCTGGTGGGCCTTGGTGCGCGAATCGCGAAGAGCGGGCATCTCTTTCACAGCCTCAGCGAAGCTGGATTCTTGAGCCGCCGCAAGCTGATCGCGTGCGGATTCCTGTTGGCGCCTGTTTTGGTCGTATGAGGATATGGCATCCGTTACGATAGCCCTGAGAGTGTCCGGTGTCATGGGCACTCCTGTCGCGGGATCTGCGTGCTTCGCTGGGGAGGGCTGGCTCCCGTCGAGCCCGAGAATGTCGTCAGACGGCTCCTGGGGCACGGCGCGCCCAGAAGGCGGTCTGGCGAGAGTCCCGCGTAATTCTGAAAGTTCTCGGCCCTGTTGTTTCATGACATCCAGGACCTGAGAAAGCTGGGTTTCCAACTCACTTTTCTCACGCTGCTCCTGACGGTAGCGGTGAGTGAGCTGGCGAATTCTATCTGCGGCAGTCCGCGGGCGGCCCTGCGGCACGTCCTGCGGATTGGTGTCCTCGATGGCCACTGAGCGCTCCTGTGACTGGGGCGCAGGCTGGCCCTCGAGAGGCGGCTGCGGGGCCATGGAAAGGCCACCCCCATCAGCACCGCGGCCCGGTGCGTCGTCTGAATCAGATAGTCCTTTCAGGACAAGTCCGGTAATGTCGTCGCCCTTTTCGGCCTCGCCTGGGGAGCCGCCCTCCTTCATTTCCGGAAAGAGTGTGCCCTGTACGGGCGCGGAATTCTGGGGGTGCTCCTCAGAATAAACAATATTCGGCATAGGTGTAGTACCTTTCGTCCCGGTATTTCACCAGCCCCCGGTACGGTTGGGCCTCGACTACTCCCAGACTTCCTCTGTCTGATTGTCTACATTCAAGTAGTCTTCCTGCTCATCGTCGAGCCAGTCGACGTGTGGTCGCTCTGAGGCGGGCAGGAGTGCTGTGAGTGAATTTCTGATCGCTTCGACCGCGTGGATTATGCCTAACAGTCGGTCGGTTTTCTGGTCGCTGTGGCGCAGGGCCGTCATGGCCTGTTGTTCGAGCTCGCGCATTACCTGCGTCACGAACTGGAACCCTTTGGTCCGCGCAGTCTCCAGAAAATATGCAGAGCGGACGCGACTAAGGGCCGCCTCGCCCTCTTTTTTCTTGACGTCTTCTAATTCGGCTTGTAGCGGCAGTTTTCTATACTTCATTACGGCGTGGCGGGGATCTGTCCCGGCTTTCCTCCTTGCTGTTGGTTGGCCTGGTCCAGCGCCTGCATCATCTGCTGAATGGCGGCGGCTTGCTCTGGTGACCGGAGGATGAGCTTGCCCATGTTCCGGTCCAGAACATCAAAGTACCACTTGTAGAGCTCGTGCTTGTTGATCAGTCCTGTCTGGTCCGGCACGAACAGCTGAAGAGCCTCCCGCGACCGCGCCATGGCCAACTGTTTACTCGTGTTGGCCGGCGTACCTGCCGGAACGATATCATAGTGTTTGGCCAGCTCCGCCTTCGTCGCCAGCCGCGGGTTCTCTTCCCCTGTTACGCGGAAGTATGTCTCGGGCGGCCCAAACTCCTGCTCCAGCGCCCAGATCTGCTGGTGGACCTTCTGCATAGCAGACTGGAACAGGCTCGCGTCCTGGCCAAAAATCGACTGGGTCTGCTGCACCACAGCCTCGACCTCGGTGGCCGTCCGGCGCTCGCTGGCGTTCTGGGAGAGAATCGACGGGTCGAAGATGCCGATGTACTGCTCGGCCATCGTCTTGGTGTAGTTCTCTTCCTGCAGCAACTGCCCGAGGGGCCGGATGTCGGCCACCAGCGGGGCGATGTCGCCGATGTTCTGCACCGGGATAATTGAGCCCGGCATGAACCGGATGCTGCGGTTGAGGTCCTGATTGGCGGACCGCATCTGGTACATCGGGGCGAGAGTAACCTGGATCGCGTCCAGGCGCGCGTTGTGGAGCTTGTTGATCTGCGCCTGAAACGCACTCACCAGCTCCGCAATTCCGCGGCTCTCGTAGGGCCGGTCGCTGTTGTGCTCGAACTGGAACCGGATGATCGGCCACTCCTCGAATGGGTACGGATATGGGTAAAGGGCCAGTACGGTCTTCGTATCCGGATGATACCAGAGCACGCACTTCTCCAAAATCCCGTCATCGTCGATGTCCAGCTTGCAGTAGACCTCCAGGACTGGTGTCCGCTTGTCGTCCTTGAACAGCGGAGTCTTTATCCCGTCGGCCTGGTCCATGAGGTTGAACACGGTCGACCGGGAGGCCGTCGCGCCAAAGACCTGGTCTGTGGCGTCGGACTTCTGAGTCTGGTTGGCCTGGATCTTTTCCGCCAACGCGAAGGCCACCTCCTGCCGGAACCGGCCGTCGAGCGCGAGCTTCTTGATGTCGTCGGGCGTGAAGTTGTACTCGATCGCGATGAAGTCCGCGTCCCCGACGTCCTCACACCGCGGCGGCACAATGGTGTTGAGGGAGGACAGAGCTTGCCAGCCCGGTCGGTTGTTGACGACAGTGTGGTAGTAGAGCTTGACCTGGGTAGCCCCGTCCAGGATGGCCCTGGTCACGGCCTCGACCTGCTGCGCTTCGGCCTGGCTCCGGGCGGGATCGATGTCGTACTCGTCCAGCAGCGTCTGAGCCACGAACTCCTCGGGAGTTGTAGCCTCTGGAACTTCGTTCATGGCCTCGGGCTGGACCTGGCCGCTGGCGATGAGCTGCTCAGTCTCCTGCCGCAGCTGCCGTATCCCCTCGTTGAACCGCTCAACTGCCGCCTCGATGCCGTCCGGGAACATGTTCTTCACATCCACCACCCGACACTGCCGGCGCGTGCGGTAGTCCCAGCCCTGCCGCGTGTATGCCGTCCCAGTCTGCGCCACGTAGTCAGCCAGTTTCATGGCCGTTTCCCGCACCCCACGGATCTCGTTGAACCGCCAGTGGTAGAACGCCTGCGCGTCCGGAGCGGATTTGACTGCCTCGGGGTTCTGTGGGAAGAAGTAAGCGACCGGGTCTGACTGCATAATCAGAGCCACAATGTTCGGCTTCCACCGCCTGATGATACCATCAGTAAGTGGCCAGGAATGGTTGTTGGCCCCCGGCCAGGGGAATATCTTCTTTTTGCGGACGCCTTTACGCTGGCGGATCAGCTTCTCTTGCTTGGCCATCCAGTCCTGGCGCGCATCCGACGCCTGCTTAATCAGCTCGTACAGCTCGTCGACCTGCTTCTCGATCCCGGGGTTCAGGGTCGTCCCGAGATTCTTAATGGACAGCGGATTCTCGTGATTTATACTCATTGAGTGCCTGTACCAGTTTTGGGTACTTCGTTTTGTGCAGGCGCGGCGGGTCCAGCAAGCCTTTAGTTAATTGATCGATTTTGCCAGCCTTGGCATACTGCTTGAAAATATATTGACGCTCGGCCTCGTGCATGTAACCGATGTCGATCAGCCGCGAGTTCATTTGCATGACCAGGGCCTCGGGGTCGTCGTGCAGCGGCAGCGGCGCCTGAATCATCCGATCCAGCGGGAACTTGTCGCCCAGCCGCCGCCGAAACAGAAAGACCGAGTTGTGCTCCGGGAGGTGCGTCGTGAACTGCGTCGGGCTGTCCCAGAGGTACAGTTTATGGGCGTAGACCATGTCGTAGAAATTCCCGCGTACGAGCATGACCGCCTCGGCTGGGTGCTCGAGAAAAAAGTCGTCGTCCCAGAAGGCCACATACCGGGGCTCGTCCTGGTGCAGCGCCTCGAGCTGGAAATTGCGGGCTTCCATGTAGCGCTCGCCCTGGCTCGAGACGACTGGGAATGGGAGGTAGTATGCCCGGCACTTGACTGACTGGGTGCTCATAACCAGCCGCTCAACTTCCAGCTCAACAGCGGGAGTGGGCCGGTCCATGGCGAAATGGACGACGCTCTGATTCGGCCAGTACTTACTTAGCTGCTTTACTATCAGTTCCAGCAAGTAGGGCCGCCGGTGGCAGAGCACCATCGCACCGATCAAGGGCTTTTTCGTAGCGGTCAATGTATCGTTTTACTCCGCGAAGTATCGGGGCGAGACCGAACCCGGCAACAGTGGCAGTTGGCTGATCGTTATAGTGTCGGGCCCAAAACAGGTGTACACCCCGGCCAAGAACCCTCGTTCCATAAGTATCTGGATAGCAGTCTTGATTTTTGAGTAGTCTCGTCCGGATCCCTCCAACTCCACGTATGCTTTGAAAAAGTTGGTTCGCCGGGTCTCGAAATCGTCCTGACTCTTCGGTGAGACCGCTTCGCAGCAGGTTACGCCGGTCGGCGCCGACAGACTGCCAATCGCTGCGCAGTCCGCGGAGCCCGGTAAAAATACATGGCTTCCAGATTCGGACGAACCAGGCGCCGGGGATTCCGTGTACTGTTTGAGTAAATGTTCGAGGCTCTCTTGTAACATACTCAGCGGCCTCAATATGGTCTCGTCCAGTAAAGAATCCGTCTTCGGGGAGGAAGTCGAACTCGGTGAAGATGGCACAGAGCTCCGGTCTTTGGAATTCCTGGTCAAAAATCTCTTTAAGGCACTGAGCATGGCGGCGTTTTGCTCCCAGGTTATCAAAAACGTGCAGATTCATCACGTCTTTGTAGGTTGCGGCTATCCGCTCCCAGATCTTCTCAAGCCTCGAGTGGAGCGGGCCCTCGAAAGCACGTATGATGTTGACGTTGGTCTTACCCGCGGGGTGAACGACCACAGTAGTAGAACCTTTTGAAAAAGAGTCTCTGGATTACTTTTTCTTTTTCTTCTTCCCAGGCTGGATCCTCGGGCCATACTCCTCCATCCAGCGCTTGTACACCTCCGGCTTGTTGATCCGGAGCCACTTCTTCTGTTTTTCGCTTTGAAAAGGCATTGTTCTCGTCCTCGCCCATATCAGGAGGGCAGTGCATGTGCGGCATAATCCATCTTTACTCCATTTCGCCCCCGTCGAACACATTGCGCATTGGAAGGAGAGGTCTCCAGTCATTTCGATCCCCGCTCGATGGCCGAAGGAGCTCAAAATAAAAGACCTCGCGGCCGTTGTATACGCGGTAAATCATAGTGCCCCAATCGTCCCACCGTGACTCGATCTTGCGATGGAAGGTACAGCGGCCGTAGGTATCAACCAAACACAGAAAATGGATGACTTTTTTAAGGTCGCTGTGCCGCATGGTCTTGGCCAACTGGATAGCCGCGTACCGGGTCCACTCCGGAGATTTTTTCAGCTTATCGGCTTTCCGATTAAAAAATCGCCCGATCCGAGACTTGAGGCCAAAATACGTGACCAGGTAACAAAAAATACACAACTTGGCAGCGAAATACGTGTTTTTCATGCGGCGTAACTGTTTTTTATGAAAAGGCTGACTTCACGCGGGCCGTTCGGCTCTATTTACTGTTGACCGCCCGGGAGGACGGTGTCTTCACGTCAGCCCTTTTTATTCGGGCTTTTTAACTACAGCGTCCTTCACCTGCTTGTACTTGCCATAGATGAACTTCCGCTTAATCCAGCCCAGCAATGCGACGGCCCCAATACCGGCCCCGTAAAACAGGAGCTCGATCGGGTTCCCGGCCTTCTCGCCCACGTCCTGTGCAATTTCGGGCACAATCTCGCCGATCTGGTAGACCCCGTCCTCGCCAGCGTCTGCACCAACTTCAACCCCGATGTCATTCAGGACGTCCTGGCGCTCAGCAGTCGTGCAGGCGGTCAAACCAAGTGCGACTACAGCTACAAGTAGCAAATTCTTCATCAATTCCTCACCTTTCTGTCAACAAACAGTCCCTCTATTATTATAGGGACACTTAGTAGTCATTTTCTGCCTCCAGGTCCTCAGCAGAAAACGGCTGTAACTCCACAATTCGTTTCCCCGTAAGAGGTAACGGATACAAAACCGCATACCTGAGGGCGTCGACCGGGTCCTTCCAGGTCTCCTCGAGCTTCTGGTACGGCTCCTTCCCCTCCGCGGCCTCGGCGTACGTCAGATAGAGCATAGACTTGGTTAAGTTCTCGCACACGTCGTGTACATAGATGCGCGGGTGGTTGGTCGGACTGATCGGGAAGGCCTTGTCATATCGGAGCAGGGACTCGATCTTGTTAATCCCGTAGTGAATGCTCCCCGTATTCGGCACATTGGCATCAAAGTACAGCCCGCACTCGGCCATGAGGTGCACCCAGCTCGTCTCGACGTAGCCGTGACGTAAGTGCTCGGCCTTCCCGAACCGTGGGTCACAGATCCGGACCGACACCGGATACCGCCCCTCAGCATTCCGAATAATCGTCGCGTACTCGACCGGAGTCAGCCCGCCGCTCTTCATTTTGAAGAAGTTCTCGGTGGGCCATTCCCGATAGAAGTGGTAGGTCCGGGTCGTATTGTCATAGGCGAACCAGAGCATGTAGCAGGGCCGCTTGTGGTGCGGGTCCACAACCAGGCCATGCTGCCACTCGGGCGGCGGCATAAAGCCTGGGATTACGTGGACATCGGGCTCGTAGCTACTGAGTACTTTATTTCCAAAGACCTCAAATCGCCCGTAAAGGCGACTCTCGAGCTCGTGCTGCGGGAATTCGCCATTTTTGACGAACTCCTGGATCTTCTCCGGCGTGTTGACCGGGTTGTCGGACATGCGCACCTCGACGACGCCCAGGTCCGGCGGCCGGTCCATGTACAGCGTCTGGTACATCCAGGCCGACACGCGCTCCAGCGGCGTCAGAGTGAACCAGACCGGCCCGCACTGGTCGAAGAGCCGGGTATAGAGGGCGGAGTAGAGCGACTGTCGGATGGGCTCGTCGACCCAGGCCCAGTCCAGCATGAACCCCTCGAAGGTCATGTCGTCCTGCTCGTTGGTGGCAAAGAGGCACCGCGAGCCGTTGGGCAGCTGCAGCCAGTTCGGGATCCCGCCCTGCCCGTTGACGACTTTGTAAGCGAGCCGCTTGCTCCGGACGGCCTCGGGCAGCGCCTCGTGTAGTCCCGGAAAAATGTTCTGGCCGATCCCACGGTCGCGGGGGAGTCCGGACACGATCATGCCCGTATTTGGTACCCGCACCGGGATACCGTCTGACCGGCGGATCCAGAACTTGGTGGGGATCTGGTCCCTGGGAGGCAAGTCGCCGTTCTTGGCCAGCGACAGGTCCGGGATCTCCCAGAACCGATATCCGTACATGTGCCCGATGGCTTCGTGCTTACCCGCCGTCGTCTTCCCCGTCCGGTTCCCGCCCAGGAATAGCCGGCGCCTCTTCTTCTTCCCCAGCTCGTGGAACGTCTGCTGCTTCGGGTGGTCCCGCAGCATCTTCCGGTAGAACAGGAGCGGCGCCGCCCTCCGGCGGGCTTCCAGCTCCATCAGCGCCTGGTAGACTGTCTCCAGTTCCTTCCTCTGTTTGGAACTCCGCATCCTTTGCGCCTGTTGCTTCCTCGGAGAGTCGGCGGAATTCGGCGGGCAGCAAGCGGCGTTTTTCACGGACGATCCTTTCTAACTCATCGTCGGCCAGGGCCTGGATATTGACCCCGCCCGAGTAGTTGACGTTGATGTTCTGCGTGCGGTCCAGCTGGCCCATCCGCTCGTAGAACAGCTTGATGGCCTGCACGTCCCCACCGGCCGCGCGCTGGTAGAGGGCCGCGTCGATTATGGCCGCCCGGTGCTGGAACAGGTGGTAGATCTGCTTGGAGATCCAGGCCATGGCCACGGGGTTGCCCAGCACCGCCTTCACCTCGGGGACCTTCAGGCCCGTCATCTTGCAGAACACGTCCAGCGTCTGGGCCCCGGCCAGCACGGACTCCCCGATGGAAATCACGTCGTCGGTGGGGATGAAGGCCGCGATGTCCCGCTCGGTAACGGAGACCGCTCTTTCCCAGGCATTTCGCAGTGCTGACCCCGCTCGGGAATTCGCCGGCACCAGGGACGGCTTGTTGTCCCCCTGCTTCCTCAGCGCGCGCTCGTCTTGCTTCGTGGCCCTTTTTTGCGGGTGGAGCCGCTTTTTGCCCATTTTATTTCCCAGACTTTGCCGGCGGCGAACCCGAGGTTGAGGCCGCGATTGTACTTAGGGAGGTGAAGTAGGATCATGACCCCCTCTAATCTTAGCCTTGACACCAGGTCCGGCTCATGGTAGTATAATACATACGAGAAGCGCTTTCGCTTCTCACGGCGGTGCTGCACGATACGCAGCGGTATATTTGAGGATTGGCCTATGTATACTGGTTCGTGGTCGATACTGCTCATTAGAGCATACAGGCCCGCGCTCCCGGGCTCGGCCGGTGACGTTCTGTCATCGCGCCAGTGCTGGAACTCGGCCGCTGTTGTTAGGTGGTATCGGTCGGCTTCAGTAGACATGGTCCCTCTACTATTATAGGGACACTATGAGGACAGAAAATGAATTCCTCGACGCCGCCCGACAGACACTATCAGAGCACAAATTCGACGAAATCGCCGGCGAGCTCTGGCTGCGCTGGCCCCACGTCAAGGCCCGCCTCGCCGCGGGGGCTGAGCCCGCCACCGTGGTCGCCGCTGAGGTCCGCCGCGCGCGGGCCCTCCTGGTCAACCCGGCGGGCAAGTCGCGGAACCGCCCGCACCACCGGGTCAGGACGCAGGACTTCACTGAGTTTGACGATAAGAAAGTGAGGCAGCGGTGGTAGACAGTCTGGACTTGACGCCTTATATGTATAAGATTCAGTGCTATGGCCGCCATTACCTGCGCGTGCGCATAGCCTGTGCGGAGGGCTACGCGCATGAGCTCGCCCACCGCCTGCGGATGCACGACATCCACAGCATCGCCAAGTCGCGCGGCACCGTGGAAATTAGCCGCCAGCCGGCGGTGGTGTGGTTTTTGCAGGCCATGGACCTGATGCCGGACATGCGCCATGCGGTGAATGAGTACGCCCTTCTCCTTAATGACCCGGCCCGTCGTGAGTTAGACGTGGTCGAGGTAGTGCGTCGGATTATCGGTTTGTGCCCGAAACTGGAATACAGGCCGAAAAAGACCAGGGCATACAGCCGCGACCGGAGACGGGGTAAGATAGGGAGCTAAAGCCGAATGCAAGTCGTGTGCCTGTCCGGATATCTTATTATTTATTGCGCCGCACCCCCCTCCCCCCGGCACGTGTTTTGTGGCACCCCTACAAATATCATGCCAGGGCCCTCTACGTACGTAGCCACAAGTAGTTATAGCTACGAGCCTGCGCCTGTACCTGAGTGCGATACTGGGAAATAGCTGGGTGTAAGGGGTTGGGCCGGAGGCACTTATGACAATTCTTGTCGGCTCTGACAAGTTTGTTAAACACATTTTGTCTCAACGCTACATTTCTTAAAATTAAGTACAATCGCCACAACAAATAAAAATTTTACATTTGTTGGTATGAATCTTCCTGTTGATTTCTTTCGTTCGTTTCGCGTCAACCGCAACCACGGAATAGGAGAGAGTTATGAGGCCAACCACGTTATACGAACAGGCAGACGCGCAGGCCGCGCTGGTATGGGAGTACACGTACGCGTCCACATGCGACGTCACCGCAGCGAACAGGGCCGCACACGCGCACTGGAACGAAGTATTCCAGGCACAGTGTAGAGCTCTGGACTTAGCCACAGAGATTGTGGTGGAGAGAGGAGAGTAACATGGACAGCGAATTAATAGCGGAGGAATACCGGGAAAACACCCAGCACGATTGGAAAGAAGTGTTCTGCGAATGGAAAGGGGAAGACGAGCACGGCCGCGGATGGTATTATGTAGTGTATCGGTGTACTGTGTGTGGAGAGAAACAGAGGACATATGAACAGGAGTGAACCATGAAGCTATTGACCTTGGAAACCGCAAAGAACGCCAAGACGGCTAAACTGAACGTACTCACAGGCGTACTGTTCCTGGCGCCACACAAGGAATCGGGCGTCATGAATACGTGCCCCTACGCGGACGGTTGTGAGAAGACGTGCCTGAACACGTCCGGCCGCTTGCGCTTCGACGCAGCACGCGACGCGCGAATCCGGCGAACCAAATGGTTCAAGACAGACCGGCCCGGATTCCTGGCCGCGTT
>Ga0180437_10005287_pt1 | contig 17736 bp, 16 predicted proteins | sample SS_ome_4_FD_132410 | JGI IMG/M metagenome (GOLD analysis project Ga0180437, IMG submission 132410) | Hypersaline lake sediment archaeal communities from the Salton Sea, California, USA - SS_3_D_1 metaG | ecosystem: Environmental > Aquatic > Non-marine Saline and Alkaline > Hypersaline >... | reverse complement strand
ATTAGCGCGAAACATTCATGAAATGGCAAATAAAATTTATAATTGGGAAACTTTGTTTAAATAGGAATTAGTCAATGAACATATATATAAATAAGATTAATGCCGCAGATGATGGTATTTGCTACCAAGTAACTTTTCCAGGGGAAAAAGATGGATTTTATATAAAAATATTTCCAAGCGAACGACAAGTAGCCTTCTACAAATCTAGAAAATTTGACAAACCAATAAAAATTATTGATTTGTCAGATGCAAAAAAAGCCTTTGATTTGGTACCAGGTATCAACTTAGCAATTTCTAATCGTGTTTGTTTTCAAGCGTATAAGGCGATTCTAAAAAGTGAATATCCCGATAGCATGAGTTATGAGTGCCATTAAGAAGCCATACATTACAATGTTCTAGAGTTCTTCACTTATTCACAGCTTGCGACTGGATATATTCATAATCTTTCTGAGCTATTTTTGTTCAAAAGGCAGCTTACAAAATTGCTGCTATTATTGATGCTTAAAGACAAATCTCAAAAGCTTTCGTAGGCCAATTAATAAGAGTATGAATATTAGGGCCATGGTTATTTTTTCAGAAATTTTTTCAACTAAATGTGCACCACCATTTGTAGAATCTTTTGTTGCTCCCTTATCCGATAATAACTGCTCAATTTCCCTATTGCCTACGGCATAATTCAAGGGTGTTTTGCCAGCTTTATTTGCAGCATTAATATCAGCTCCATGTTCTAATAAGAATTGTACCATATCATACTGGCCTTTTCCTGCTGCACAATGGAGAGGGGTTAATTTATCATTATCGGTGACGTTTATACAGCCTCCGTGTTCTACTAAAATCCTTGCGCAATCAGTGTTTCCAATATATGCCGCCATATGCAGTGGAGTTGTTCCAGCATATTTATCCTTTATATCAGGATGGAGCCCTTTATTTAAAGCCCACTTAAGAGCTTTCGCATTTTTGATTGATACAACGCAGTGTAAAAGGGGAGTTTCTCTATTTTTAACCACCATTGCATCAATTGTAGCCCCCCGTTCAACTAGTAAATCAGCAATTTCAAAATAATTTTCTTGTAAAGCTAAACATATTAGGGGAATTCCATTACACATCTCATTTGGATCTTCTCCGTCATCTAATAATTTTTTAATTTTTTTGTAATCGCCAGCCCCCAGCGCCTCTTGTAAAGGTGTCATGTCTTTTATTATATCAATTAGGGGCTTTGAAAATATTCCTGATGGGCTGACGTGAAAAAATGTTAGCCCAATAAACACAAAGCAATAACTTCTTCTAAACATTTCTTGCCCTTTGCTTGCTATTAAATAAAATAAGGAACCATAGAAAATTATTACAAAAAATTTTAACCTAAAATTCCTTAAGGTCAACTTAATACTAAAGACTATAGCCAAACAGCCAAAAGGAAATACTTTCCTAATTGTTTGTACTCAATTGCATACAGCAAACAAGGCCCACATAGTCCCAGTTCTATGTAAGGATCGTTGCGTCTTGACTAAATAATTGATTGCATGCTCCTTAAGCTGTGTTGATTTGATACTTGAGTGGGTAATCAGCACAAGAAGCCAGGGGTTGTTTTTGAAGGGCATAAGCTTTATTGGTGTTTAACAAATTTTTCTGTTAGTGATAAACTTAAAAAATACAAGCATATATGTTTAAGAGGAGTTATCATATGAATCGACCGACTCTCATGAGTTTGATTGTTGTTTTAGGAATTGTCAGTTTATTAATGTTGACTAAAATCAAGTGTTCAGATGGAGAATCAATAAAAATGATGAGCAAAATACAAAATAGTTCAGATATAGCGGTACTTTTTCCAAAAAATCCGCAAGTGCTTGAAAAACGTATTCAAGCTGCTATTGCCGATGCTAAACGACGCATTGATAGAATTATAGCAGTTCCTGATAATGAACGGACATTCAAAAACACTGCCAAGGAACTTGATATTCTCGAATCACTCTCAGATTTATCAATAATGGCACCATTGGCCGAAGTTTTAACGCTCGTTGATCCGCAAGAAGATATGCGTAATGCTGCTCAAAAAGGTTTAATAGAGATAGAAAAATTCGCGACTCATAACATAAGTAATAATCCCGAATTATTCAAAGCTTTCAAAGCGTATGTTGAGGGTAATGCCAACAATGAAAAGCTTACTGATGAAGAACGGTATTATCTGCAAGAACGGATGAAAGATTTCAAGCGTAATGGAATGCATTTGCCTCCAGAGCAGCTTGAAGAGGTAAAAAAGCTTAAGACCAAGTTGACAGAGCTTGGATTGCAATTTGAGAAAAACATTAATGATGATGCGCGAACTATTGCCGTAACGAGAGAGGAGCTTGAAGGCTTATCTGATGATTTCATTAATTCACTCAAGCGAGCTGATGATGGGCTCTATATTCTTGGTATGGATTATCCGACCTATTTTACCGTAATAGACCATTGTGATGTTGCCAGTACACGAAAAAAACTGTATCAGTTATTTCAGAATCGCGCATATCCTATCAATGAACCACTTTTAAAAGAGATCATTGCATTGCGTGATGAGCTGGCCAAAAAGTTAGGCTTTAATAGTTTTGCCGAACTCAATCTTGATTCCCAGATGGCTAAAAATCCAACTACTGCTCGGAAGTTTTTGGATGAGCTGCTTGAAAAGGTACAAATCAAAGAGGCTCAAGAATTTGAAAAGTTTACTAAAGATTTACCTGCCTCTGTAAAACTATCACCGGAAGGTAAATTTTATCCGTGGGATGTTCGGTATGTCATTGAGCAGTATAAAAAGAAACATTTTGATATTGATGAAACCACCATGGCCGAATATTTCCCTATGGAAAAAACGATAGAGGGGATGCTTTCGATTTACGAGCAATTTTTAGGATTGAAGTTTAAACAAATTCCTATTTCCGGGTTGTGGCATGAGGATATAAGCCTTATAGAAGCACGAGATAGTTCAACAGACCAGCTTCTCGGCTATTTGTTATTCGATTTATACCCACGTGCTAACAAATATAGCCATGCATGCCATGGGGGAATAATATCTGCAGTGAAAGACGCCTCCGGCCAACTATTTCCAACGCTTGCAATTATTATTGCCAATTTCCCAAAATCGACTGCAACTAAACCTTCATTATTAAAGCGCAATGAAGTTGAGACCTTTTTTCATGAATTTGGCCACGCCATGCATAGTTTGCTAGGGCGAACATTGCTCGGATCCTGTGCTGGTACTAATGTAAAAACCGATTTTGTTGAAGTGCCTTCTCAGATGTTTGAAGAGTGGATGTGGGATAAAGATATTCTCAAGATGATAAGTAGCCATTACCAAACAGGTGAACCACTTCCTGATGAGCTACTTGATAAGATAATTGCTGCCAAGAAATTATCAAAAGGGTGGAGGACTCAGCGACAGATATTTTTGGCCCGCATGTCATTAGACTATTATAATGATGGCGCGAACAAGGACCTGTATGCAATAATGCGAGCTTTGCATGATCAGATCTGTCCTCATCAAATTATTGATCGAGATGATCATAAATATACCAATTTTGGTCATTTGGTGGGTTATGGAGCGAAATATTATGCCTATCTCTGGTCATTAGTCTATGCAATAGATTTATTTGCTGAGATCAAAAAGCATGGGTTGTTGAACCATGATATTGGCAAACGGCTCATAGCTGATGTACTTGGCAAGGGCGGCAGCAAAGATCCTCATGAACTTCTTGTTGCTTTCTTAGGTCGTGAGCCTAATCAAGAGAATTTTTTAAAAGATATGGGGCTTAATTGACTCCAGCGTGTAAGGCCAGATACCTTTGTTAACATAACAATAGGCAATCCAATCGCAAATCCAGGCACTGTTATAGAGCGTTGAACGATGACAATCTATGTTGCGTTTTTTAGCATCTGCCACGATTGATTCAAGTGTGGCGTGTTTCATGCCGATAAAAAGTATCCAGCTAATTGGCCACAGAAACGCAAACCAATCAGGACATTGCCGTTCTAAGTAGGCACAGCTTGCTCCATAGAATGAGCCAATAACTGAGCCTATTATAAAGGTGCTTGCAAGATTTTTTGTTAAATGGCGCCAAAGCCCCTGCTTTGCCGTTGGGTAGTGCTGATCTGAATATTCGGTTGAAATGTGATTGATTGCCTGAGTAGCCAGTTTTGTTTCCATTGAAAGAATGCTTAATGGACCTTGAAGCAGTACCAGCAATAACAATGTTTTACGCATGATAATCCTTTTTTTTTCATTAACGAGTGCAGGTACTATATATTGCAAAATTACTCATCAATGAAGCTGCAAATGCGGTGCGTAGATCAAAATCAAGTTTATATTTTTTCGCATCTTGTGAAATAGCAACTAACACAAGGCTTTTCAATACGGTAAATAATAAAAAATTGTAACTTGAACATTCATTTCTATCAAATAGAGGATTAGTTATGGCAGTTGTAGATCCACAGAGTGCTCCCATTAATGATCCAATCAGTGCCGACCATCCATGCTTTTTTATCAGTGTAAGCCACGTGCCATGTGCTTTTAGATCTTGAGGGGTATCAGAATGCTCTATTGTCAGATGTTGGGCTGGAATATCGACAGCAGGTATTTCTGTTGTGGCTGCTTCTTCTGCAGTGATTTGATTGGTTATAAAGGAACATAGGATACATAATGTCAATACAGGGATAAAGTTTTTCATGCGACTCCTTTGGATTGTTCAAGGTTATCTTTATATTGTTTATAGCGTACCAAAAAATGTTTGGCGGTGATAGTTGGAAGACGAGATGACCCTGCATGTTCTATCAAAATAACAAGGGTTAATGGATTATAATCTTTGTATTTAAAGTATGCAACGAACCATCCATGTTCAAGATGCGATTTATCGAGATGCCTTTTTTGCAGACTGCTGACTTGAGCCGTACTTGTTTTTGCGTAGATCTCAATGTTTTTTACATGGCTTACACGCTGTCCCGTTCCTCGGGTTACTACTGCGTGCATTGAATCTCTTAGAAAGTTCAGTGTTTCGGGTTTTAGTTCAAGCGGATACTGTTCAATAGGCTCATTAATGAGAATGCGAGGAGTGATGAGTGATTCGGTAAAAATGCTTGAAATCATACGTGCTATTTGAATGGGCGTAACCGTTAAAAAGCTTTGTCCAATGGCAACTGAAAGTGTTTCTCCTGCCCACCATTGTTCTCCGAGTGTTTCTTGCTTCCACGTTCTTGTGGGAACTACGCCCTCTTTTTCATTAAAAACAATACCCGTTTTTTCACCAAGGCCGAAAAGCTTTGCATAATGCGCTATCTGATCGATGTCCATAAGTTTGCCGATTTCATAAAAAAGGATATTGCATGATTTTGCAACAGCTTGAGCCGTATTGATTAGACCGTGTCCATAACGGCGGTTGCACCAATATTTGCGCTTGCCAAATATTAAAAATCCGTTGCATTTCCATGAGGATTCGGGATTGATAATACCTTGTTCAAGAGCAGCACTTACAACGACTAATTTAAAAATCGATCCAGGAGGGTAGGTTGCATTAAACGCACGATTTATAAATGGTTTTTTTTCTTGTAGCGCATGCCACTCTTCCATTGAAATGGGGGCAAGAAAGAGTGATGGATCAAATGAAGGGCGTGAAATAATTGCTTGAATTCCGCCATCAAGCGGGTTCATTACTATAATAGTGCCGCTGTAATCCTGGGGAAAAATTTCTTCAACGATCGCTTGCATATCGATATCAACTGTTGTTGCAATGGTGTTGCCTTCAAGTGATTCTTTGATTTCCCGTTCCGATAATTTTTTTCCTAATGAATTGATTGTTCTGAGTACTAATCCATGTTCGCCTTGTAGTTTATCTTCCAAAAGCATTTCAAGACCCATTTTGCCGCGCATTGATATATTAATGTCACCCAGATATCCAAGAATATGGCTTGCATATGATTTATAGGGGTAGTAGCGTGTAAATCGCGTTGAAAGTATAATGTTTTTGTGCTTTGGGAAGAGTTCTTCAAGTTTGCTTATCTGATCAAACGTAAGGTCTGATGCAAGCGCGAGTTGCTGATAATAACGTTCAGTGCGTACAACTTCTGTCTGAAGTTCATCATTAGTGCCCCCATTTGATGAAATGATAGTAAAGGTGAGATCTAAATCCTTTTTCTGTTGAGGTGTAAGTCGGCTATTACCCGTTCCTTGCCAAAACAGATCGGTTACCGGTCTGTTGGTTGCAAGCAATGTTCCATTGCAATCAAGTATGTTTCCTCTCATCGGCTGAATTTTTGCAATGCGCTGAAAATTTTGTTTGCTTTTGTAGTTGAAGTAATCGGATAAATTGACTTGCAGATAAATAAGGCGCGCACTAATGATACCCAATGCAAACAGTGATGCTTGCATAATGAATCTTATATTGGTGCGCAGGCGATCAGTTGAGCTGCTCATACCTTATAGTATCCTTTTTTATTGTTTTTCCTTTTTTTTATTCATCATCTTGTTTGCAGGATGTATGGAGTCACACAGCTGACTTAACTGTTCAAGTGAAACATGGGTATATTTTTCGGTACTTGCAAGTGTTTTGTGTCCTAATAGTTCTTGTACAATACGCAGGTCAGCTCCCTGATTAAGCAGATGCGTCGCAAATGAATGGCGCAATTTATGCGGCGTGATTTTACGATCTACTTGTAGCAACGATCTGAACATTGCGACTATTCGTTGGATTGAGCGACTAGTCAATTGAGTGCCACCGGGGTTTAAAAAAAGGTATTCATCGTGGCTATAGGGCTGTGGGCGCTCAAGATCAAGATACCTTTCAACCCGTTCTTTTGCTTTTTGTCCAAAAAGGACGATGCGTTCTTTATTGCCTTTACCGATGATGCGTATCGTTTTATTGATCATATCAATGCTTGATAATTTTATGTTAATCAGCTCAGAGCAGCGTACGCCGGTTGCATAGATCAGTTCAAAAATAGCTTTGTCGCGAGCGGGCTTTTTGGTCGGCAGTTGCTTGTCGCTGACGGTATCCAGCAGATAATGAATTTCATCGATGCTTAAATATATGGGCAACTTTTTATCAAGTCGCGGCCTGGTTAATTTAAGTGCAAGTTCTATACCCTGTGTTCTTAGAAATTTCTCAAACGACTTAAAACAGGAAAATTTCCGTGCGATTGAACTTTTATCAATCTTTTTGTAAAACAGGCTGACAAGATAACGTTCAATAATTTGACGTAACGAAAGATGTTCTTGATCTTTAGCGGACAACGTCTTCCAGAATTCAATAAACTGATGTAAATCGCTTTCATACGCCTTGCGTGTATTGTCTGAAAGATTTTTTTCAACGTCAATATAGACGAGGAACTCATCCTTTTTTTCATTAAATTCATGAACCTTCATAGGGGCTCCTTAGCTCTACGGTTTCATACTAGTATAGCATGTATGCCACGCCCAAGAGAACTAAAGAAATTTTATGTTAAATTATACTCTCTGCAGCGTCTATTGACTGATGATCGGTTAACGCCTAAGAACGCAGCAATCTTATTTTGATTTTTGAATTTGTTCCAGAGCATTGCCATAATTGCAGGATCTTTAAGCGCCTGTTTACCAAGGCGAGCTGCTTCTATCAATTCTGGATCACTTACTTCATATGCAGGATCAAAAAGTGTTTCGTCATAAATTTGGTTTTTCTTCGATTTATTAATAAGCAGCTGTTGAACCTTTGTTTTTAGTTCCTGCAAACTTGACGGTCGATTGTTGGCAAGTCGTCTGTGTTCGTGATCGGTAAGCTCCAGAAAGTTCTTAAATGCTTGTTGCTTGAGTGTTTGCTCAGAATATCCAGAAGCAAGTTCACTTAGCTCTTCTTCTGGAAGCGTAATGAGGGAAGGCATAATCAACTGTGTTTGACGAAGCTCTGCAAAGAGCTCTTTAGAAAATGTTCCATCGTTGACTAATGTATTTAAATCCTGATTAGTAGAGCACATGATATTGACATCGCAGGTTACCCGTTGCTCGGTTTTGAAAATGCGATAAAATCCAAAGCGAATTAATTCAGCAAGATATGCTTGTGTCTCGAGACTGAGGAAATGAATGTTTTGTATAAAGAGCGTTCCACTGCCATCAAGCTTTTTTAAAATAGGCTCTTCTTTGGTTTTTATGCCAAAAATTGGATTAATGCCAAATAATTTGATAGCGACTTCCATGGCATGTTCGGGGGCCTGTAGGTTGAGAATATGCAAGGTGGTGCGAAGTCTTATATGATGGAGTAATTCAACGGTGGGCTTAAGATCCTCTTGGGGCATCTGTAATAATGTTGCCTTTGAAAGTAATGCTGCTTTTAACAGTGATAGTTTAAATTCAAGTATTTTTTCACCTGATCCTGGAATAAGTTTATTAATAAGGCGACCTGATGAGGTTGTTTCAAGATAGAGAAGATAATCCCACTCGGAAGGATCTTTGAGCATTTCCATCTGTCTTGTTAAAATATCAGATACTTCGGGGTAATAAACGAGCATAATGATAGTATGTTGTTCAACATTTGGGATTGCTTGCAGTACTAACTTGTTTCCATGAATATCATGAGCAATGCAACTTTGAGCCGATTTATAGCTTTCAACATCCCGGGCAAGATGGCGCATTCTTTTCACCAGCGTATCACCTTCTTGTACGTTTGGATTTACCCCAATAAGCTCTTTAGCGGCCTTGTTTTCAAATGAGAATTGGCGGTTTTTGTAGAATAATATGCCAATTTCACGTTGTTTACTATGTCGAAGAAATGAGCGGATACTTTCTTTATATTGATTAATCTCCTGGTGCTTTCTGTACAGTTCTTCATGCATCTCTTTTTCTTTTGAAATAATTGTTTCCAGATTGCGGTTTCTTATGAGATTGAGAATCGTACTGAGATAACTTGCAAGAACGATCATTTCATTTCGTTCTACGTTGCTATAAAATTGGGTAGGCCGAGCATTTTGATCAATGATAATGTAGCCAATTATTTTTTGCTGATTAAAGATTGGTAAAAAGATGTCGGCGTTGATGCTGTCAAGAAACTGTAAAACGGCTGTTGTTTTTTGTTTCTCTTCATAAAAATTATTAAAATCGAGTTCATCATAGATAAGAATTTTGGATTTTTTTATGTATGTGGATAATTCGGTTTCTTTAGAATCGATCACCGATTCAACTTTTTTTTCAATCTCTATAAATTCAGTAGTGTGACATTCCTGGGCGCTGCGTGTATCGAAAGGTCTCAAATAGAGACTGATGCTGCGGGTAGACAAACGGAATGCATCTTTAAAACGTGATTGTGTTATATGGATAATTTCATTAAGGCTCATTGCATTATTGAGTTGTTCAAATACATCTTTGAAGTTATTGATAAAGCTAGATTCAATGGGTGATTTGACGTGCTTGCTCATATTTAAAAAACGCAAACCCATCATCTTACGAGCACAATAAAAAATCGCATAGGTTAGCAGGATTGTAGATATCGATATAAATGCATAACTGTTGGTGGCCCAGTATGTTATCCAGCTGGAGGTAAGGTTGTAAGGGCAGGTTTGAACAAAGTCGCTGATAAGATAAGGAGCCATAACAGCTTTGAGAAAAAGATTGAGTTGCTTGCGAAGTATACGTGGGATTCGTTCTCTTTTTAATTTTCTGACTAAGCTATACATACAACTCAGCATCAGGGGGATGAGCATATATAATGCTGCAACCCTAAGCAAGGCAAATTCGAGCCAAGAACGATCCTTTACCTCAAAATTCCTGAAGTGAAAAATTGCTGTTCCCAGAAAGTACACAATGAATATGCTGCTTATTGTTAGAAATATCTTATGCCGGATAGATAGCTTAAATGGTTTTGTGATGAGGCATTCGATGAATAATGAGAATGCTTGGTATTGAACAATCGTAAATGCCCATGCAATCCTTGAAATAAAAAGTATCGGCTGATAAGATGCACCCTCAAAAAATAGATGATAGATGAGTTTTGCGATCCACGAAAAGTCTTCAAGGTGTGCACCCAATAAAACAAGCAAGAGTAGATAAGTAGATTTTCGAGCTGTTGAAGTATTTGATTTATGACGAATCAAAAAAATGAAAATAATCAGTTTAATGGCGAATGCGATAGAATGCACCATTAGAAGAAACGGAAAGCTTCCTAAGGTAGATTCCAAAAAATTTTTCGTTGCATGTATCATAATATATTGATCTTGTTTGCCTTAATCTTTATACTAATGTCAAGAGTTTTTGTATTATTATTATCATTTTTATGAAGGAGTACATTATGTTTAATCGTTTTTTCTCTCCGGCAGTGCTTAGTGTTGTAACATTATTGTGCAAATTCTTAAGTGATGCTATGCCTCCAACTTCCCCATTTTAACATAACGATGCTGTTTTAACAAAGGGCCGCAATGCGGCCCTTCTTTTTTCTCACAAATTATTATTGAGACTAATGGTATTAAATTCTCAAAAGCGAATAGCTCGGATAGTACAGATTCTTCGCGAAGCGACAAAGAAGATGGCCAAGCCAGCAATAACTCAAATTGTTGCTGAATACGGCAAGGATCCCTATTTGATTCTTATCAGTTGTTTGTTAAGTTTACGCGCAAAAGATTCAATATCATTACCGGTTTCCCGCGAGCTTTTTAAGATTGCACGTACCCCCTATGAACTTGCAAAAATTCCTCAAGCCACGCTTGAAAAAATTATTTATTCAATTGGATTTTATCGTAGCAAGGCCCGTCAACTGCTTTCGGTAAGCAAGGAGCTGATTGCCAAGTTTGATGGTAAAGTTCCGCATACTCAACAGGAGTTACAATCAATTAAGGGAATAGGGCCCAAAACTGCCAATATTGTCCTTGCCGAAGGATTCAATGTTCCGGCTATAGCCGTTGATACGCACGTGCACCGTATTTCCAATAGACTAGGGTTAGTTAGAACAAAAACGCCTGAAGAAACGGAACAAGCATTAAAAAAGATTGTTCCTAAGCGATACTGGGGTGTATTTAATGCATTACTGGTGACGTGGGGACAGAATATCTGTGAACCGATAAGTCCATGGTGCTCAAAATGTGCGCTTTTAAAGCTTTGTCCACGAATAGGGGTCAAAAAAAGCCGTTGAATTGTTTATTCAGGAAGTTTAGGCATTACTTCTTGAACGTCTTTGTAAAATTTTAGCTCTGGAGCTTCGGCGTTGCCTTCTAAACTTTTAAGATGCTTAACTGTTTTCCCCGGTTTTTTGAGTGCCTCAATAATTGTTTCATACGGTTTTGCATTGATAAAATAGATTACTTTTGCTTGGTAGCTGGGCAAATAAGGAAGGTCTTCTAATTCTTCTTTTTGCCGTACGGCTTGGCTAAATGGTATCCAGATAATATCTTTAGGTTCAAATGCAAAATAACAATGGTAATTATCTGCTGTGGCATATGAAGTGTGATAGTGTCCATACAGCTTTTGATCCTGACCAGAACTTGCCTTTTCAAGACAAACCATTTTGTAGGCAGCATGGCCTGCGAAATAAAGCGATCCTATAATAATCAGTACTATCGTAATATTTTTTTTCATTACGGCCCCTTTCCCCTTTAGAGATTCTTTCAAGAATAATTTTATCAGATTGAAAGGGTGTAATTCAAGGTGTTGTTGATTAATTATAGATTATTAGAAATATAATAAGGGTTTTGTGAGAATGATAAGAAATCAACGAGACATGATAGCATGCCTCGTTGATTTTGGAGATTATTTATTTATTTTCTTGAATGGCTTTTTTAATCAGATCATCAAGTGGGATGCCCATCTCTTGAGAGCCATCTCGGTGGCGCAAAGTTACTGTTTTGTTGGCCTCTTCTTTTTTGCCGATCACCAACATCCATGGAATGCGCTCTTCCTGGGCAACTTTGATTTTGCCGCTAAGAGGATCTGAAGATTCATCAACATCTGCTCGTATGCCTGCATCTTTCAGTTGCTTAAGAATCTCCAAGCCGTATGCATTTTGTGCGTCGGTAATGGTTAATACGCGAGCCTGTATCGGCGAAATCCAGAATGGAAGGTTTCCTTTATAATGTTCGAGCAGAACACCTATAAAGCGTTCCATTGAGCCATAAATGGCTCGGTGAATCATGACCGTTCGTTCTTTTTTGCCTTCCGGTGATATATAGGTTAAATCAAAACGTTCCGGCATGAGAAGATCTACCTGAACGGTGCTGCATTGCCATTCTCTCCCCATAGAATCTTCTATGCGAAATTCGAGTTTAGGCCCATAGAATGCACCTTCACCTTCATGAGTTTCATAGTCTACCTTGTTTTTTTCAAGAGCTTTTATGAGAGCGTTTGTTGCTTTTTCCCAAATCTCATCGCTGCCCATTGAACTTTCAGGTCGTGTGGCCAAAGCAACTTTTACATTATCAAAGCCAAATTTGTGAAGAATTTTAAAAATAAGGTTGATGGTGTCCGAGACTTCTTGTTCTATCTGATCTTCGGTGCAAAAGATGTGACCATCATCCATGGTGAATGCTCTTACACGGAACAGGCCATGTAAAACTCCAGAAAGTTCATAGCGATGATCTATTCCAAACTCGGATAGTCTTAATGGAAGTTCACGATAGGAGCGAGGACGATCTTTGTAAATTAAAATGCCACCTGGGCAATTCATTGGGCGGACAGCATAATCCCTGCCTTCTTTTTCAATAAAATACATATTTTCTTTATAATGGTCCCAGTGCCCTGATTGTCTCCAAAGCTTGTCAGAAAGAACTATTGGGGTTCCAATATCATGGTATCCGGCTTGATCAAGCTCTTTTTGCATATAGTTTTGCATGACATTGAAAATAGCTTTGCCTTTAGGATGGAAAAAAACAAATCCTGGACCTTCTTCTTGAAATGAAAAAAGATCAAGTTCTTTGCCAAGTTTACGATGATCATATTTGGCCGCTTCTTCTTTCATTTTTTCCCATTGTGCAAGCTCTTCAGGAGTAAAAAACACGGTTCCTGAAATCCGCTGCAGTGCTGGGTTTGATTTATCAGCTCGCCAGTAGGCTCCAGAAAGATTCAAGAGCTTGAAATTGCCTAATTTTCCGGTGGATTCGACATGGCCACCTTTGCACAGATCGCAAAAATCACCTTGGCATGAAAGACCTACCGTATCTTCCGGAATTTCATCTATAAGTTCCAGTTTAAAGGGATTATCTTTATAGAGCTTTCGCGCTTCTTCTTTAGAGATCTCTTTCTGGATAATCGGAAGATCACGTTTGACTATTTCTCGCATTTTATCAGCGATAGACTCTAAATCTTCTTCTTTAAACGTAGTAGTTGGTAAAAAATCGTAAAAGAAGCCTTCATCCGTAGCCGGTCCGATAGTAAGTTTGGTATCAGGATAAAGCTCTAAAACTGCTTGAGCTAAAAGATGGGCAGCCGAGTGACGTAATTTATGAAAGTCCTCTTTTGAATGTTTCTTCATAAGACGATCCTTTACCTTCTACCCTGAACGGTAGGGTTTAATTGATTAAAGTTCATAGTATTATTATAGCAGAGTAGCCCAAAATTGCACGTAGAAAGTAAAGATTATTGATTGAATAGCGGCCATGTGCTACGCTCCATTAAAGTAAGAGGAAGATAAACAAACCCTTTTTAGATAGAGCGAGTGTAATGGCAGAGGAAAAAAAGGAACAGAAAAAAACGATCTATATTTTGGATACTAACGTTCTTGTCCATGATCCCTATGCGATATATAGCTTTGGTGAAGCCATTGTGGGCATACCGGCCATCGTTCTTGAACAACTTGATACGCTCAAGCGGGAATCGAGCCCCCGCGGTCGCAATACCAGGGAGGCTATTCGTATACTTGATTCTCTCTGTGTACGCGGATGTTTAGGAAAAGGTGTTCCATTGGACGATGGGGGTCTTCTCAGAGTTTTTTTCCATGAAGAAGAGATGCCTGTTTTATTCCCTTACAAAATTCGCAAAGAGGATAATGAGATTCTCTTTACAGCTGCTGCATTAAAGCACAAGGGTTATCATGTCATCTTTGTCTCAAAAGATTTAAATGCACGCGTAAAAGCCGATACGATCGGTATTGAAGCTCAGGATTATGTCAGAGAACATGTTTCGGAAGATCAATTTTACCGAGGTTGGACTAAAGTTCAGGTGCCTTCCGTACAGCTCAAAAAAGAGCACCCTGTAGAACTAGATATAGTTTTAAAAGAACATGGCCTTTCGCTCAATGAATTTGTGTTGCTTGAAAGTCAGCATAATCCATTTAACTATCGTGTGTTTCGTTATCTTGGAGGAACAACCTTTAAGCCAGTGTATGATCCAGCGATCAAATGGCCGTTAAAGGCGCGCAATCCGCAACAATTGATGGCGCTTGATCTGTTATTTGATACCTCAATTCAACTTGTCAGTTTAATTGGTCCTGCAGGAACCGGTAAAACGTTTTTAGCTATGCTTGCGGGATTACATCAAGTATTAATCGAGGATGAATATCGCAGATTGTTAGTTTCTCGCCCCGTAGTTCCCTTAGGTCGTGATATCGGATTTTTACCAGGAACTATAGAAGAGAAATTGCGTAGCTGGATGTTGCCGGTTTATGATAATCTCGACTTTATTGCACATTCTACAAGAGTGGGCCAGCATTTTGAAGAGGTCAAAGAAGAAATGCGAGGGAAAAAAGGTAAAAAACCTCGCAAAGATCGAGAACCTCGTAGAGCATTTCCTTCACTTGATCAGTTAGTTGAACAAGAAAAGCTGAGTTTAGAAGCTATCACCTACATGCGAGGCCGGTCAATTCCATATCAGTTTATTTTGATTGATGAAGTACAGAATTTAACACCGCATGAGGTCAAAACATTAGTCAGCCGTGTAGGTGTTGGCAGCAAAATGATTTTGACGGGCGATCCGTATCAGATAGATTCGCCATATCTTGATTTTGCAAGTAATGGGTTGATAGTTACAACAGAGCGATTCAAAGGCCAGTACCTGTTTGGTTCGGTGTATCTAGAAACAAGTGAGCGTAGTGCTCTTAGCCAATTGGCAGGGGAATTATTATAATCTTTTTTAAAGGAGTGGTATGAAAAGACATACTATGTTAATGATAAGCATGCTAGTTGTTGTTTCAGCTTTGCCAATTGAGGCAGCTGCACCTACAAACAACGGTAATAATGAAAAATCTGTTGTTGAAAAGCTTGAACCAAACATTGGAGTATCTAAAGAATCTCGTGAAGTTACGGGGGACTTGTTGAATAAATTGCTCGGTGATTTTTATCTTTTGTATGTGAAGGTGCAAAATTATCATTGGAATGTTGTAGGACCTATGTTTAATGATCTGCACCTCTTTTTTGGCAAATTATATGATCAGCTTGCAGATATCGTTGATAAAGTTGCTGAACGTATTCGTGCACTTGGCATACGCGCAAAAGGCTCACTGACAGAATTTTTGCAAGAAGCAAGGCTTACAGAAGAGCCCGGTGTATATCCTCCTGCATTGCAGATGGTCCGTAATCTGTTGAATGATTATGAAGTGATCATACGTGCGATCCGTGATGATGTTGAAAATGTAAAAGAGATGGATTTGGGTACCAACACTCTGTTGTCCGATTTGATAGTATGCCTTGAAAAGAAAGCATGGATGCTCAGATCGTATCTACAATAAAGAAATTCTTAATAGATTTTTGCCTTAAGTCAGAATTTAATCAAAAAAAGAATCCCCTTTGTATTCAGGGGATTCTCATTTTTGATAGAGCTCAATCAAGTGTTTCTTTAATTTTTGCGATCTCTTTCTTGTTTGCTTGTATTTCTCTCTTTTTTTTAGCGATCTTGCTATAAATTGGCAATACTTCAGGATGGTGTCTGACTTTGTATTTTTTCAAAGCTTCGACAGCTTGTTCTTGAAGTCTTTTTAATTCTCGGTCTCGTTCTTGTAGTCTTAATTCCAGTTCTTCAGCACGTTTTGCTTTTTTAAGTGCTAATTCTACATCAGCAGGTGTTTGTTCAAGTGCTGCTTCAGTTTCTGCAATAGCAGCTTCAAGCTCTTTGGCTTCTGGCGCAATTCTTTCTGATTCTTGGATTGCGGTTTCTATTTTTTTTAGCCCTCTCCTTCTGTTGTTGGATCCAGCATTGAGTGACATGCCAAAGGTCATTGTCATCAGTGCCAACAGTATCGTGTAGTTCATCAAGTGCTCCTTTTTTATAAGAGTTAAACGTTTACCTCGTGCCAATTTTATGATCAATATTACATAGATCATCTTACACTCAAGAGGCTTTTGTTAAGAAATTATTTAGTGAAGGGGTTGCAGGCGAGTAATCGTTTGATGATAGCCCAGATCGCAGGAAGCAATGGTTTTTCTTTTAACTGTAGTATTGCATACCTTGTGCAGGTTACTGAAAATTTGCAACATGAAGGAGGGCCGAGTAAGGGGCGAATAAATAAAATGATGTAGATAAGAAGCTGATTAACTATTTTCATAACAACTCCATTTGATTACATCCCAGAAGACTCCATGCCCCTTCGGTTTTGATCAAGACAGGCCCTTCGATAGGCTTCGCCACTCAGGACATGCTTTCAAGGCTGGGGTTGATGGGCAAATTAAACGTTCGTATCCTTCGACAGGCTCAGGACGAACGGGAAATATCAACATCCGTTCGTGGTGAGCTTGTCGAACCATATGAACGAATTAACATTCAAGAAGCAACGGCCTAAAGGCCGTGCGAGGTTCACTGTCTTACTTTGGAAAATGCTTCCAAGATCATCTTTTTTAACTCATGAAAATCAAGGTCGGCAGCACCTTTTTTAAAGATAATGATACAGTCATAGCCCCGTTCAAATAATTTTTCCTCATAAAACAGAGCACGAGTTCTTCGCTTGAGCAGATTTCTTTCGGGAGCAGAGCCAACACGTCGGGATGCTACAAGTAATATTCGACCATGCTCTTTGGATTTGGGTGCAATGAGTAGGGTAAAAATGGGATTTTTGGAAAGAGCACTGGCTTTCGCAAAAAGTTCTTTAACTTCTTTTGGAGTAAAGCTGGATAATGTGCCAGCAATACGAGCCATAATGCTCCTATAAACGATTGATTTAATAACCCTTTACCGCGAGGCGTTTTCTTCCCTTTGCGCGTCGTCTATTGATAGTTTTGCGTCCTTGACGTGTTGCCATTCTTGCGCGAAAACCATGTTTACGTGCACGTTTTTTGAGACTTTTCTTTGCGGTTGTGATTGACATACCAGTTCCTTAACACTCTTTCTTCTGAAATATCGAAATATCTTCTACAGGAACATCGATAACATAGTGTACCTGTATTGAGCTTTTTTTGCTTTGATAGACTTTACAATAAGTATATTATAGCCTTAAACTGGATTTTTTGCAAATATATATCGATGTTTTTGTTGTTCCATCAAATAATGTTCTGCTTTCGGTGCAGCCATACACCCGGAGCTTGCCTATGTAATTGCTTGTCGATGCCGATAGTCGATTACGTCTCAGCGGCAAAAATTTCCTTTCTGTCAACACTTGCCCATCTCCATGTATCTCGGTAACCAGGCTGTTATAATGGCAATGCGGGGACCTGCGTAAAATTCGTTGCTGCATTGGGGCAGGAGCGGTCAGGTAAATCTGATGAAAGCACAAGTGGTATTGCATGATGCTGAACCAGGGGATAAAAATCAGAGCTGGGAATTATTCTATTTGACACTTTTTTCGGGACTGATATGATAAAAAGAGGGTATCTCATCGTCATTTCCATGTCAAGACAACTAAAATATAT
>Ga0180437_10005286_pt1 | contig 17737 bp, 22 predicted proteins | sample SS_ome_4_FD_132410 | JGI IMG/M metagenome (GOLD analysis project Ga0180437, IMG submission 132410) | Hypersaline lake sediment archaeal communities from the Salton Sea, California, USA - SS_3_D_1 metaG | ecosystem: Environmental > Aquatic > Non-marine Saline and Alkaline > Hypersaline >... | reverse complement strand
TCGCCCTGCTGCCAGCCGGTCTGGTCGATCATGTAGGAGAAGTCGGCAGGCAGATCATAGATACCCGTGTCGCCGGGTTGAGTCGTGAACTCTTCCCGGCGCACGAGCTTCTGCCAGTGATTGTCGCCGACCATCTCCTGCCCGCACTCGTTCAGCAGGTAGGTCAGCTGCTGAAACGCCGGGTCTGGACTCGCAAAGGGATCCACGACCGGGCTTAGCCCGACGAGCACGGCCGCGCGGTTGATGATCTCGCCGGCCGTCTGGAACCTGTTGAGTCCTGCCATGACTTACCTCTTGCGGGTGATCCGCCTCTTCTTTGCTTCTGGCGCCGGCGGCTGTGCAGCCGCTACGGGTGCCGATTGTACCGCTGGCGCAGGCTGCGCCTGCCCGGTGCGCAGCATCTCGTCGATCCGTGCCGCCTGCTCCTCGATCGCCCGCTCGAGCACCGCGATCTTGTTGTCACGCTCCTCGAGCGCGGTCTGCAGCTTGGTCACCTCGGCCTGATCCTTCAGCGCGGCGACGAACTCGGCCGCCTTGCGCTTCAGCTCGTTGCCGTTCATCAGCTGGCCCACGTACGTGTCGGCGAGCGTCGCCAGCTGCTCGACCGTGTAGCAGTTCATGTACTCCAGCTCTTTCACCAGCGCCGGAGAGAGACCGGGCCACAACGAGAGTGGCATGCCGTCGTGGACGGTCTGCGCCTGCTTCTGCTGGAACCGCGCGTACTGCTTCTCGAAGCGCATGGTGTCGTCGGTGGCGTAGACGCCCGTCTTCTGCACCGGGCGATCCACGACGTTCAGCCGGTCGCCCGGGACCATGATCTTGATGTACTCCCGGTCACGGAAAATTTTGCGGCCCTGCTTCAGGGTCGCGGCCTTGTCCTCTACGGTCTTCGTGTAGAACATCACCCCGAGGCGATCGTCGCCGAAGCGGGGGTTGTTGATGTTCTCTGCGAGTTCTTCAATCGTCGGTGCTGCCATGTCGTTTTCCTCTTCTTAGGCTGGTGGAGTGAAATACCCGTACGGGACCAGCACCCGCACACTGCCTGTCTCGGTGCCCAGATAAACAGGCGGAAAGATCACCGGGCGGGTTTCCGTCAGCCCCGTGATCCAGCTGTTGATCGTGCTTTCGAGCACGGCCATGCTGCTCTCTTCGAACGTCTTCACGCGCAGGTTGAACTCGTACGGAGCGCCGGACTCATCGACCGGCGTGTCGAGTGGGATGCCTGAGTTGAAGCCGCTCATCAGTTCACCGTAAAGGTTGCCGGGGCCGTCCACGGCGAACCGGAATCAATCCTGCTGCGCGCCGTGAAGGTTTTCTGCCCCGTAGCGTTGTCGATCACGAACGTCCCGTCAAACGGGGTGTACCACGTGATGTCGTCGCCTTGATCGGTTTGATTCGGTACCTCAACCTGATTGCCGATACCGCAGCCTGAGCCATCCAGAATGGACAGCGAACCCGGAGGCGGGTTAGCCGCTACCGTGTAGACCGTGACACCCGGAGGTGCCGCTGCCGTAGTGAAGTCCACCCGCAGGACGTTGGATGGGTTACCCGCGTCGTCTTCCTGATAGAAGCTGATCTGGTAGTTCGTGTCGGCAGACAAGCCCGTCACAACGGGCCACGTCACGGGGAACCCCAGAGGCGCGTTGACCGCGACACCGTTCGCCTTGATCGTTGCCGCGTCGGGGTTCGTACCGGCAGCCGTGACATAGGCCCACGCCGTTCCCTGATCAATGTCGTTGGACGTGCATTGCGGGACGACAGAGTTCTCGGTGATGCTCGTCGCCTGCGGATTCGACAGGGCCGGCGAGGTGGTGTCCTGAATCGTCCAGTCCCAGAAGTTCGACGCGACCGACCCTTGATCCGTCACCAGAGTCACGTAGTTGTCAACGTAGACACCGGGCGTAGCCACAGACCCGGTGATCACGCCTGTCAGCGGGTTAACAGACAGACCGGGCGGCAGGCTGCTGCCGACATATCCCGGATCAAAAACACCGCCGCCGTCGTTGAAAGAGCCGGACACGTCCAAGTTGATCGCCGCATCTTCGTCGTCTGTCTGATTGGCGATGTCCGGGCCGTCGAAGGTCGGGGGCGTCGGGCTTGGGCCACCCCCTTCTGGCACGAGCCACGCATTGACAGCAAACAGGTCAGTGTTGATCTCAGCTATTGCTTCAAACTGCCCAGAGGCATTTACCGGAGATATGAACAGGGTCGGCCCGCCGCCAAGACCGCCAGCAGTCACTCCGTGCGCGCTGCCCGGTTCTCTTGCCCCAAAGTAGTTATTCGCCGACGCACCGTTAAAGGAGATGACTACAAGCTCTTGGCCCGGGTCAGCAACCGAGGCGGTTTCCCACACACCAGACGCCGCCAACGTAAACGGGTTCTGATAATCCTGCACCAGCCGCCCGTTCTTGAAGTACCCGGCCATTGGCTGTACGCCAGAACTTCTGATGTAGACCTGACCGGTTGCAGTGTCCTGAAGGCAAATCTGCGATCCGTAGTCGATGAGTGCTCCGGCTGTGTTTGGCGGATACCCGCAAGCTGTAGTTGACGAATTCGCGTTCCAAAACACAGCCTCTGCATTATCTGGAACGCTGGCCCCAGTTGACTCCAGACTCCAGTTTGACCCGGTATCCGGCAACGTCGGCAGACCAGCATCAATGTCAAAGAACTCTACGTCATCGGAACTGAGAGCGGCTACGACAAAGAAGCTAATGCTATTGCTCTCTGCGTAAATTTCGATCTGGTCGTTGGTTCCAAGAGGAACAAAGTATGTGGATGTCGATCTCTGTCGATAGTCTGTCTCGGCCACATAGGCCGTCTTTCCTGCCGTTCGCAGCTTCATCCAGCGAGGGCTGCTGTTGCTGTTCTGGACCTGAATTATCAGGCCGACCGTATTCGCCGGGAGAGGGCCGAGGTCGTCAGCAGGGGTTATGGTTTCATTAGGCCCCGTACCAGTATCGTTGCCGAAAACGGTCTGCGTAAGTTGGACAAAATCGTACTTGGTAGCCATCAGGTGAACTGCCCTATGCGAGTCGCATTGTTGTTCGAGTCAACAACGTAGAGGTGTTTTCCAGACAAAGATCCGAGCTGTCCAGCGAAAAACTCTCCGACATTTATGAGTCCGTTCGACCACGCTGTCACAGGCTGCATCTCTCTGGCAGAGGACGAGTAGAGTCCTGCTCCTGATGTGCCGATTTCAAGGCGCATCGGGCCAGCGCAGAGGCGGAAACCGTCGCGCCACATCTTCTGTCCCGGCATGTATTCCGAGGCTTTACCAGAGCCGTCCATCCCCCATCCGCGAGGAACAATAGCGTCAGTGTAGCCAGCTCCCGGCCACGGCTGCGGGGGAGGGTTCCAGAGGCCGCGAGACTGGTTGTCCAGCCAGTATTGGATGCGCTCGGTGGGAGATGTCTGCATCCACACCTCAGCCAACCCCCAGACGTTAGGAGCTGTCTCTATTCCACCACCTAACTCGCCGCCATCGCCACCAGCAAACTTGGAGGACATTCTGTTCGGGAGGAACGAGCAGCGAACTCCGACGTCATCTCCACCATAAGTGTCCCACACACGCAGATATTTGTTGGAGTTAGCCGTGGGCTGCCCTGTCCGCACCCAGAAATCTGCCTTCATCCTCCACTGGCAGTACATACTCGGGAAGGAACTTGGAGACGATGGGACGCCGACGACCCACCAACCTTTGTCGCTGGGTGCCCCGTTCTGCCCGAACGTCACGCCGTAAACGCGGCGACCGTCCTCGGTGGTCACATACTGACCGTCTGTGCCACCTCCAGCGTATGGAAATCCCGCTGGGCTTTGATCTACCAGTCCACCCTCTGGCACAGCTAACTGATTGGGACGCTTCACGCCCAACTCGTATGCGTAGTCCACCATGTCAAAGATAAGGTCGGCGGTCGAACCCCCGACGGACGGTCTTGTCCCGAAACCATTCTGACTGTCTACGACGCTCCACGCCCCGGCCAGAGGGTCGCCCACGACAGAATAGCGTGGATCTGCCGGAACAAAGTTTGTCGCTGAATCACTTAGGGTGATAGAAGCAGAATCCACGCCAAGAGCAGCACCTCCGGTCGGACTCGTCAGGTCTACGTCAACCGACCCGGGTCCAGCCAAGTCTGCTACGGTGAAGTCGATGTCTGCTGTGACCTCACCATCAGCAAACGAAAGAGGCCCGGTAGTCGGGTTCACGTCCGCTACATTCGCGCCGCTCAGCGTCCATGTGGCCCCTACGACCCCCTCGGTGTTTCCGACCCGAGAGACCGAGATACTACGAGCGCCGTCATCTGCTACCACATACGGCGGCGTGAGGTTGATTACCGCCTGCTGATAATTAGGATCTCGGCTGTCGAGGGTTCCATTCTTGTCTGCAATCGTGAACGCCTGCGTGACCAGATCAATCGCCTGCACAGACAAAATATCCATGCGCTCAGAGTCATGATTCGGGTTGTAGGGCAGCACGTCATCATCAGCGGTGAAGTACAGAGACGTTACGTCCGCAGACACGCTGCCGTCATAAGACATCACGCTGCCGTCAAACGTAATCCCGTCAGTAGGGAAGGTTACATTAGGAAAGAGCTGCGCTGTCGCAGCATTAGAACCCTGAAGGTAGCTGCGCACGTCGTACGTCTGTACACCGCCACCTTCCACCGGGAACCAGTCTGGCAAGGGTTGCCACGACAGGTCAACGTAGTCCGTGTCGAAGGTCGCGGCGTTGCTAGTTTCGCCGCCAGCCGTGAACGAAACAGTGATTGACGGCGCTCCGGTGCCGTCGTAACCGAGAGAATTACCGTTGAAAGAGAACCCGCTCGGGAGCGTCGCGTCAGGAGTGATCGGCGCTGTCGGCGCGTCTGTACCGTTGAGGTAGTCACGTATGTTGACCGACCCCGGCACACCGTATGTGAACTCGGTATCCGGGATCACGTCCCAGCTTAGCGGGATGAATGCCGGGTTTACGTTGACCGTGAACAGGCTCGACTCAGTATCCGGCCCGACGCCGTCGCTGGCGATGCAGCTCTGCTCGAACCCGGGACTGACGTTGCCGGTGCCGTCCCAGCTCAGCACGCCATTGTTGAACGTGAACCCAGCCGGATAGGTATCGCCCGGCGTGATGGTCGCCGTGGCCCGGTTAGTGCCCCTCAGGTAGTCGCGGAAGTCCACGCTGGCCGGGATGCCGGTATAGAACTGCTGGCCCGGAATCACAGACCAGGACAGCTCACGATAGCCCATGTTCTTCTTGGGGATGATGAACCGCTTATTGCCCTTGTGCGGGAACAGTGCGGTGAAGGCTCGCTGCTTGTGGCGCAGGAAGCTCATATCTTGTCCCTCACCCGGTACGGCAGGCTTTCCGGGCTGGCAATGAACCGGCGCCAGGCAGCAGTCTGTACCTTGGCATCGGGTGAATTCAGGTCAGGGTTCGCCCTGATAAGGGCCATGTAATGACCGGGAGGAATACTGAGGGCCAATCTCCCCAGGCCCTCAGTATCCCTCGCCCCCCCGGCCTTTCTCATCGACTCATTCGCCCGCAGCGCCTGGAGATCGCCTGGCCCGTATGTGTTCACATACAGCTTGCTTTCATGGGGCTGGACATGAACGTCCTGCACCAGGCCGTCCCCCAGGTTGTTGCGGGCTACCTTCACGGCGTGACCGGCGCAGTCGGGTCAATATCGGCAATCACCGCATGGGCGCGCTCGTTCAGCACCTTCAGCGTGTAATCGACCACCATCTGCCGCTTGTCAGACAGGCCCGTCTTGGCCAGCGGATCGACCCGGTAGCCGTGCAGGAACGTCTGCCGCAGATACTCGGGGTCGTAGATGAACACGTTCGCCGCGGTGCCGCTGTTGTAAAGCTGCTGATTGCGGTTCGCCACCATCTTCAGCGTGACGCCGAAGTCGGTCAGGAACACGTTCACCGAACCCATGGCCGTCGCCGGGCCGCGCTGGTTGGTTTCGGCAGACAGGGTGGCGATCCGGGCAGAGCTGTCGAACATATACTCGGAAAACTTCCGAATCACGCTCGACGTGGACAGCATCATGGTCGGGTTGCCGCCCTCCTCGTAGATCGCCTGGCAGGCATCACGCACCGCCGTTTCGGTCAGCGCGCGGATGGTGCCGGGGGTCGGCGCCGCCACCAGGCCGGTGCCGAGGTTGAACCCGCCAGAATCACCGCCGACGCCAGCGTAATAGGCCGTCTCGATCCAGCTCGGGAAGCCGCCCACGCGGCCCGCGGTGGTGTTGCCATCATCGGCCACAGACGCCTGGGGCTGGAGAAGGATGGCGTCCACGTCACGGCGCAGTTCGATCTGGCGGCGCATGACCTGGTTCGCCAGCTTGCCCTGGGAAGCGATGCTGTTCGACTCGTTCGCCCGGGTCGATACGCGGACTTCCTTGCGGGAAATCTGGCAGTGATTGCCGACCCGGTTGCCGGTCGAGGTGTCGTCCTGGTCCGAATCGCTGCCATCCACCGCGGCGTTGTCCACGTCCGGGGCGGCCAGTTTGTCGATGTACCACTCGGCATAGGAATTGCCGGTGGTGTCGCTGCCGATGCTGTTGGTGAACGGCGTCCAGGTCCCGTTGTCGCTCAGGTCCCAGAGCTGGTTCATCACATCTTCGCGGATTGCGCCGCCACGCTGTACGGCCTTCAGGTCCGCACTGTCAAGATTTGCTGTAGACATTTCAGAAGTCTCCGATTAGCTGTTGAGCAGCCGCGACCTTCTGGTCCCAGCTGCCTGATTTGGCCGCATTGAGCTTCGCGGCCACCTGTGAACTGCCCTTGCTCGGGCCGGAGGGCTTCTGAGCCTTCTGCATGGTGCGGACCTTCTTGGCCTCGGCGTTTGCCGTTTTCAGGGCCTTTTCCATCCGCGTGAAGTCATGCAGCAGCTTGACCAGACGATGATCGTAGACGTTCGACAGCTCGGCTTCGGAAAACCCGTATGCTTCCAAGGAACTGACAATCTCCTGCCGTCCTGCCTGGTACGCCTCGGGGCTTGCCCATTCCGGGATTGCCTCCAGCAGTCGCTGACGTTCGCCAGCCAGGTGGGCGTCGTACTTCGCCCGGTGCTGCTCCACCATCTCTGGCGGCAGACTCGGCCCCACCTGGGCAAGCAGTGCGCGCAGCTCATCCTGCGCCCGCATCAGCTCCCGCTCCTGTTCGATCTTCGCCGCAGTCAATGACTGCTCTTTACCCTCCAGATCACCGGCCCGTTGCGCCAGGTCCTTCAGCTCGCCAAGCGTCATCGGCTCCACCCCCTCGGGCATCGCCACCTTCAGCTTGTAAAGCTGCTCTGGACTGACTCCGGCCTTCTCGGCCAGGTCGGTGAACGTCTCAACAGGCTTATCCTCAGCCACCCTCTCGGGCGTCTCAGCCTCGGTGTCGCCTTCTGCTGCCCTCTCGGGCTGTTTTGCGTCCTCCACGGGCTTATCCCCCTTCTCAGGGAGTTTCCGGCCCGTGAGGGCCGCAGCAGCTTCCAGCAGTCCGGCTTCTTCAGCCGAATAGCCTTCAGGCTGCTCCGTTTCCACCGCCTGCGGCGGCGCTGCCTCGCTCCTGCTCTCGCTCAAGGTCGGCTGTGATGCTTCCAACAAGTTTTGCTGCCTCCATTTCGGACTTCAGCGTGCTGTCGAAGTAGCGGAACCGGATTTCCTCCTGATCCGCGATAAATTCCTTCATCGCCTTGCGCATATCGGCCTGGATCTTCTCGCGCTCGATAGCGAACTGCTCCTGAATCATCGCCATCTGCTGCTGCTGGGCCTGCTGGGCCTGCTGCTGCTTGGCCTGGCCCGCCTGCTGCGCCTCCGGGCTGGCCGGATCGATGAAATACTGCTCGGGACTGTCGATCTCAGCCGCACGGCCCCAATCCAGCAGCGCGTTCTGGAGGTTCGCAGCTGTGACCATGGTCCCGTCCAGGCCAGCGGCCAGCAGCTCTTTCTGCTGCTGGATGATGAAGCCAAGGGCTTCCAGCTTGCGGCGACGCTCACCGGCAGACAGGCCCAGCTTCACCGTCACATGGTCCCGGGCAGGCCACTGGCTGGGATTGACCTCGACCCACTGGCCCGCCTTCTGATACATCACCGGCTGATCCCAGCTCATCCGCAGCAGGGCGTGAGCCTTCAGGTAGACAGTGCGGACAAAGGTCTCGGCCAGGTTGCGGCACATCATGGCCGCGAGCTGCTCCTTGACGCTGTAGGCCCGATCAAGACCCTGGCTGCCTACCTGGGCCCCGATCAGCTGGCTCTCGCTGCTCTGGAGGTCCAGGGAGGCGCCGCCGAGCTCGGAACGCTGCTGGTCGCAGTAGGCAAGCAGCTGCTGCAAGGCCGGGCCGATGTCATTGACGATCATCTCCTGGATGGCGCCAGGCTCTTTCACCCGGATAATCCCGCCCGGGCGGCTGTTGACCGCATCTTCAGGATTGAAGCGGCCCTCGACCCCGATCAGCCGCTTGTTGTTGATGTGCGCGGCGTTGTCCAGCCATTGCCGGAACGCCTGCGTCTTGATCTTCTGGGTGCTGGCGAGCTTGTCAGTCAGCGATACGCCCAGGAACCGATGCCCCACCGGGAAGGCAGAGCCGCAAGCATAGGGCAGGAAGTCGGCAGGCTCGTTGGACAGGATCGTCCCGCCATCTGGCCAGCCTGCGAACATGATCCGCCGCAGCTCACTGACGCCATCGCCGGAATAGTCCACCAGCAGATAGCACTCGTAGCACTCGATCTGATCCTGGCTGGCGTCGATCTGCCGCGATGCGCTGGCCGTGTAGCCGCCAGGGTTGCGGGCCGTGCTGTCCCCGTACAGGTCCAGGCTGGACGCGGGCAGGTCCTTCACCTTGGCCCGGGAATAGCCCATGTCGATCAGATCGGAGCGGGTAATCCACTTCCGCTCGGCACAGAACCGGATGCCCTCCAGGTAGATGCTGGTCCAGTCTTTCTGGAACAGGAAATTCTCGGGCGGAACGGCCTCGAACTTGAACTCGCGCCTGATCTGGCGCCGCTCCACCTGGATCGAGTCGCTGTCCGGGTCAAAGTCGCTGATCGTGACTTGCTCTGACTCATCCCGGGGCTGGATGGCCATTTGCAGCTCCAGGTCGGTCAGCCCGCTGTAGGTTTCCCGTGAAACACTGGTCCGCTCGTCAATCCACAGCTTCGCCACGGCATTACGCGACAGCAGCGCATCCTTGAAGCAGGAGCTGAACACGTAATAGCCATTATTGCGCTGCATCACGAAGTCATTGACCACGCCGGACTCCATGTCAGCGGCTTCTTCGTCATCCGGCCCCATCGGGTTGAAGCTGACGGCATTGTCCGTGGTGAACGCATTCAGGGTCTGGGCCAGCACCGCATCGACCATCGCGGACAGATCGGGGCTGACCACCTGGGAGCGGCCCGGCAGCTCGTTGCCCAGGGGGCGGCAGAAGTACAGGTCCAGGGCTTCCTTGCGATGTGACGCCAGGTCATCGCCCTCGTTGCCCGCTGCCTTGCTCAGCTCCTCTTCGAGAATCTGGCCGAGCTGGGCCTCTGTCATCTTTCGGGCCATCAGATCACCGCTCTGTCTAAGTCGCTGTAGTCAATGGCCCCGCGCCAGCCCATCTCCATCATGCCGCCCTTCCAGGCCCGGCAGAGATAGCGAAAGGAATCTGCTCCGTGGCTCGACCAGTCATGCAGAGGCATATTCTTGAACACGTTGCGGGCGTCGTCGTATTCCTTGCGATAGGCAGACAGGGCAGCACGGCCAAGCCTGGTCTTTTCTTCGTCAAACACCGCTTGGCCGATACTCACCCGGCAGGACTCGATCCCGGGGAATATGGACGGCTCACGAGGCAGCACCCGGCAGCGCCAGCCCATTCCTTCGAGCTGGACCTCGATCGACTCCATGCCCAGCCGCTCGTGGCCCGCGTCATGAGGCAGGATCAGCTCATCAGCATAGGAGTAGCCCTTGTCCTTCAATAGATCGTGATAATGCTTGAGCTGCTGACCGTTGTGTTCTTCGTAGTCGATCAGCCGCAGCTCGCCACCCGGGCCAATCTGGGCAAACCAGATCGCCGTGGAATCCCTGAGGCCAAGGTCCATCGCGACCCAGACAGGGCGGGACCGGTCATAAGGGACGTGACAGATGCGACCATCTTTCAGGGCCTGGTTCATCTGGCTGGCGTAGTAGCTGCCCTCAATGCCGAAGTCCCATGAGCAGTAATATTCCTGCTGGAATAGCTCGTCGGACATCTCTGCCCGCTCGATCTCCAGGGCCTCCGCTGTCATGTGGCCGGTATCGTCACAGGTCAGCAGCTCGGCAAACGCATCCTGGGCAGCACCTAGCTGCTCAAATAGCTCGAAGCCATGATTGCGGCCCCTAGGGGTGTAAGGGAACACCGCCCAGCCCCCATTTTCCGCGAGAATCGGACGGATGAACTCGTACGCACGCGGGTTGGCAATGGCATACTCACTGAACACCACGCCTCGTGGGTTCGATCCCACCAGTGCGTCGTAACGGTCAGAACCGCCAAGCTGCCAGGTGCTTCCGCTCTTGAGCTTGATAAGCATTTCCTGTTCATGGCGGGATTCGCAGACTTCACGAGGGAAGGATTGGTCAATGATGCGCTGGCCGTCGCGGTTAATCCCATTCCAGATAGCCTTTCTGGCCTGGGTCTGCTCGGGGAACAGGTGCCAGTAGTTGCCAGGCTGCAACAGGGCCTCACGACAGGTCCAGTTAAGGCTCACCGTGTCCTTCCCCGCTCTCCTGGGCCACACCAGAGCGGCCCGCCTTGCCCCTTGTTCCAGCGCCATCCAGCTCTTGAGCTGGTATGGCCGCAGATCAATTGTCGGAATTTCCAACGGAGTACTGTTTGATGGTAATAGCCAAGGGTTCCCCGTCGCTCCCGCTATGCTCGATGGCCTTCAGGTCCGGCAGCACCTTCTTGAGCAGAATCTCCGCCGATCTGACCTGTTGCGGCGTCATTTCGCACTCACCAAGGGCGTGATCGATAAGCCTTTTCAGCAGTACACCGGCATGATGATGGATCTTCTGCCGGGACTGCTCTGCCATCGTCACCGTGCGATTACGCGCCCCCATTTTCCGAATGGTAGCGAGTTACACACAGGTTATCAACAGGATACTCACAATCCTGGCTTGCGGCTTGACTTTGCGCGCCACTCGACCAGGCAGGGACGGTGGCACCAGTAGTGGAGGGTGGGCTTGATGCGGAACAGGTAGGGGAACAGGTCATCCCCTGGCGACCCTTTATGGCCGCAGATGCGGCATTTTCTAGAGCTGTGCGGCCCAGTCACGGATGGCCTTGTGGCGGCTGCTGGCGGCGTTCAGGCGGAGGATCGCCCGGTGTTTGGGGTCATCTCCGAGCAGGACCAGCATCTCCTTCCATCTGGCCAGGTGGAAGGCTTCGTCGTTCTCGCCCTTGTCGTTGTCGATCTCGTTGGGAACGGGGACGGCATCTGCAATGGCGTTCATTCTGGCATCGTTCTCCTGGGCTAGCTCGGCATCGTTCCTGCCTGTGAGGACCCCCTGCTTTCTCATCTGGCGCAGCTGGTCTATGTCCTGCTCGGTCAGCATCCTGCCGTAGTGCGAGCTGAACAAAGGCCCCTGGTGTTGGTCGCTTCCGTCGCCGGAAGCGGAAGCGCCTCTATGGCGCTTCCGGCTCGCGGTGCGGAAGCAGTCCGTACACAGGGGAAAGTTGTTGAGCTTGGGCTTTCCGCATTCTTCACATCTGTTCTGCTTGATGTTCATTATTGTCCTTGTATAGAGCATATCGTTAGTGACTATGGCGCTTGCGCTGGCGGCGCGCCTGAGGGCGCACCTTGCGACTGCGCGACCATCACCAGTTTACGAATTGCTTAGTGTTAATACAGAAAGATTTTGATTGTAATGCAAAAGTCCATGGATTGTCAAACTATTGACTTTTCTGTTTGATTGATTATGATTGCGTCTCCACTATGAAAGGAGGCAGATATGGGATTTATCGAAACCAGGGCACCGGCCAGGACGAAGCAGCTCGTGTTCGAGGACTATGACGACAGGAAGAACACCAGCCTGTTCGTGAGCCTCGATCTGTGGCGCCGCTTCAAGGTCTGGTGCACCCAGCACGGCTACAACCGCTCCAAGGCGGTGGAGGCCCTGATCCGGGAGGCCATGCAGCGTGACGGCGTTTAACGGCCCGGATCGGACCCTCATCGCCGACAGGCACACCAGGCAGCAAAGGGAGGAATACGAACTGAGACAGGAGATCATCAACGGGCAGGCCGTGATGGTCAAAGTTTACCCACCCCAACCCGACAGGTGGGCCAGGAACTTCAAAGGCAAGATCGGGAAACCAACCATAGGGAAGATGAAGTGATGGATATGAATAAATACGCTGGCGGCGATGGTCTGTACCTGAAAGCCGCCGATCTGAAGGGCCGGACCCGGGAAGTCACCATCAAGTCCGTGGCCGTGCAGACCTTCGACCAGGGCGAGGGCAAGGGCGACGAAGAAAAGCCCGTGCTGTGGCTGGAAACCAAGGACGACCAGGACCGCGGGATCGTGCTGAACAAGACGAACACCAGGGCCTGTGTCGAGGCCTGGGGCGCGGAGTCGGAAGACTGGAAGGGCAAGAAGGCCATGCTCTCGGTCAGGCAGACCAACATGGGGCCGGGCCTTCAGGTGACGCCCATCACCGCCGACAACGACCTCGATGACGAGATTCCGTTCTGATGTGTGACCGTGAACCCATTGAAGGCATCGACCCGCCCAGGGACTGGAAACAGGTCTGTATGTACTGCGGCGGGACCACGTTCTCCACCTACCGGAGCCAGTATCCGATCTGCGGGTTCTGCCAGGACACCGGCAGCCGGGAGATGGAGCGGCTTTACGACTCCTGGGACCTGGACAAAATCCAGGGCTGGGGCGGATAAAAAAAGCCCCGGCGTAAGCCGGGGCGAACCCACAACCAAAAGGAACCGATGCAATGAACACATTACTAGCACACGACTGGACTTGTCCAGAGTGTTTCGAGATCAACAAAGAGACCTGGATACCACTGGAGCTGGACCGGCTGCATGAGGTCGTCTGCGGGAACTGCAAGGCTGAATTCGTCATCAAGCCGATCAGCCGGGTCAGCCACGAGCTCTACCAGATCAAGGCGGTGGGCCATGAATGAAGAACTGATAGAAGCAGCCGTAGAAATGGCCGCAGATATGCCGCCAGAAATCCAGGATAATGTAAATGGCTTTATCCAAAAAGCCATCGCGGGGGCTGCAGAATATAAGAATATTCTGCATATCGTTTACTGCCTCGGCTTTGTGCAAGGATGCGATACAGCCCTGACTGTGCAGGAAAGGGAGCTGGGCCATGATTAGCCTTACCCTACCCTGGCCTCCCACGGTCAACACCTACTGGCGCAATGTCTACGGTAAGACCATGCTCTCCAGGAAGGGCCGGGCCTACCGTCGCACCGCCATTGCAGAGATCGTGCGCCAGAAGGCCGTCAAGGGCTTCTCAGGGCGGGTCAGCGTGGCGATTGCCGCCTATCCCCCGGACCTGAGGGCCAGGGACCTGGACAACATCCTCAAGCCCCTGCTTGACGCGCTGCACCATGCCGGGGTCATCGAGGATGACTCCCTGATCGACGAGCTGTATGTCGCTAGGGGAGAAAAAACGGAGGATGGGGCTGTGGAGGTTCAGGTGTTTGAGAAGGGTCCTGATGATCTTCTTCGGCGACCTGTTGTACGGTAATCACGCCACTGCAAGCACCAATGCACCACCAGGAGCCGGTTTTGCTGCTCACGTTGGCGCAGGAGGACAATATGATTGAAAACGCAATGATTACGCTTGCCCTGATATGGCTGGCAAGCTGGATATTCGGCATCTGGGAGGACTGGTCTACTGCTGGGCCGCCTGACCGCCCACGCGACCAGCCGCACCAGCAAGGCGAGGATCAATCATCTCCTGGCTGGCTCCCAGCAGACCGCGACTGATAACCCCGGGCGCCACAAAAGCCCCGACACCAGCAGCCGGCCCGAACAGGGCGCCAAGACCCAGGGGGCCGGCAATATCAATCGGCAGGCGCTCGGGCGTCATGGACGTCCGCTGCTCTGCCGCCTGACCGAGAATGTCACTGGCCTGGCTGTAAATCCGCTGCTCCTGATCTCCCAGACCGCCCCGGCGCGCCCTGGTCTTTGTCAGCGGACTCTGGCGCATGGCGTTTCGCAGCGACCCGGGCTTCACGTTGCCGGCGTCATCCACCACGCCCAGCCCACGGTCGAGGGTGCGGGCCTTGCCCCAGAGCAACCGGCCCGCCTTCAGGGCGTCCTCATCGAAACCCGCCGCCATCATGGCATCATCAAGCTGGCGCAGCGCCTCGGAAGCGTTAGAGCGGGTCACGAAGTCCCGGGAGCCGCGCTGAATAGCAGCCAGCTCGTTTCTGAGGGTGGCCGCCTCCTTTGGCGCCATGCTTGGGCTGGCGAGCCGCTTTGCCGTCGCGCTCTGAAGGCTGGCGATATCCTCTATCACGTCGCCGGCGATATTGACTGTGCCGGCTCCTTCCGCCGCCTCGGCAAACAGTTTTGACGCATCGTCATAGACCTTCCCCACATCAACGGTGTCTCCGGTCTGCCCTACCCACTCGGCCACGCTGCGATTCAGTGTTTTTTGGTTGGCCTCGTTCATGGCCGCCCTGGGACCGGCGCCCATCGCCCTGGCGCTGGCCTGCTTCTCCAGGCTGGCGCCGATCCTGCCGCCCGGAATATCGGAGCCGATGATGCCGGAAGCCAGCTCCTTGCCATATCTGCCCCGGGTGGCGTTATAGACCCGCCCGAGAATCCGCCCGCCAGCGCCCAGGCCAGCAGTGATACCGGCGCCCGCCACGCCACCGGGAAGCCCCGCGGCACCTTCCTGAAGGATCGGCAGGGCCGCCGAGTAGGCCGTCTGGGCCGCCAGGCCACCAGGGAGCGCCAGAGCCGGCGCGGCCCCACCGATGGCCGTGGATACCGGGAATCTGCCTTCCAGCTCGCTGAAGGCCCTGGCGTCCGCCTCACGGTCCATTTCGGTCAGACCGAGGGTGTCACCGATCTGCATGAACGTCCTGCCGGCAGACACCAGGCCGGCCTCCAGCGGGCTCATGCCCTCGGTGGCGCTGAACTGTTCCTCAGCCTTCGGCTCGCCGATGGTGATAATTTCGCCAGTCCGCTTGTTGCGATAGGTCGGCATCAGTCGATCCGTTCGTATCCCTGATTGATGAGAAGCCGGTCCTGGACCTCCTGCATCAGCCGCCCGTACTGTGCTTGCAGTCGTTTTCTGCCTGTTTTTACGTTGCCGAGTGTAGTCGGGTCCGGGACCAGCTTGTTCAGGAACTCGATGTCGCCCTGCTGAAGCACACCCAGCTCAAACATATTCTTCAGGTCGCCCAGGATGGCGCCGTGAATGGCCTCCATCTGGCCTGAAACCTCGCCAAACAGCTCCGTCCCGTATTCGCCCACCAGGTCGGACAGCTCGGCCACGTTGCGTTCCAGGCGGCCAAGGGAAGCGGCTTTGGCCTGAGCCTCCCGGGACACCTTGCCGCCAGGGATCGGGACAAGCTGAGGCCCATCAGGCCCCTGGATCAGCATATTCTCGCCCACCCGCTCGGGGCCTGCGGGCTGATTCGCCGCCTCAATAGCCTGCTGGATTTCCAGCGCCCGTTTCTGGTTTTGCAGCTCCTTGCCCTGAATATCCAGGCCGGACTGATACGCCTCGATCTGGCGCTGAGGCTCTCCCATATTGTAGGCCGCAGTGGCCTGATTCTGCTGAATCGCCCGCTGATAGGCGTTCAGCTGCCCCCTGACCTCCTGCGGGTCGAGGTTTTGCGCCCAGGGGGCGGCAGTCGGGAATCCCGCGTCAGCCAGGAACCCAGCCCGCTGCTGTTGCTGCTGCTGGGCCATCTGAGCAGCCTGCAGCTCCTCTGCCGCAGCCTGCGCCCGCCTGGCGTTGCTGCTGTTGGCAAAAGCCGAGGACCGGTAAATATCCGTCAGCAGGCCGGACAGCATCCCCTGTTCCTGGCCGGGGTTCATGTCGGCTTTGCGGCTGAGCAGGCCCCCGGCTCCCAGGACGCCCAGCGCAATGGCAAGTGGTAACGGCATGGTCTATCCCCCCGCGCTGCCGATGCCGAAGTTGAAACTCTTGCCGCTGTTCAGCGTCCCCGGGCTGGTCCCCAGGATGCTGGCCAGCACCGACCAGGGCTGGAGGGCAAGGTTCTGCTGGAAGCCCAGGTTCTGGACCCCGCTCTGGATGCCCTGGTTCATCAGGTTGCCGTACAGGTTCGCGGCATTGATCTGGTTGCCCTGCTGCTGGAACATGATGTCATTGACACCCTGCCCGAATGCCTGGGCGACCCTGCCGCCTGCAAGCCCCTGGGCAATGCCCTGGCGACCGCCGCCAAGTCCCCCGGCCATCTGCGCCCCGGAGCTGATCCCGGGCAGCAACTGCTCCCGGTAGAACTGGCCCAGGCTCTGGCTTAGGTTGTCGATCATCCCCTGGCTGTAATCCTGCCCGCCCGTGGCCAGCCCCTGAAGGTTGGCATAGACCGGGTTGTTCGGGTCGATCTGGTTGTAACCCGCCTGGGCGTAAGGGAGCGCCGCCTGCTCGTAAACCTGTCCGAGGCCACCCAGACCCCCCACCTGGCCGTAAAGACCCTTCAGGGCGTCACCCTGAGGCCGCCAGACGCGCTGCTTGTTCTTGCTCTGGCCGAAGCTGAAAAGACTCATCGATGCCTCCTAAGGCGCCTCTAGTGCGTCAAGCCTGGCCTCGATCTCTGCCAGTGCGTCTGCAATCCTGGCCAGCTCGGTGAGCAGCCATGCAATATCATACTCATCCGGGGGGTTGCTGGGACGATAGCTCATCAGAACTCCCCGTCCGGCTGATGTTCCACCGTGAAACCGTCATACCAGTAATTCAGCGAGTCCGCGGTGATCTCGATGTCCATATACCGGCCCCGGCAGACCAGACTGATCTGCTGCTCCTGGTCCAGGTCGATCAGGCCAGCGTCCTGAGTGCCGCCGCTGAGCGGCGAACCATCAATCGGTCCGCCCCGGGTCGGGTAGCCCACCACGTCGATCTCCACCCTGGGATTCTGGTACGGCTCCCAGAGCTTGCCGCCCAGGACGTTGATCCTGTCTGTGACGCTGAATAGCTGCGGGTCCTCGGCATTGAGCTGGATTCTGCTCCGCTTCAGGTACGGGAGGCCGCTGTAGCCTACCGTCGGCTCGTTCATGGTGTCCGCCGCAAACAAGGCCCCGACGTTGCCAGCCCCCGCGCCCCCGACCACCACGAAATACCTGTCCTCGCTGTCCGTCGTGACCGGCCAGGGCCACTCCCCATGGCGGGCATGGTAGGGCAGGGCGTTGCCCCCACCGCCAGCACAGCCCCATGTGTCCTGGTCATACTTGTAAATCCACAAGCTACGGATGAACTCCTCACCCTGGGCCTGCGTCCTGGCGTGTATCCAGATTTCCTTCTTGTCCGGGTGATGGACCAGAAAAACGGCCTTGGCCCCGATCCCTTGCGCCAGGGCGCCATCCACAGACAGGTTGTTGTTCACAATGAACTCCCGGACCCGCCCGTTAGCCACGGACTCAAAAGTGCCGTCAGGATTCACAAAGCCCGCATCGCTCGGCGTGACGATGAACAGCCGCCCGTCCACCTCGGTCATGCAATGCCGGGACGCCACGCCCACGCTGTCATTGCGCAGCCGGAAGGCGTAAACGAACTGCCCGCCAATGTA
>Ga0180437_10005285_pt1 | contig 17740 bp, 10 predicted proteins | sample SS_ome_4_FD_132410 | JGI IMG/M metagenome (GOLD analysis project Ga0180437, IMG submission 132410) | Hypersaline lake sediment archaeal communities from the Salton Sea, California, USA - SS_3_D_1 metaG | ecosystem: Environmental > Aquatic > Non-marine Saline and Alkaline > Hypersaline >... | reverse complement strand
TCGCAACCGGACAGACTTCCCCATCTTGGAGTTCAGCGCTCCGAAGGCGATCACGCTGACGGCGGTCTCCTCGACGATGCCGTCCGTGCTGACGGCATTCGAACGGGTATCCCCGCACGAGCTTCGACGACGACTGAATCAGATGTGTGTGCGGCCCCTGGACGCGCAGACGCTCTACGATGCTGCGAACACCCGTCAGGCGGGCCGGTGGCTCATGCGGGGGCAACTGCTCTACTCCTACGAGTTCCCGGGACAGTACTTGGAGGCAGTAAATCAGGCGCTTGCCTTGAGGCCGAACGACAACTTCGTGCGCCGCACGGTGGCCGACGCGCAGTACATGGTGGGCGACCAGCAGATGGAAGACGGCTACCCGGGCGAAGCCTACGGTTACTACCGAGACTCGTATGCGAACGACTCTTCGAGCGCGATGGCGCTGGCCGCCGCCGTCCGCGCGGCTCTGAACTTCGACGACCTCGCGCTGGCGGAGCAGACGCTGCGGCAAGCCGTCGGGGAGCATGAGAAGGCTTTCGAAGTGCTCGTATACAGGGGCCTCGTGGCGCTGAGGCGGTCGCAGTACGAAGAAGCGGGCCGCTTCTTCGAAGAGGCCTCCGGGCTCGGTCAGGAGTCGCCGACGATGCACGTGGGCATCGGATTCGTGGAGCTGCGCGACGGACGACAGGACGCGGCGCACGAGAGGTTCGAGCGCGCGCTCGAGATCTCGACCTATCCACTGGATACGCTCTACGACATTGTCGACATCTGTACCTCGGCCGGCTTCACCTTCGAGGCGCGGCCATATGCGCAGCAGCTTGCCTCCCTCGCGACCGCGGCCATTGCCGCGGATCCGGCAGAGCCGTATCTGTACGAGTACCGCGCGCTGGCCTTCTCCACGATCGGCGAGCAGTCGCTGGCGTCCCACGACCGGACTACGAGTCGCAGCCTCAAGGGATGGTGGGAGGAGGCCCCGGCAATCGATTCCGAAGCCTCCTCTGCTCTCCAGGGCAGCGGGTGATCCGGAACACCCCTGAGACGCGCGCCAACCACCCCTCTCCCTGGCAGGGCGTCGCCGCGCTGGCCCTGAACCACGGCGCCAACGACATGTACATGGCCTTTCTGCCCGCGCTGCTCCCCCTGATCGTTGCGCGACTGGACCTGAGTTACCGCAGCGCAGGTCTTCTGGTGTCCATCGTGACGCTGACGTCTCAGCTCTCCCAGCCGCTGTTCGGCCTCCTGGGTGATCGCGTGGGACGGCGCGCGTTGGCCGTCGCGGCGCCGGTGATGACGGCTCTGTCCATGTCGTGGCTGGGGCTTCTGAACAGCTACGATCTGCTGCTGATTGCCCTGATTCTGGGCGGGGCGGGCACTGCGGCGTTCCACCCGCAGGGAGCAGCACTTACGAGCGCGGTGGTGCGCCGCGGCACAGGGGTGGCCATGGCCGTCTTCACGGCCGGCGGGAACTTGGGATATGGAGCAGGGTCGGTGCTGGTGACCGTGCTGGTGTCCCGGCTCGGCATGGAACGCACGTGGCTCACGCTGCCCATCGGCGTGGCCGCAGCCGCATTCCTGATTGCCGCCGTCCCCCGGTCCGTGGACAGCGCGGGAGCGCCGCCAGCCTCTGCGGCGGGTCGCGCAGCTCGTCGCTGGCTTGCGCCGCTGATCGTGCTGTATCTCGTCGTCATGCTGCGCGGCGCGACGGTGACAGCGTTCACTACGTTCGTTCCCATACTCATCGAGCGGCGCGGGCTTGCTCTGGTGCTTGGCGGATGGGCGCTGTTCGGGTTCAGCCTGGCCGGCGCAGTCGGCGGGGTCGTAGGCGGGCGGCTCTCCGACCGCGTGGGACGGAAGATGGTAACGGTTGTCGGACTCGGGCTCGCCGCGCCACTCCTCTACCTGTTCCTGAGGGCCGACGGCTTCGCCGCGGCCGCGCTCCTTCTGCTCACCGGGACATGCGTATTCTCGGCACTTCCGACGAACATCGTGATGGCACAAGAACTGCTGCCTCGGCACGCGAGCATGGTGTCCGGGGTCGTGATGCGCTTTGCGTGGGGCATCGGCGGTCTAGCGACGACCGGCGTTGGGGCGCTGGCCGACACCTGGGCACTATCGTTCGGGGGCCTGGGTGGGCTCGAACGCGCGATGGACCTGATCGCCGTGATGCCCCTCGCAGCCGCCGTTCTTGCACTTGCGCTGCCCGAGACGCGGCACGGCGGCGACGGCCCAGCCAGAACCCCATTGGGGCCAGGCTAGAGGACTACGTCCGCCTGGAGCAGCCGCCGCGCGCCCCTCATTCCGGGATCGATTTCGATTGCGCGCTCGAGGGCCGCTCTCGCCTCTTCCTCGCGGCCCATCGCCTTCACGACGAGCCCGAGAGAGTACTGCGCAGCGGCATCATCCGGCGCGAGGTCTGCGCACTTGCGGGCCAGCTCCAGGGACTCGGCCAAGAGTGCATCGGCCTCTTCCTCCCGTCCCAGCTTCCTGAGGCTCAGGGCGCGGTAGATCACCAGCTCCTTGCCCGGATGATGGTAGGATTCGGCGGCCGCGCCCTCCCAGTGCGCGATCGCCGCAGCCGTGTCCGCGAGCGACTCGCAGGCAACGCCGGCACACCAGTGGGCGCGCGCGTCGGCCGGCCGAGGCGGACGCCCGATGCGGAGATTCACGGGATACTCGAGCGCGGCCTCGAAGTCTGCGCGGGCTCCTTCCACCTCACCTCGGTCGAAGCGCGCGACGCCCCGACCGAGGTATGCCCGCAGGTACACCGAGCGCATGCGGAACTCCATCTCCCAGCGGTGGAAAGTGTGGCCGCTCAGAAGGGAGATGGCGCGGTCCCACTGTTCGAGCTCGATGCAACACATGACCTTCTGCGCAGCTACGGTCCCGCGGCGGGCCACTTCGGCGGGAGCGGAGTCGAGGACCGCGAGCCGCTCCTCGGCAGCTGCATCTCGCCCCTGCAAGACGGAGTTGAGCTCGAGGTATGGGCGCACGTCTGCGGGGTCGATCTCCACGGCCCGACGCAGCTCCCGCTCGGCGCGTGCGAGGTCGCCCTTCGCCTGCTGATAGGCCGTGGCCAGATTGCGGTGTAGCACGGAGAAATCGGTCATTCCCGCGGCTGCCGCCTCCCATTCGCCGATGGCTTCATCTGGTCGCGCCTGGCCGTAGAGCAAGCACCCAAGGTAGTAGTGCGCGGCTGCGTCTGTAGGGTGCTCGCCGAGCGCCCACCGCAGCACTGCCTCGAGCTCCCAGTGGTGGGGAAAGACGCGCTCGGGAGAGAGCTCGGCTGCCTGGCGGCGGGCGGCCGCGGCGTCTGCATCCCTGCCGAGCTGGTTCAGGCAATAGCCGAGCACATAGTGCACGTGGGGACATGCCCTGACCGGTGCGATCCGCCCCGCCGCCCAGGCCAGCAGGTCGGATGCCTCCGCGAACAGGTGGACTCCAAGGTAGTCGAAGGCCAGCTCGAGCCAGGGGTCGGCCTCTGCCGGGATCGCCTCTGTCAGCTCGCGCAGATGGCGGGCGGCGACCCGGGGATGCCCGAGCGCGGAGGCGCAGAAGGAGGCCTCGGCGCGGGCGAGGCGATCGACCGGGCAGCTCTCGCCGACGGCGCGGGTTTCTCGCAATGCGTCCTTCGCCCGGCCATCGTGTCGCAGGGCCGTTGCACGCATCGCCTGCGCGCGAGCGTCCTCCGGCTGATGCCGGAGAGCGGTTTGCAGGAGGTCGGCGGCCTGTCCCCATTCCCTCCGGCGCATGGCGAGCCGCCCCAGCTCGACGCGCGCCGCGTGCGCGAACTCCGGCCTCCTGGCCGCGCGGGACAGCTCGACTTCGCCCTCGTCGTCTCGGCCGACGCGGCAGAGCGCCAGCCCGAGGTAGTAGGCCGCCTCGACACTATGCGGGGCAGCGGCGACCGCCTCCGTCAGCCGCTCGACCGCGGCGTGGGGACGTCCTTCGATGTCGAGCCGTCCGAGGGCAACGGCCGCCTGGACACAGGCTGAATCGATATCCATTGCCCTCTGGTACTGCTCGCGCGCGCGATCGGTTTCGCCCCTCTCCTCCGCCCGAAGAGCGCTGCTCAACAGATTGCCCAGCGTCTCCTGCGGGCGCTTCGGTTCCTCCCGGAGAGCGACGGTGCGAGGAGGCTGCCCCTGGGTGTATCGGATGATCTCGTCTCCGGCGGCGTTGAGGAGCACGACCGTGACTGGAGCGTCGATCGCGCGTCCGTTCAGGGGAATGTGGAGCCGAATCGGGCGCTCGGGTGCGAGGTCGGCCCGCTGCTCGTAGATGGTGACCTGCCCGGCCGCTGCGCGCAGAACGGCGCTCTGCTGCGGGCGCGTGACGACGATTCCGCATTCCACACCGCCGTCTGTGCGCGCGAGCCGAACGGCGGCCTCGCGGTTCGCCCAGGAGAGGCCACCGGTCCTTTTGACAGGATACCACCACTCCCGCCAGTGCTCGGTGAAATGCGGCGGCATGTGTCGCCAGACGCCCTGGTGCACGAAACGCCCGCTCTGCACCTCGCAGTAAGGTCCGTCGGAATCGCTGAGTGCAGCGGACCAGACCTTTCCATGATCAGCGGTCCCCCAGGTGAACATCTTCTTGCCGAACGAATCGTGCACGTTGGCGACATGCACGATGCCGAAGTCCCGATCTTCATAGTAGACGCCGAAGAAGTCCTCCAGGCTGTCCACTATGAACACATCGTTAGCGCTCTCGAACGCTCTGTAATAGGAGAGGTCCCTGCCCTCGTGAATGGGCCAGGGGATGGCGGAATCACGCCAGGTGAAAGCCCGGGAGCCCGGGTAGATGAGCCGCATGTCACCCCGCGCCGGCACGGCAGCGTTGGCCCAGAAGTAGTAGGGATGCGGGAGGGGCGTCCGGTTGGCGAGAAGGACTTCGGTCTCCAGGAAGCACGCCCCGGGTCGCAGTCGTATGCCCACCGCCCAAGCCATGCGGTGGATCTGCTCGACATTGCCGACCCAGATCGTGGCGCTGCCATCCTCCTCATCGACCGCGCGAGCATCCACTGGAGACACCGTCGTCACGGTGTGGCCGCGCGGAAAGTTCCACTCCACGCCCCCGCTTATCCAGGCCCCGCGGAGGGCGATCAGGCCCGGCTTGACCACGTTGTTGCGGTAGAATATCTCCTCGCCGGCCACTTTGTCGAAAGCCGAGAAGATGCGACCGCCGAGCTCCGGGAGCACCATGACCTTGAGGTAGTCGTTCTCGACGACGAGAACACGGTAGCGAACGGGCCGCGCCTCCTCCCCGATGTCGTCGAGCAGGGGATAGGGATAGATGGCCCAGTTCCCGCTTCGCTGGAAGGGCGGATTGCGGTCGGGGGGACCCCAGACGTACGTCAGCAGCTCAGCCGTTTCTTCGCGAGTCTCAACTGACACGGGTACACCTTTCGTACCGACGACTAGAGCAGACTCCTGACGAAGGCCAGGTTCCGCGCCGCGCTCTCCGCAGGGCTGTCGCCCGGCTCCGTCTCAAGCACGAGGTAGCCCTCGTACCCGATTCTCTTGATGGAGGAGAATATCGCGGGAAAGTCGAGCTTGCCCTGGCCCATCTCCGCACCTATCTCCTTCACGTGAATCTGCACGATGCTGTCAGCGAGCTTCTCAATCTCGGAGATGGGGTCGAACCCCTGGTAGTCGGCGTTGCCGATATCGAAGTAGACGCCGAGAGCCGGGGACCCAACCGCGCGGATCATGTCCAGGGCCTGCTCCGCCGAACGGCCCGTGCGGCCGACGCTCTCCATGCCGACTCTTGCCCGGCATCCGTCGCTGAGCTCGAATGCCCTCCGCAAGCCATTCCGCCAGAGGGTGAAGGCATCTTCCTCACTCTGGTCGGCCTGCTTGATCATGGGAAACAGGATGACGCCAGCGCCCAACTCATCGCAGTGCCGACGAAGATCGGCGACGGCCTGCACGCCTTGCTCGTGGGTCTCCGGGCGCGTCACCAGGCCCGCGACGTTTGCCATGCAGACGGAGGCAACCTCCACGCCGCTGCGCCGGCTGCGGTCAACGAGGGAACGCCGTCCGCCTTCGTCCCACACCTCGGAGTCGCGGTAGGTCTCCGCCCTCAGATCGAGTTCCACACCGTCGAACCCAAGACGGGCCGCTTCGTCGAACAACTCCGTCCACGGCTTTCCCAACACGTAGTCCATTGCTCCAGTCTTCATCGAGTCACACATTCTCCTGTGGCTATGTCGGCCGGCCGCCTTTCCGCGGGTCGCGCCCCTGCGGATCCCCTGTGCGGGCCGCCCACGAGGGGTAGGTTCCAAACTCCTTCGCTGCCTCCTGCATGGCGACGAAGTTCTCTGTCGGGACGCCGGTGTGAATGGAGTTGGAGGAACCGAAGATGTACCCGCCGCGGGGCGCGCACGCCTCCATCACCCGCCGCACCTCCGCGCGGATATCGTCGGGCGTCCCGCGCACCAGCGTGCGTCCGCAACTTACCCCGCCCCACAGCGTGAGGTGCGGAAAGGTCCGCTTCAACGTCGCCATATCCATACCGGCATCGTTGTCTATCTCACCATACCCATCAATCCCCGATTCCACGAGCAGCTCCCGCGCGATCGGCCAGACATTGCCGTCGGTCCGAAACAGGTACACGAGCCCGGCCTCGTGTGCAGCGTGCGTGATCCGCTGCAAGCGCGGCAGCACAAACCGGCGGAACATCGCGGGGGAGTAGATCGGGCCCGCGTTCGACGCCAGGTCTCCGCCCGCCCAGAGCACCCTGATCCCGATTCTCGGCAGCTCCGGAATGGCAGTGAGCGCCATCTGCGTGTTCGCCTCCAGATGGCGCTCCACCAGCTCCGGTCGCTCCACGCACGCCTCCAGCCACGCCGACTCCGGTGGGATTGCGAGAAACCCCTCCCCGCTCGTCAGCGGCCGCTCCCCGCCGGCGCGCTCGGCCACCGCCAGCAGCTCCGCGTAGTCCTCACGCTTGGGCGGCGCTGCATCCTTCGCCGCTCGCTCGGCGGCCGCCACCTGCCGCTCGATTGCCGGCAGGCCCTCCTGGCGCACCGCCGAGTCCACCAGGTCGAACACATCCGTCACCTCGTCGAAGTGGTAGACGCTCCACAGGCCGGTCTCAGGGTCCTCGTATCGGAACGTGTGCTCGTCCAGCGTTGCCGAGGGCTTCTGGGAGTGGCGCCACGGGACGCCCGCGAGATCGAAATCCAGCTCGCGTATCAGGTCTCCGACATCATGCACCATTCGCGCGACGTAATCGCGCCATGCGTCTTCGCTCTCCCACCGCGCGCTCGTCTCCTCCCACCGCAGCCGCCCACCACCGGTCCGCATCCGGCGGCCCATAAGATCGGAGGCAACGCGACAGCAGACGGTCTGTTCGTATCGAGGCACGCGGTCGGCTTCCCGGTGTCGAAAGGCGCTCTGAACTCGCTCGCGAGACGTCATGTGTCATGCTCCACAGCGGCCACGTCCCACCTCCATACCCCGCGCGCGCACGCCTCTCCTGTCGCGGCAGGAAAGGATGGATGAGATCGGCGAAGAACCTCCCGGTCACGGGACGGAGGAAGGACCATGTGGCTGCTGTATCGACTCGTGCCCGCCCTGACGCTGATCATCGGTCTAGCTCTGCCAGCGGCGGCCCAGTCGCGGCGGGGAGAGCTGCGCGGAGTCTGGGTGGACGCCGGCCGTACGCGCGACTGGCCGGCGGTGGTCAAGTCTCTCGAGGAGAACGGTTTCAACGCGCTGTTCGCCAACTTCAGCACTGGTGCGGTCGCCGACTATCCGAGCGAAGTGCTGGAACCCAGAGACCCGTCGCACGCGGCGCAGGACGAGCTCGCGAGAGCCGTTCAAGTGGCAGGCGAACACGGGATCGAGCTTCACGTCTGGCGGATAGACTGGGCTCTGTACGGCGCGAGTCAGGAGCTGATGACGAAGCTCGAGGCAGCGGATCGCCTTCAACGCAATCATCGGGGGCAACTTGGCAGAGAGGATCCGGCGGTGGGTGTGGACTGGCTCTGTCCCTCGCACCCGGAGAACCGGAAGTTGGAGAAGGACGCCGTGCTGGAACTGGTACGACGCTACGATGTTGCGGGAGTCCAACTCGACTACATGCGGTTTCCTGGCCACGGCTACTGCTTCTGCGATCGATGCCGGAAGCGCTTCGAGCAGGATGTCGGCGTCGAGGCCGAGCAGTGGCCGGATGATGTCCTCGAGGGCGGCGCGCTCGCCGACCGTTGGATGGAGTGGCGGCGCCAGCTTCTCACGGAGCATGCCGGGGAGGTCGCCAATGCCGTTCATGCCGCCAGAGCAGACTGCTATGTCTCTCTGGCAGCATGGCCCGAGCTGGAGGCCGGGCGCGAGAGCTACGGTCAAGACTGGGTGACGTGGGTTCGTGAGGGCGTTGTCGATTTCGTCTGCCCCATGGACTACACGGAGACGGCGGACGAAGTCGCACGCCTCGTGAGGGAGCAGGTGAAGGCGACACGAGGTGAGGTGCCCCTCTACGCCGGCCTGGGCGCATACAAGCTCAAGTCCTCGTGGTCGTTGATACAGCAGGTGAAGGCCGCGCGGAACGGGGGAGCGGATGGATTTGTGCTCTTCGCGTACGGAGTCGGCGACCTGACCGAGTGGCTGCCCGACCTGCGCGCCACTGTGACTGCGGCCGATCCCGATCCGGCGCCTCACTGGAGCCCACCTGCTCGCTTCGCGTTTTCCGGCCCGGCGTTCCAGCCGCCCGCAGAGAGCGTCAGGGTCGTTGCGGGCGCGCGCCTGGAGACCGAGATCGCGGTGGGGTGGCGGCGTCAGCCCGCCGAGGGGGAGGAGCCAGGAGCGGCGGAGGCGGGCGTGATGCTGCGCCGCATGATCGACCCCCGCAAGCCCGTCAGCAGCTATGACGATGACTTCGTCATCGCGGACGAGCTCGGGGACGACGAGAGGATCGGCGGGAGGCTTCTCGCGGAGACTCCGTCGGGCCGGGCTCTGCTGTCTCTCGGCGCGTTCGACACGGACTCGCAGTTCGAGCGCACGCTGCGCTTTCCGGCTCCGCAGGGCCCCTTCCGCATCGCCGTATACGGGTCGGTGAAAAGCGGCTCGGAGACGCGGGACTATGTTGCGCGGGGGCCGCTGCTCGTGGGCACCGACGAGGAGCAGCTGCGGGCGGAGGCGATCCGCTCGGAGTTGGACCGTTTCATGGCGAACGCCTGCGGCCGGCCGGAGATCGCGCAGCTTTCCGGTCTGAGCGCAACGATCCAGGTCGAGGGCACCGGACCGGGCGGCGGCCAGTGGTGGCTGCGGTTCCAGAATGGAGAGTGCGAGGCCGGCGCAGGCCGGGCCGAGAAGCCCGACATCACGTTCACAGCTTCGGCCGAGGATCTCCTCGCGCTGGCCAGGGGCGAGGCCGAACCGAGGCTGCTGTCGGAAGCTGGGCGGCTCCGTGCCTCAGGCGACGAGGAACTGCTCCGGCGCGTCGCCGAGATCCTGGGCCACATCTAGCCTCAGCGCCGGCGGCCGCCAGACCGGCAACCACGTTGAAAGGGCATTCCACATGAGTTATCCCGGTGTTGGTCCACGTCTAAGCCCGGAGAGCGTGGGCCAGTATGAGAAGTTCGAGCTGACCGTGCCGCTGTGGCGGGAGTATGAGAACCCGTTCGATCCCGGGCAGATTGACCTCTGCGGCAGTTTCGTTACGCCGTCCGGCGAGACGGTCGAAGTCCCGGGGTTCTACTACCGCCCGTTTCAGCGCTCGCGCGACGAAAACGGCAACGAGATGCTCCGGCCGGCCGGAGCGCCGCGCTTCAAGGTGAGGTTCGCCTGGGAAGAAGTCGGCGATTACCGCTTCCGCGTCACCGCGAAGGACGCCGAGGGCGAACACGCTCTGGGCACAGGGAGCTTCAGCGTTGTCCCAGCGGCGGCAAGAGGGCACATTCGCGTCAGCAGGAGGTGCCCAACCTACTTCGAGTTCGATTCCGGCGAACCGTACTTCGCGATAGGAGCAAACATGCCTGGGCCCCGCTCGGGCGGCACCTATGATTACGACCGTTGGCTTCCCCGTTTCGCGGCCCACGGCGGGAACTACGCGCGCCTCTGGCTATGCGGCGAGGCGGGCAAGCTCGGACTGGAGCACCGGTCGGTGTTCCGCGGCGATGGCTGCGGACTCGGGCGCTACAACACCCAGGCAGCATGGCGAATAGACCACATCATCCAGACCGCTGAACGGCTGGGCTTCGCCCTGCTCATGTGCATCGACACCTTCCAGAATTTCGACGCGACGGGCAAGCCCGGACGCCATACATACGGCGCCTGGGACAGGAACCCCTACTTCGCGGGCACAGGCGGCCCATGCCGGACGCCCATGGATTTTTTCACGGACGAAGAGGCGCGGCGGCTGTACCGGCGGCGGCTGCGCTACTTCGTGGCCCGCTGGGGATACTCGACCGCGGTGCTCGCCTGGGAGTTCTGGAACGAAGTCGACCAAGTCACCGGGTACGACTCTCAGGTCGTGGCGGAATGGCACCAGGCGATGGCGCGGCACCTGAAGTCCGGCGATCCCTGGAAGCACATGACCGCTACCAGCTATGCTCGCTCACATGGCGACCAGGCGGTGGACGCACTCCCTGAACTGGACTTCGTCCGCACCCACGGCTACGCGCATCGCGACCTGGCGGCCGCGGTCCGTCGGCACAGCCGCGAAAAGATCGATGCATACCGCAAGCCCCACTACTGGGGCGAGTTTGGCGCGCACTGGTTGGGACAGGAGGAGGCGAGCGACCCACACGGCATTCATCTCCACAACGGCATCTGGGCCGACGTCCACTCCCGCTCCGCGGGCACCGCGATGTACTGGTGGTGGGACTCCTATGTCGAGCGTCACCACCTGCACTATCACTACTCCGCACTCGCGGCCTACACGCGCGACATCGACTGGATCGAGGAGAACTACGGCTGGGGCGAGGTCGTCTCAGTCGAGTACGCCGACGATCCCCCCGCCTACGGCACACTCACCATCCAGCCGCAGTCTGAGAAGTGGGCGGACGAATCGCCCTACAACCACCCCTCCGCAATGTCCAGCACCTCGCGCAAGCCGGAGCCCGAGAACAGACCGCACACCTATGTCATCCGCAGCGATGGCACGGTGGAAGACTACGACCTGCTCAGCAAGATCCAGTATGGCGCCAACTACCCAGGCGACCGCAACCCGGCAACCTTCCGAGTAAGCTATCCCGCAGACGGGGCCTTCGAGGTGATCATCAGGGGGGTCTCCTGCGCCGACGACAGCCAGCTCACCATCTCGTTGGACGGGAAGGCCGCCCTCGTCGCCGACTTCCCCGCGAGCGGAGGAGGGGCGACTATGCACGGGTACGATGGGGCGTACCGGATCGAGGTGCCGGCCGGGAAGCACGAGATCACGGTGGAGAACACCGGGCGCGACTGGTTCTATATCTCCGGCCTGCGGCTCTCGCGGTACCTGTCCAGTCCGAACCTGCGCGTGCTCGCCATATCCAACGATCACTCCGCCATCATGTGGGTCCAGAACAAAGACAACACCTGGTGGAACCACCGCAATGGGTTCGACCCCTCTCCCGTGGCTGCCAGCGAGATCACGCTCGCCGGCCTGCAAGACGGCGCCTACCAGGTGGAGCAGTGGGACACGTACAGCGGCAAGGCGGTCGACGTGACGACCGTCAAGGTGGGCGACGGCGCAATCGTCGTGCGGACGCCGGACGGGCTAACGACAGACGTGGCGTACAAGATCAGGCGTGTCGAGGAGGGGCCTCACCAGACGCCCTAACCAGGTGGTAGGAGGTAAGCCTTCGCCCGGCGAATAGCAGGATATGGTCTATGATTCGGCCACGGACGGCTTAGGGCGAGACTAGCCACGACACTGTGATCGTGTCATCTTACTCCTGGCGACAAGAGGGAGGTGCCATCTGCCGATCTGTCGTTGCTATCCGGCCTAACTGAGCTTCGCACGTGAGAACGCCCAAGGAGGTTCGAGGATGAAGCGTGTTGCAGTGCCAGCATTGGTGTGTGTGCTCGCGCTGGCGATCAGCGCGTGCTTCGGGGCGACCATTACGGTCCCCGGCGACCATGCGACCATCGGAGATGCCGTGGCTGCTGCTTCCGACGGAGACATCATCAACGTGTCACCTGGTACCTACGTGGAGAACGTCTTAGTGGACAAATCGGTGTCCATCCGCGGGGCGCAGGGAGCGGGCGTGACGACGGTGACGGCCGAGTCGAACGGGGAGTCTGAGCATGTGTTTTGGGTGAGTGCCAGCGATGTGACCATCTCAGGGTTCACCATTACCGGCGCGACGGGCAAGTGGGGGTCGGGCGTGTGCATAGACGGGTACGAGGCGGAGCCGAGCCCAGGCATCTCGGACGTCACGATTAGCAAGTGCATCCTCGAGGCGAACACGATCGGCGCGACCGTGTTCTGGGCGGAGAACTCGATGATCGTGAACAATAGCATCCGCCATAACGTATGGGATCACTTCAATACCAATTTGTGGTTCTGGGGCCTCGGCAGTGGGGTGCTCGTGTGGCCGACTTCTACAGCTCCGTGTCCGGGGACGCAGATTGTCAACAATGAGATCTACGAGAACGACGAGTTCGCGGCGTTGTTCCAGGCGGGCGATGTCAGCGGCAGCAGGGTGAACGGCAACAACTTGTACAAGAACGGCGCCTATAGCTCGGAGTCGCCGGGCGACTGGAACTGGGTGGAACTGGCGTTCTGGTCCATTCAAGGGTCGGTCAAAGTGTCGGGCAACAAGATTCTGGCCACCGCGACCGGGTGGGACATCTGGATCGCCGGTGCGCCAGATGTGAAGGTAGTGGGCAACCCAGTGCGCGAAGATCTCGGGCCGAACATCCCCATGCCGACCCCATAGCCGCCTTTCATCGGCTGCGCTCACGACGAACCACCACGCCCGGCAGACGTCTGCCGGGCGTGCCTGTGTGCATTCTTGGGCAGGGCACGAGGCAAGTGCCTGGATCCGCTTTCAGGCGGACCGCCAGCCCGGCCCGCGGATACACTGCGGACTTACGTCGATGTCCGGGCGATTCGTGCCGCCGGCCGGCTTCAGCAGTACCGATTGAGCAGCAGCGTCAGGCGCTTCAGCAGGCCCCGGCGAGAGTTGGCGCGGTATTCCTCGCAGGTATCCGAGTCTGCTCGCGCGAGACCGAGGCCGAAGTCGAGGTTGCACAGCCCATACACCCAGAGCAGGTGGCACTCTTCGAGGCACTCATCCAGCGACGGAGGGGAGCCACCCCACCGGGCGTGCTCGCGCAGATAGTGCTCGGCCAGGTCTCGCTGGTTCTCCTTGCGCTGCCAGAGGTCCTCCGGGCGACCCAACCAGCCACTGACATCGCCGAAGCGAGGCCCCAGGCCCATCAGCTCCGGGTCCATCACCACGCGCTCGCCGGTGGCCCGCCGCCCCGTGTTCCCTGGGGAGAAGTCGTTGTGCAGCACCCCCATTTCCATCTCTCGCGCCTGCTCCTCGAGGCGGTGCGTGAAGGCCAGGAGGCGGGGCAGCTCATCGCGGCGGGAGGCGCAGAACTGCTGGAGACCTTCGCCCAGGTTGCCCTTCTGCGCGTCCTCCCACAGGACTTCGAACGTGCTCACCTCCGTCGCGGGGCCATCCCACCAGGAACCGAGTAAGGCGGCCTGCTCGGGGGTCGGCCGTATCGCGTTGACGCGTGCTATCAAAGACAGCAGCTCCAGCAGATTTTCGGTCGAGGTGACAGACTGAGCCTGCTCGCTTACGTCTAGGTATTCGAGGAAGAGGATCGGCCGGTCCTCGGGGCTGCACACCAGGCCGTACACCCGGGGTGCGGGGACGCCGTGTGTGGCCAGGAGGCGGTACTTCCCGGCCTCTGGAGACTCGGGATTGTGGGAGTGCTTCGCGAAGATCGTGACTCGCCCGCGACGGCACTCGTGCGTCACATAGCTGAACGTCGGGATCAGCTTCTCGGCCGCGAACCCGTAGTCTCCCTCGACCTGATGCTCGATGCTGATCTCGAAGGAGGTGACTGGCTTACCGACGGCCGTCTCGACGATCGGCCGAAGCTGAGTCTCAGAGAGGCCAAAGACGGAGATAGGGTCAGACTCGGACACTGTCCTGCGCGCCCCCCTATCGGTGCTGCCCGCGGTGCTGCCCGGTGGCTCAAGCGCATGTTCGTTGGGCAGGAGCTTGCCTCCTGCCCCTGCCTCTGTCATGCTGAGCGAAGCTGAACGGATGTCCTTCCCTCCCTCTCGAAGCGCACTCACACCAAGGCCGAGCACTTCAGGTGGGGTAGGGACGAGGGGACAGCAGGGCCGCACCTGGCCTGCTGGGTCTGACCCCGCTTCGCTTGTCACGCCCTCGCCATCGGGCGTGGAATGTACATAGGAGGGCATAACTCGGCAGAACTTGCAGGTTGCGGATCAATCACGATGGATATCATCTTCCACTATCCGCCTGAACTCATGAGTCTCCTCATCGAGACTATTCCTCGCTTGTGCCGGGCGAAGAGCGACGTGCTCCTCTTCTTCCAGGGCGCGGGCGTCGGCCACGTGGTAACGAAGGATTTGGCCGAGAGAGTGGATGAAGACCGCGACAGCATCACCAAGTACGAAATGGTCCGCACAGTTCTGACACGGCTGAACGAGCGGGGCGAGCACACCCTCCGGGAACGACGTGAGGTCCTCAAGCGGGTGACGGAATTCGAAGACTTCTCAACTTGCTGGCCTGCAGACCAGCTCGAAGCCAAGGGCCTTGTCGCAGAGGTGCGGCGGGTAGTCGGTGTCAAGGACTCCTTCACCCGCATGCATCAGGAGCGCGAAGCGGAGCGTCAGAAACATCTGGCTGCGCAACGCGAACGAGTGGCCAAGACTCAGCGGCGGCGAGACGAAATGGGCGCCGTCAGGGATGATCTGTTCGCCCTCTTCTCCGAGCAGGACAGGCAGAAGCGCGGCAAAGCGTTGGAGCAGGTGCTTGGACGTTTGTTCCATACGGCTGGTATCCGGGTGAGAGAGCCGTTTTGCGTGACCGGTGATGAGGGAGAGGGAGTTATCGAGCAGCTTGACGGCGTAGTCGCGCTTGACGGGGAGTACTACCTCGCTGAGATGAAGTGGCGGGAGAAGCCTCTTGGAAGGCTAGAGGTCTCCGACCATCTGGTGCGTGTGTTCGGTCGAGGCCAGGCACGAGGCGTCCTCATTTCAGCGTCCGGGTTCACTGGACCCGCGCTGACCGTCTGTAAGGAGTCTCTCTCGAGAACCGTAGTCGTACTGTGCAAGCTCGAAGAGATCGTGAAGCTGCTCGAGCAGGAAGGGGACCTCCAGCAGTTCTTGCGCAGCAAGATCGAGGCAGCCATTATCGACAAGAACCCGATGTACGAGCCCTTGCGTTGATTCCCTTGTTTCGTTAGTCGCCTAAGGAGGCCGTTTCCACAACCCTTGTGACACAGCCACCAAGCTACTGAAGCAACTGAATCAGTCTGCGTGCAGTTCGATCCGCCCCTCGGCTGCTTTGGACACAAGGTAGGACACAAACCCAGAACATGCCACGAGCATGTATAGTGCCTCAGCCCGCCCTATCCTGCCTTCTTCCAGCATCTTGTGGCGCACACCGTCCTCGTCGCTGGTGTAGCCGTAGAGGACATCGAACGCTTTCCTGAGTGCGCCGTGCAGCTCTACCTTCGCGGTCTTCTCGATCTCGTTGAGTGCCTTGCCCAGTGTGGCCTTTCGATCTTCAGTGAGAAGACAAGCAAGCGACTCTATTGCGCTTATGGACTCCTTGATGGAGTTTCTGTAGTCGGGCTTCTCACGGTTCGCGTAGTGGTCCAGCGCTGTCTCAAGGTGGCTGCGCACACCGGTCAGCGGCTCGGCATCGTGCAATGCCTGCTCTATCGCCGCGATTTCCTGCTCAGATGTGATCTCCAGTAAGCGTGTCCCAGCAAACCTATAGGGAGTGCGCTCTTCGGCAAGGACCCTGTTCGAGAAGTCGGTAAAACGCGCTCTGGGAACGGCCTCGAGTCTCTCAGCCACGAACTCCAACAGGTCGTAAACCTCGTACCACTCGCACTTGAAGAAGTAATCGCGGACGTGCTCGAACAGATGAACGAGAAACTTGTTAGAGATGGTATCCCAGGGCAGTTTAAGCTGGCACGTCCAGAGCCGGAACAACTCTTCATGATTGGGTTGCCCGGCCGCTGGCACTCCGCGGCCTCCTTCGTGCATCGGCCGACGGAAGTAGAGATCAACCGCGTTCCACAGACGGTTGCGCAGCCCCTCATCCATGGAGTCCTTCTGCAGCGCTTCCCGGACCGGTTTGTGACCGTAACGTTCAGAGAACCGCACAGATCGCCCCTCTTCCTCGCGAGTGTTCGTTGGCCAGGAGCTTGGCTCCTGGCCCGCCGCCAGCCGGGCGCGGTAACGGCCGCCGCTAGACCCCCACCCTCTCGTACGCCGCTTCGACCCACTTGAGGTGCTTGTCGTAGTCGAAGCAGTCGGAGAGTTCGGTTTCGGTGAGCTTGCCCGAGATGGTCGGGTCGGCGGCAGCGAGTTGGCGGAAGTCGCCATCTGATTCGAAGGCCTCCATCGCCACCGCCTGCACGGCGCGGTAGGCCTCCTCCTTGGGCACGCCCTTATCGACCAGCGCGAGCATCACGTGCTCGGACATCACCAGGCCCTTCATGCGCTCGAGGTTGGCCCGCATGTGATCGGGATAGACCACCATCCCCTTCACCACATCGGTGAACTTGCGCAGCATGTAGTCGATGAGCGTGCTGCTGTCGGGGAGGGTGATCCGCTCGACGCTGGAGTTGGTCAGATCGCGCTCGTGCCACTGGGCCATGCACTCCAGCGCCGGGATCACGTAGGAGCGCACGATCCGCGCCAGCCCGGTGATCCGCTCGCACGTCATCGGGTTGCGCTTGTGCGGCATCGACGACGAGCCGCGCTGCCCCTTCTTGAACGGCTCCTCCACCTCCAGAATCTCGGTGCGCTGGAGGTTGCGCACCTCGGTGGCGAACCGCTCGAGCGATCCCGCCATGATGGCGAGCGCGCTCACATAGTGCGCGTAGCGATCCCGCTGGACGATCTGGCTCGTCGCCTTCGGCACCTCGACGCCGAGGCGCTTGCAGACGAACTCCTCCACCCGCGGGTCTACCGTGCCGTAGCTGCCCACCGGCCCGGAGGCCATGGCGACGCTGACGCTCTCCCGCGCCTGGCGCACCCGCTCGATGTCTCGCTCCAGCTCGGCCAGCCACACCGCGAGCTTCAGCCCGAAGGTGATGGGCTCCGCGTGGACGCCATGGGTGCGGCCGATCATCGGCGTCCACTTGTGCTCCCGCGCCCGCTCGCGAATCGCCTCCGCCAGGGCCTTCGCGCTCTCCTCGATCAGGTCGCACGACTCCCGCAGCATCATGCACGTGGCGGTGTCCTCGATGTCATAGGAGGTGACGCCGAAGTGCAGGTAGGCCTTCTCCTCGCCCAGGTGGTCCGAGACCGCGGTGAGGAAGGCGACGAGGTCGTGGCGGATGACCGGCTGGCCGGGCTTGGGCTCGAAGCCGGGGACATCGCCCTCGAGTTCGAGGGTGCGCTGCACGATCTGGGAGAAGTCGAAGCCCTCGGCAAGTAGCTTGTCGCCGTTCTCGCGAAGCTTCGCGGCTGCCTCCTTCGGGATGCGCCCGATCTCGGCCCACCCCTCGGCGACGAGCAGCTCGACCTCGAGCCACTTGCGGTAGCGATTCCCTTGCTCCCAAACGGAGCGCATCTGGGGATAGGAGTAGCG
>Ga0180437_10005284_pt1 | contig 17740 bp, 20 predicted proteins | sample SS_ome_4_FD_132410 | JGI IMG/M metagenome (GOLD analysis project Ga0180437, IMG submission 132410) | Hypersaline lake sediment archaeal communities from the Salton Sea, California, USA - SS_3_D_1 metaG | ecosystem: Environmental > Aquatic > Non-marine Saline and Alkaline > Hypersaline >... | reverse complement strand
CGGATTAGAAGTCCGACGCTCTGTCCAGTTGAGCTACTGGGGCTGGCGATGATATTCTAATCGAATGGCACACGCCTGTCAAGCCTCGGACTCGGTTCCGGTCAGTCCCCCGCTGGCCACGAACGCCGCAAAGGCTGCGATGTCAGGGAACACGCGCTCAGAGAGCGAGCGGATGACCCAGTTGTCCGTCATTGGAGAGATGGTGTACACAGGTGCCTGGCCCTGGTATGCGTGCCACATCTCGATGGCCGTGCCCATACTGGCGGAGGGAACGTATGCCACCAGCGCGTCCGCCTGGCCGGCGAGGGCGACCAGTTCCAGCAGTGTCTGCTTGGCCTGCTCTGGACTGTAGTGCACGCTGTCCGGATGCAGCGCGAGGGGGTCCACAAGCTCGACATCCGGGACGTGGCTCTGCAGGGCCTGGGCGATCTTGTCGCGGTAGTCCTGAGCGTCGATATCCCTGTCCGTGCGGGAGCCTTGCATGATTCCAGCGATGAACACGCGCATGACCATCTCCTGTATTCAAGTCAGCACTTGTTCAGACAGCTTGGCACTTTGGCGCAGAATCGCCACGAGAGTACAAAGCTGTTCTCGAACAAGGTCTTGGGTGCGCGGGGAATAAAGAACAACGCCACGACGGCCGTCGCGGCGCGAACGTCCCGTGCCATCTTCCATCAGTGCCTGGTCGGGACTGGGCTATTCTGTATATACTGGCCGTATTCCTTTGTATACCCGGTAGCCTGACAGCGTGCGCAGGATCTTGTCTGGAGGTTGACCAACGATACTGCTTAACACCCTGGGCGTCAGGGGCGTGTTGCCGTTGGCCAGGAATGTGCGAAAGATCGCATCCACCAGTGACAAACGATCGTCCATGTAGCCGGGCTGCTTGCTGCAGTGCATCTGCAATGTGTGCTGCAGCCCATCCACTTGCGTGACCTCACCCGTTTTCTCATCTACCCAGTCAATTCTCTCCGTATCAAAATGCTCGCTGAAGACGGCCTGGTGCTCTGGGCAGAGGTGCGCTCGCAGCTCAACGCTGATGTTTAGCTCTTGTCGTTCCCACCAGCCATAGTCGATGCGAAATGGCGTGTCGATGGTGGGCTTGACTAGTCTCGGTAGCGAAGGGGGAACCGTGATCTTACTCATTGCTAGCTACAACTCCGCTGGACGCAGCACCCAGTAGTTATCACCTACTGGTGAGTAGACACCACTGTTGACCAATTCTGCCAACATAGGACCAGGGGGCGTTCGCATTGCGACGTTGATCGCGCTGTACAGTGTGGATGCATGGACGGTGCCTTGTGGGCTCAGTTTGGCCAGTTCGGGGAAAATCTCGTCAATCAACCTGTTCAGCGGGATCCGTTTCTCCTCCGTGCGGGTCCACACCATTTCCATCGCCCGGGTGTCCTCGCTCGCTATAACCATCAGTTCGTCATACTGGCACGAGACCAGTTGTTTGCGCACCTCAAATGTGAGCCGCCCGTTTACTGGCAGCGCGACACGTATCCATTCGCGTCTGGGTCGGCGGCCGCGCTGCCGGATGGTGACCGTTCCCGGCTCTTTCCCTCGCGACAGCTCCAGGTACGATCCCACCAGGATATCGTGTTTCCGATACCACTCCTTGAGGCCGTAGACGTAGCGCCCCTCGCGCACGACCCAGGCAGGCAGCTTTGCCCCTGTATCGCCATCCACTAGGGTGAAGCGAATGCGCTGGGTACGGCCGGTCGGGAACACACGTGCCAGTCGGCTCGAAAGCGGCAGGGTGCCAGATTGCCAGTGGGGATAGGTCAGCACGATCGTCACCGGCTCGGCTATCTGGGCGGGGCTGCGTACCTGGGAGTGCTCGTCGTCCAATTCCCGTTCTAGCGCCAGCATCTCGCTGGTCAGTAGCGCCGGGTTGTACTCCAAACCCTGGTACTGCAGATAGCGAGGGGTAGATTGCACGTCTTCTGGTTCCATCCGCCGTAGGAACCAGACCACCTCACCCGCCGGCCCAACTTCGTCGAACCGCTGATCCTCTTGGAGCGCATAGTTTAAGGAGAAGGTGCGCAATTGAGGGGTGATCCCCTCCGGCAGTTCCAGGTCACCCAGTAGATCCTCTGTTGGCAAAGGCCCTCCCCCCGTCATGTCGAGCACGGCCTCTGCCAGGTTCAGGTGACCCACATTCACTTCGACCAACAGGTCACTGCGGAACCACTGACCTGCCAGGCGGACAAAATCAGGCTCAGACTTGAGATGTTCCTCCAGCACCTGACCAACCTGGGGGCCATATTGGGCCTCCAGCTCCTTAGGGGTGCGCAGTTCTGTGCCTTCCGCCGCACTGGCCTGCGCCTCGTCGTTGAGCGGGTGATCGGCCGTGAATTCGGAGGCAAACTCGCGTTGTCTGCCTTTCTCGAATTTGACCTGAATGACCTGAAAGGAACCATACTCGGGGTTGTGGCCGGGTCGCAAGCCGACGACTTCGCCCACGCGATACCCCATGGCTGGGAAGACTACCTGCTCACCGATGTCGTAGCTCCGTTTGGGCTGGTATGGGGTGCCCTTCGACATTGCGCGCTCGATGAGCGCTTCTTCCTGCCGACAGCGATGCAAGACCAACGCTCGGCCCAACTCCTCCGCCGAGCGTGGCAACTCGTCCTCAACAAGTAATGTGCTAAGATATTGAATATCGTCAGCAGTAATAGTGAACTCTTCACTCCAGTAGTCTGGGTGCTGAGTTTTCCGCTGGATCAACTTATGACTCCCAGGAATCGATCGTGATGATTTATACCGGCGCGATTATACCAGGCTTGTGCAGGTTTGACAAATATGCGCAGTTGAGGCACACTAGGGGTGAAACCATTCCGGTTTGAGGGGGGTTGAAGACAAGTGGAAAAGGGGCATTCGCGCCATCCTGAGCTGACCACGGTCTTTGTCGAGCAGGGCCTGTTGAGAGCTCAGGTGATCAAGGCCAAGCTGGAGGATGCTGGCATCCCTGTGCTGCTGGAGTACGAGAGCGTGGGGCCGGTCATGGGGATCACGGTAGATGGGCTAGGGCAGGTGTGCATCCTGGTCCCGAACGAGCACGCGGCCGAGGCCCGAGCGCTTATTGACGAGTGATGACCTCCGCTGGCTAGCCTACGGGTTGCCGGCCGGCTAACCGCCGATTCCCCGCCAATCGGTCTCAGGCCAGGGGAAGGATTCCTCCAACCATTGCAGGGCGTTCACGCTGGTGCCACCGACCCACATTTCCCAGTGCAGGTGTGAGCCAGTCGATAGGCCCGTGTTGCCCACTTTGGCGATCAATTCTCCCTGTGCGACTTGTTGACCAACCTGTACCTCGATGGCCGAGAGGTGCGCGTAGACGGTCAAAACACCCCAGCCGTGGTCTATCACGACGGCGTTGCCCCATTGCCCCAGCGACTCGGCCAGCACGACGGTCCCCAGAGCAGGTGCGTAAACCGGCGTTCCCCGGGGCGCTCGGAAATCTATGCCGCTGTGATAGCTGGTGTACGGTCCGCCGTTGTAAGAGCGGTGAGAGCCAAAGTAGGCTGAGATTGACCCAGCACACGGGCGCTGGAAGGGTACCGTCCAGCGCCGTTCCGGGGTAAAGGTGGCGCGTGCAGCATCCAGGCGTTCGCGATCCCTGGCGATGACGGCTGGATCGAGTAGATTGGTTCGACCACTGGGCACGTCGATCCGCTCGAAGTAAAAGTGCGCGGCCTCTATCACAAGCCCTGTGTTGATCGTTGTGCTGTGCCCATTGCTATCGACAGCCGTCAGCTCCAGCTCGTACAGGCCAGGCTCCGTGAAAACGTGCACGCCCGCTAGGCCGTAGTATATGCCTCCTTCCTCGGCGAAGTGGACTTCTCCCTCGAACAGCCTGCCGGTCAGTGTGACGGGCGCCGTTGTGCGTACTTTGACGATCATGGTCGTCCCCTGGGCCACTGGCAACGGCTGGATCTCGACAGAACCGAAGGGTTCAGGAAGCAGGCTGTACGCCTGGCCCGGGGCGATTATCTCCTGGCCTGGGTAGAGTAGTGCAGGATTGGCGATGTGGCTGGCGACCGCCAGTGCCCAGGGGGGGACGTCATATCTCAATGCGATGCGGAGAAGCGTGTCATCGGCGTGCACGATATAGGCTGCACCGCTGTTTGTTGGCGTGGCGGTGACCTTTGTCCCGCCAGCTCCGTCGGTGGGCTTGTGGAGTGCCGGTACGTAGATGATCTGGCCTGCAAGAATCACGTTGGGCGCGACCAGGCCGTTAAGTCGGGCAAGTGTCTGCCACGTGGTGCCGTAGCGCTTGGCGATAGAGGCCAATGTGTCGCCTGCCTGAAACATGTAGGGCGCTGTCTCTGCCACGCTGGCATTCGTACTGTCGCCGGGGATGACGAGCCGCTGCCCGACATAGATTTGTCGTGGGTCAGCGACGCCGTTGGTGTGCGTGATGGCGTCTACGCTCACCCCATATCGCTCGGCGATGGCGAACAGCGTCTCGCCTTGCTGCACGATATGCACCGTTGCTCCCGAGGGTGGCTCGCCGGATTGGGCCTGCACCGATACGGCTGGTGCTCCCAGCAAGAGCAATATTGCCACTGCAATGGCTGCTTTTCGATTCACCTGATCACTCTTCATACCGCAGTGTGTCTCCTATTCGGACTTGCTCCAGCAGCGCTGGCGGTCCCTCCAGCACGTCCCGCGCCGGTGCGCGAGGGACATAGAGCGGGCGGAAGGGGCGTGCCAGTTGTGCATCCACGATCTCTCCATATCGATTCAGCCATATGGCAGCGATGGGAAAGAAGACAAAGAACATATGGATGGCGGTATCGGTACGGCTCTCCCGGTTTCCCACCAGGAGAAGACCCTCGTCATCGTCTAGCGATTGTCGGAAAGTCAATCCCCGCAGGCGACAGAGAAAACTGGTGCAGCGGCGCACGCGCCCCAGCAAATGTCTGTCCCGTGTCTTGTTCCACATTGCCATGCTACATGATGCCGGTTGATCTGACACATCCAGTACGGAATGTGCGCTTCAGCCGGTCTGCATCGAGACGCGACTGCAAGGTAGGGCTGGTTTCCATCGTTCGTCAATGAATCAGCAGGTTAACAGGCTGGCGATGTGAGGGGACTATGCAGAATTCGCATGCTTATAGTTTGTACCCGATCATGCGCAAAAATCCCTTGCGCTCGGCGACGTCTTCCTCTGTTTCGATACCCTTCGTCGTGATGCCATCGACCACGCCGAGGATCCCGCGTCCTTGCTCGGTCTCGGCAAGAATGACCTCGACCGGGTTGGCCGTGGCGCAGAAAATCCGGCACACTTCGGGCACCATCTTGACGGCATTCAATACGTTGACGGGGTAGAACCCTTCACCCAGAAAGATGATAAAACTGTGCCCTGCGCTCAACGCTCGGGCGTTTCGTTTCGCTAGTTCGATCAACTCGGCGTCGGTCCCACCGGCGCGCACCAATGCTGGGCCCGAAGATTCGCAGAAGGCCAGGCCAAACTTGATGCCGGGCACGCTACCCACCAGCGCCTCGTGCAGATCCTCCACCGTCTTGATGAAGTGAGATTGACCCAGGATCAGATTCACCGCCTCCGGTTTGTCTATCTGCACTACTGTGAGTTCCATCACCTGCTTCCTCCTCGTTCCAATAAGGGCTCTTACCCTCAGAAGCTAAGGGGCGATGGATACGGGACAATATCCCTTCCCATCGCCCTTCGGGTCTACCAGACCAGTCCTCAGGCAATCAACACATCGTCGCCTGGCTGTCGAGGCCAAGGGCGACGTGTTTTGCTGGCGAGAACAGGTCCCTATGAATGAACGGACTCGTGAAGTGGCAGCCTAGGACTAGAGTCCCAGAACCTTGTTCACGCTCTGCAGCAATTCCTGTGGGCCAAACGGCTTGGTCACATAGTCGTCTACCTTGGCGATGTGAAGGCCCAGCACCTTGTCAATGCTCTGTGCTTTGGCGGTAACGACGATAACTGGGATGACCTTCAATTCGTCGTCAGCCTTCATCTGCTGGTAGACCTCCCAGCCGTCCATATCCGGCATCATCAGATCTAGCAGCACTAGGTCAGGTTTGAGCTTGCGTACGGTTTCCAGGCCCTCGCGTCCCCCGACAGCGCCGATAAGCTCGAACCCCTTACGCCCAAGGATCAGTTTGACCAGATCGATCATTTCAGGCTCGTCTTCGATGCAGACGACCGTCTTTTTCCCTGTTTCCGTGGACTCGTCTTCGACGCCGACAACCGCCTTCTCTTCTGCCATTCGATACCTCCCTTGCTTTCGTGGGCAAACTGACGTAGACTATCAGAATGCATATGCCATAGCCGACATTGCGGTCTTTAGTGTACCACTATCCGGCTTTCAAGTCAAATTGGGTGGGGATCAAGTTCTCGGAGAAGTGATCGCCGTGATCCCCTTGTGGACGCAGGTTGCGCTGAGGGGATAGTGCGTTATAATTGCATGCCAGTAACTGACTGGTCACCCCTGTGCTCGTCGGGGGTCGTGGACCCCCGGCTCGGTCTCGGAGATAGGTTGACTCCTGAGGAAAGCGTTGGAAACTGCACAACCTGACGACCTGGCTCTGTTGGTTGGTCGCGATCGCAAGTCGTTTATCATTCGGCTGGAACCGGGATCACAACTCCATACTCATCGTGGCATAGTGTGTCACGATGACCTGATTGGGACGCCCTGGGGCACTCAACTGTCCACTCACTTGGGGCACCCCCTTTTGCTTCTTCAGCCTTCCACAGACGATCAGGTGCGCGGTCTCAAACGCACCAGCCAGATCGTTTATCCCAAGGACGCGGGCTACATCTTGATGAAAATGCGTATCGCGCCCGGCCGTCGCGTGATCGAAGCAGGTACCGGCAGCGGGGGATTGACCCTTGTCCTTGCCCAGGCGGTCAGTCCCACAGGTCGCGTCTACTCCTACGACGTTCGCCAGGATATGCAGGATCTGGCACGCAAGAACCTAGGGCAGCTAGGGCTCTGCGGGTTCGTGGAGTTCAAGCTGCGCGACATCTCTTTGGGCTTTGACGAGCGTGGTGTTGATGCACTGTTCTTGGATGTGCCCACTCCCTGGGATTACTTGGCACAGGTCCATGCAGCGCTTGCCAACGGTGGTTTCTTTGGTTCTGTTTTACCAACGACGAATCAGGTCAGTGACTTGATCGGCGAGTTGGAGGCGCGGGACTTTGGCCTGATCGAAGTGGAAGAACTGCTGCTCCGCCAGTACAAGGCGGTATCCGCGCGCTTGCGCCCCGTGGATCGTATGGTAGCCCACACCGGCTACCTGGTTTTTGCGCGAGCGCTTGTACCAAACAAGGAGTGAGTGATAGTATGGGGAACCTGAGAAGACTGGTGCTGGACGTGCTAAAGCCCCTCGATCCAAGCATTGTGACCTTGGTGCAATTGCTGGCGGATCTGAAGGGGGTGGACGGGGTGAATATCTCGATCTATGAGATTGACCGCCGCGTGGAAAACGCCAAGATCACCGTCGAAGGACATGATCTGCGCTACGACGAGATCGTTGCAGTCATCGGGGAAAACGGCGGATCGGTCCACTCTATTGACGAGGTGGCGGCCGGCAAGGTCCTTATCGAGGACGTCGTCACGCCGCAGGACTAGTGATTGCCGGTGGCCGATCAGGGTAGACGGTTCGAGCGCCTGGCTCAGGGCATGGATGACATGCGCGAGTACGAGCGTATCGCTGGTTTCTTGCAGATTGCTCGCCGTGCTCTGGCGAACAACGCGTTTGACGGCGTGTTGACCATGATCGGCGTGCTGATGGGCAACTACCTGGGCGGAGTTCGCAGTGCCGTTACCGTGATCCGCATCGGCATTGCTACCTCGATCTCCATCGGAGTTTCAGGATTGTGGGGAGCGTACCTGGCCGAGTCTGCTGAGCGTGGGCGCGAGTTGGCGGAGTTGGAAAAGATCTCGCTTACTGACTTGAGCGATACCAAGATTGGGCGTGCTTCACGTGTGGCTGTGGTCGTCGTGTCGCTGGTTGATGGCTTGTCGCCGCTTGTTTCTTCAATGATTGTGCTCCTTCCGTTTTTCTTTGTTCCGCTTATCGGGAGCATTATCCTCGGCTATGTGCTATCTTTAGCCGTCGCCCTGGTTGGTCTGTTCGGGCTGGGGATGTTCTTGGGGCGGATATCCGGGCGCGGCCTGGTAGGCTATGGATGGCGCACCGTTGTTGCAGGCATTGTGGCCATCGTGATTAACGCTCTGCTGCCTCTCGATTGATCGCTAGCCACAAGGTATGCGTTGTCTGCAGAAGGAGGTGGCCTATGTTTCGCAGGCGTTCCTCCGCTGTTATGGCGTCGTCCAGCGCCTCCACCTGGAGTCCCTCGATCTCGTCCGCCACTGGCCCCTGAGCTCGTCAGGCGCTGATGCGTGCCAATCGTCTGATGGCGGCTGGGCAATTCGTCGGGGCTGCCAGCATGTTTGTATTCTCGTATCTAATCTGTCAGTGTGGTGTTGTACTAACATGGTGCTAAATACTATCTGAAGGGAGGCAATTATGGGTGCTCGTAAGATTGCAGTAGTGACGGACAGCTCGGCCTATATTCCCGAGGAAGCCCTAGAGGGTCTGCACATACCGGTGATCCCGCTGTGGCTAATCTGGGGCGACGAACGCTTCCGAGATGGTGTGGACATAGATCCACCCGCGTTCTACGGTCGCTTGCGGAATTCCAAGACCTTTCCCACGACCTCTCAACCCTCGGCCGGGGAATTCGAGGACTTTTTTCGTCAGGTAGGCAGCGAGAATGACGCTGTCGTCGGTGTCTTTATCTCCTCGCAGCTCAGTGCTACGGTTCCCAATGCGCAGATAGCCAAGGAACGATTTCCTGAACTTACCATTCGAGTGGTGGATTCACTCTCAACCTCGATGGGCCTGGGGTTCGTCGCGCTGGCCGCTGCGCGAGCGGCTGCCGCTGGCAGGTCTCTTGAGGAGGTTGTCGCCGTCGCTGAGGATATGCGAGACCGCGTCCACGTCCTCTTCACGGTGGATACGCTGGAGTACCTGCACCGGGGTGGACGCATCGGCGGGGCCAAACGGCTTTTGGGGACCGCGTTGAGCATCAAACCGCTCCTATACCTATGTGAGGGGCGTGTCGAGCCACTCACCCAGGTGCGCAGCAAGCGCAAGGCGCTCGCTCGGATGCTGGACGAGGCAGAGGAGCGCCTGGACGGTAAACGGATGGCGGCGGCAGCCGTCATCGATGTGGACAGCCCAGAGGAGGCGGATGCGGTCGCTGAGCAGGTCAGGGAACGTTTCGGCGTCTCCACCGTCTATCGTACGCCGGTCAGTCCCGTCATCGGTGCCCACGCCGGGCCAGGGACGGTTGGCATCGGTTTCTACGCCGAGCGCTAGCCGCTCTCGTGTTCCGCAGTTGTCGACCGCGTCCCGCGGGGTGGGGCGCGGTCGTTGCCATTGCTGCAAGCGTGAGCTACGGACTCTGTGGGTTGTACACTTTCTCCTCTGTGAAGTCGGCCCCTTCGGCGTCGGCCTCCACGTCCCGGCCGCGTGGGGGAGCGGCCAGGAACTCGCGATAGAACTCGTGCTGAATCACCAGGTCCATGATCTCGTTGGTACCGGTCCAGATGGTGATTAGCCGCACGTCTCGCAGCAACCGCTCCACCGGGTAGATATTCGTATATCCGATGCCGCCCAGTATCTGCATGGCGTGATTGACGACGGTCCAGGCCGTCTCGGTGGAGAACTTTTTCGCCTCCGAGACCAAGCGGCGCACCTTGCCCGGCGACTCTCCCGCATCGATGGCACTGCCCACGGCGTGGTTCAGGGCTCGGGCGGCGTCCAGCAGCGTCAGGCTGTCGGCTACCTTGAAGCTGACCCCCTCGAAGCGGCGTATCTTCTGGCCAAAGGCCCGGCGGCGGTCGGCGTAGCGCGCGGCGATCTCTAGGGCCGCGCGTCCCATACCCACGGCCCCTCCCGCCGACGTCATGCGCTCGGGGACCATCATGCGGTGGAAGACCGCCGTGCCCTGTCCTATCCCAGCCTCGCCACCCAGCCCGTTGTCGATGGGACCTGGCGTGTCTCGAAAGACCAATCGCCCGGTGCCGCCGCCTCGGGTGCCCATCAACCCGTAGACGTGGTGAACCTCCACGCCCGGCCCGCGTTCCACCAGGAAGGCCGTCATCGCTTGCTTGGGATCATCTATCCCCTCCACCTTGCCATAGATCAGGAGGACATCAGCCCCCTCGGCCCCGACCACGAATCGCTTCTGGCCGGTGAGGTAGAAGTGATTTCCTTGTCGCCGGGCGGTGGTGGTGGCGCCGAAAAAGTCGGACCCACCGCCAGGTTCGGTCAGGCCCTCCGCAAAGGTCAGTTCACCGCGCAACGCTGGCTTGAGGTGCTTTTCCTTCTGCTCCTCCGTGCCAAAGGCATGAATCGCCTCCCCCACGATGGAGATCAGGGAATACAGGCAAGCCAGCGAGGTGCCCAGGACGCCCACCTCCTCCAGCGCGACGAGTTCGGACGTCCAGCCCAGCCCGCCCCCGCCCCACTGCGGGTCGAAGCGCAGCCCGAGCAGCCCCCGTCTGCCAGCCTCCTCCAGAAACTCGCGCGGGAAGGTCACCTTATCCGCGTCCATGTCGAGCAGAAGCTGGCGTGGCACCGAGGTTACGAACTCGACCATTCTCTCACGCAAGACCTTGTCCGCGTCGCTTATCAGGGCCTCAGTAGACATCTTATTCTCCGAAGGGTGCATACCAAACACTACATGTTGAATTGACCCGACCTGGCAGCGTTCCAAAGCCATATGCCGGGTGGATCGACGTTGGCCACCGGGTCCACGGCCGCGTGAATGACGGCCGGCTTGCGGGAGGCCACGGCACGCTCCAGCGCGGGCCAGACCTCGGAGCCCTTCTCCACGTACTCGCCGTGGCAGCCCATGGCGATCGCTACCTGATCGTACCGGACCGGGGCGTGGTCGTGACCGAACCAGTCGGCCTCGCGGCCGAACATCCGTTTCTGCGCGCTCTTCTCCATGCCATATGCGCCATCGACGGCGACAAAAACGACGATGGGCAGTCGGTTTCGTGCGGCGGTCTCCAGCTCCTGGATATTGAAGCCAAAAGCGCTGTCTCCAGATACGCAGTAGACCGGCCTGTCGGGAGCCGCGATTTTCGCACCGATAGCGTAGGGCAGGCCAGTGCCGAGATACCCCATGTTGGTGGCGTGCAGCAGCGAGCGCTGCGCTCGCGCCAGGTGATAGTGCATGGCCCAGAGGGTCGTGTTGCCACCGTCCAAGACGACGATGGCATCGGGCGGGAAAAAGTCGTTGCACACCTTGGGATACGCTTCCAGTGTTCCACCTTTCCATTCCACTTCACAGCGGGCTGGAACAGGGAGAGGTGGTCGGCCACCTGTGTGCCTCCCATATGCCTGTAGGCATCGCCGACGTCACGCCGGCGCATGGTGGTGATCGCGATGACCGGACTGCCCTCGGCCTGGGCGCAGATGACGCCCGAGATGGGATTGGCGGCGCCGGGTCCCGCGCAGGCCATCACTACCCCAGGCTCGCCTGTGACGCGCGTGTAACCGTCGGCAAAGTGAGCGGCTGCCGCCTCGTGGCGAGGCACGATAAGCCGCATATTCAACTCGTCTCCGAGACGATCCAGGGCCTCAAGCACCATCATATACGTCCCGTCCGTGATGGCGTGGATAAAGCGCACCCGCTCGGCATGCAGGCATCTTATCAATAGCTCTCCACCGGTGATCTCTGCCATTCCTAGCTCCTTCTTGATAAGGTCGTACTATCGGATCACGCTGGATCGTTATACACTCGGTCTACGGCTTTGTCAAACGCTAGTCCCCTGGTATAATCTTCCCTGTCATGGGTAAAGCTATGCGCACATTGGCCATTGTCCTGCTGCTTCTGTCTCTGGCGGCATGTCTCCCTGCTGACCCCGTCGGCTCTCGCACTGTCACGCTTCTGGTTGACGGCGAGACACGCGCGTTCGATACCGACGCGCTCACCGTACGCGACCTGCTGGATGAAGCCAGCGTCTCTCTCGATGACGACGACCGTGTGGAACCCGTCGAGCCCACCTTCATTGAGGATGGTATGGCCGTCCGCGTCATCCGCGTCGAGGTGCGCACCGAGACTGAGCAGCGGGAGATTCCCTTCGAGCGGAGGACTGTGCGTGAAGCCTCCATTCCGGCCGGGGAGACCCGCCTGCTGGAGCCCGGTGCTACCGGCGTTGAAGAGCTGGCCTACCGCATCTTGCTCGAAGATGGCGTCGAGGTCGAACGGCGTCTTGTACGGCAGGTGACGATCCAGGAGCCTCGCACCGAAGTGATCCTGATCGGCGTACAGGCGGAGCGCGGCCCTGTGCCGATCACCGGCACAGTGGTCTACATCGCCAATCGTAACGCCTGGGCAATCCAGACCATCAGCTCTAACCAGCATCGGCTGACGGACGCTGGCGACCTGGATAGCCGCGTGGTTGCCCTCTCGCCCGATGGATCCTACTTGCTGTTTACCCGCGTTCCCACTTCCTCTGTCCGCCTGGGTGGGGGGGATGAAGTGGAGAGCGCGATTGTTTCCCTTAACACCTTGTGGATGATCGAGACCGCCACTGCCGACGCGGAGCCGGTTCGACTGGATGCCGAGAGCGTCCTTTGGGCTGGCTGGGAACCTACGTGCAGGGCCGGTTCCACGACGGCCGCCTGCCCCATCGCCTACTCGACTGGCTTGCCAGCCGAGGGGAACCCGGGCTGGAAGGCGGAAAACGATCTCTGGATCGCCCGGCTTGACCTTGACACGGACGGTGCCCAACTGGTGAGCTCGAGGCGCCTCGTGGAGCCCAGCGCCGGTGGTGCCTATGGTTGGTGGGGCACTGCCTTCGCCTGGTCTGGCGATGGGCGCAGGCTGGCCTATGCTCGTGCCGACGAGGTGGGCGTTTTCCGTGCCTCCGATGGCCGGATGACGGTGCTAGCTCGTTTCCCACCGTACCGCACCTACGCTCCCTGGGTCTGGACGCCGACTGTCAGTTGGTCGCCCGAGGGGGACTTTGTCGTCGTCACGCTGCATGGCTCTTCCCCGACAGGTGGCGAGCCAGAGGACAGCCCTGTCTTTGACGTCTGGGCGCTCGCCGCCGACGGTACGATCACAGCGGAACTGGTCAGCGAAGCTGGTATGTGGGCGGCACCAAGCTACGCGCCTGAGGGAGACTATGTGGCTTTTGGTCGTGCCCGCAGCCCCTACGTCAGCCAAAGCAGTGGATACGATCTCTATCTGATGGACCGCGACGGCTCCGATCGAAGGTTGCTCTTCCCGCCGGAGGATGAGCTTGGCCTCGATTATCCAGAGTTTGTCTGGGGGCCGGGTGGCGACCGGTTGATCATCGTCTATCAAGGGAATCTGTATCTGATCACCATTGCAGATGACCAGGTGCGCCAGCTGACCGACGAAGGCAACGTGACGGCCATTCGCTGGCAATGGTGAAAGGGTGAGTTCGCAAACCTGTAGTTCGTAGATGTTTGGGGCGCGGGTGTGTCTCACGACACGTTATCCAATAACGAGCATCCAGTATGCGATCCGTGAAGCGGCCTTCAAGAATCCCGACCTTGGTCCTTGTGATTGGACTCCTGGTCAGCCTCGTGCTGGCTGGCGTGGTGTTCGTCGTCGAGCGACGTGTCATATTGCAGAGCATCACTACGGACTACACTCCTCTCACTGGGGAGGCTGTATGGGAGGGAGATTGGGAGTTCTCGGAGTTGGGGGCTGATCCCAGCGAGTCGGGCAGTCAGGGGGGGACGGACCGCGTGACCATTCCCTTCGTCGGCACCGACCTTGCGCTGCGGGTGCGGCGCGGGGATTATCGCGGCAATCTCTTTGTCGGCGTGGACGGGAGGCCCGCTGACCGGCTGCCCCAGGAGGAACATGGCGCCTACCTCGTGCTCACGTCACCCAACTATGCGCCTCAAATCGTCACCATCCCCGTCGCCAGTGGCCTGGACCCCGGTCCGCACGAGGCGGTGGTTACCGCCGACCGAGGATGGGACCAGTGGCCGCTGGTGGGTTGGCAAGTGAGCCAAGCGCCGGATACGACCGCGTACCGTGGGGCGCTCGTGGGACTGGGTATGCTAGGGCTTGCTTGCCTGGGAGGTGTGGTCTGGAGGGCGACGGAGATAACGAGACAGCGAGACGAGGAGACGAGGAGACGAGGAGACAAGGAGACAGGGAAACAGGAAGGGATTCCCTGTTATCTCCAATCCCCTTTCTTTATCCTCATCGCCCTCTTCATCACAGGCGTGTTCTACTTCTCTCCCTGGCTCTGGCTGACTCTCTGCAGTGGTCTGGCGCTGGCCGTGCTCGTCTTCCTGCGGCTTGACCTAGGTCTCGCGCTCGTTGCGGCAACTGCGCCGTTCTATATGCACCCCCGCTATCTGCTTGGCAAAGCGTTTTCGATGGCGGAGATCCTCACGCTGCTCTGCGCACTCTCGTGGGGAGTAAGGCAGATCGGCAAGCGGCGTTTGTCGGATTCCAGTCCCCGGTCTCCAATCTCCATCTTCCATTCTCTTTCTTCCCCCGACCTCGCTGCCTTGTTCTTTGTGTTGGTCGCCATCGCGTCTACCTCTATGGCTGAGTATCGCCGCTTCGCGCTGCGCGAACTGCGCGTCGTTATCCTGGAGCCGGTGCTTTTCTATCTGATGCTGCGCACGAGCCGCACTGCCGGCAAGGGTATCTGGCGTATCGTCGATGGGCTCGTGTTGGGGGCTGTCGTAGTGGCTCTTATTGGCCTGGTGCAGTTCGGGCTCGGCGTCAACGTCATCACCGCTGAAGAGGGCTTTCGCCGCCTCCGTTCCGTGTACGGCTCGCCCAACAACGCTGGTTTATACCTGGGGCGGGTGCTGCCGATACTGGTGGCCATCGCGCTGTTCGGTGCGACCCGCAGGCGTCGTTTCGCTTATGGGCTGGCTGCCATCCCCGTGGGGCTTGCCGTGCTGCTTAGTTTCTCGAAGGGGGCGCTGATCCTGGGCGTGCCGCTCTCATTGTTGGCGCTAGGTGTGTTGGCAGGCGGGCCGTGGCTGCAGATATCGCTAGGGGTAGCGGCCGTGGCTGCGCTGGCCGCTATCCCGCTCCTGCGCACCCCACGTTTTGCCGGTCTTTTGGATACCCGCAGCGGCACCACCTTCTTTCGCCTCCAACTCTGGCGCTCATCTTGGATGATGTTCCGCGATCATCCGTGGCTCGGCGTCGGGCCTGACAACTTCCTATACCAGTATCGCGGTCGTTACATCCTTCCCGCCGCCTGGCAGGAGCCGGATCTATCCCACCCGCACAACGTCGTCCTGGACTATGGGTGCCGGCTGGGGCTGTGTGGTCTGGCCGCTGGGCTGTGGTTGCAGGTCGGCTTCTGGCGGCTGGCACTCCCGCTGCGTCACCTGGCCGATCGTGACCGTCGTGCCCTGGCCATCGGCATGATGGGCTCGATGGTTGACTTCCTGGCCCACGGCCTGGTGGACGCCTCGTACTTTGTGATTGACCTGGCTTTTGCCTTTTTCCTGGCGCTGGCTGTGGTACAATGGCTGGCTTTGATCAAGGAGTGAGACCTATGAATTCGAGATTCAACCTCAACACGGCAATCCTGCTGCTGATCTTGATCGCCCTGGTCGTCGTTATCGTCGGTGGGGTCGGGCTGGTTGGCGCGGTCCGACGGCTGGCACAACCGCTGGAAGAGGCCGAGCGGGCGCTGCAGGAGCAGTTCGAGGAGATCGCCAATCCCACGCCCACCATCGTACCTGATCCGGTGACGATCATTCGTCAGGTACAGAGCCTGAGCCGGCTGGAGACGGCCTCCTATACCGTGGAGAAAGTGATCACCGCTGAATCGGGACAGGGGGCCTTTGCCTTTCTTTTTGGCGACCGGCTCATATTGGTAGCTCACGGCCAGGTCATTGCCGGCGTGGATCTTGGCAAGATGGGGGAGGACGACGTCATCGTCGCCGAGGATGGCACGGCGGTCGTGACACTGCCACCGGCTGAAATCCTGGTCGTTACTCTGGACAACCAGGACTCTTACATCTATGATCGGGACACGGGGCTGATCGGGATGAACCCGGCATTGGAGACGGAGGCCCGGTGGGCGGCAGAAGAGGAGATCCTAAACGTGGCCCTGGAGGACGGCATCCTGGAGATGGCCCAGCAGAACGCCGAGGCCTACGTGCGAAACCTCATCATGGCGCTCGGCTTCCGCGAGGTCATATTCGCCTGGTCGGTTCCAACCCCCGTCCCCACGACCGCACCATGACGAGTGGATTCAGGAGGCAAGGCTGATTGACTGACAAAACTCTTAGCAAGGTGACCGGCACTTAGAATTCGGGGTAAACAGAGCATTTTCGACGCAAGTGCCGGTCACCTCACTGATTGCAGGATTTGTCAGTCGACCAGAGAGGCAAGGTGCATCGAGCTAACGCCTGATGCCCTCTGCCTCCTGCTCTATGCCCCCATTCCTGTTACACCTCTCCAGGCTGCCACCGCCGGGAGAGGAAGAGCCGCAGGGCATTCCGCACGCTCTCCAACGTCGCCAGGCCGAGAAAGCGTCCCTCGTCGATCACCGAGATCACCGAGTTGCCGCTGCTTTCCATCTTGTGCTGGAGATCGAGCAGCGAGTCGCCAGCCTGCGCCACGGGGAAATCGGTGCGCATCACACGCTGGATTGGCGCGTTAGCCCCGTATCTCTGGAACCCTTCCGCCACGTCGTCTCGTGTGAGCACACCTACCAGGTAACCGCGATCGAATACGGCAAAGTCCGTCTGACCGGTGCGCAGCGTGACGTTGATCGCCCGCGCCAGAGGCTCATCAGGTGCTGGTGCAACACCTCCGCGAATCAGTGCCGCCGACGCCGGCATCCGCTGCAGCGCTACTTTCAGCTGCGTGCCACGCCACTCCTGATTCGCCCCGGCAAAGATGAACATAGCGATAAACACCAGATTAAACGCCCCGCTGAAAAGACCTGCCAGGCCAAGGAGCACAGCCAATCCCTGTCCAACGCGCATAGCGATGCGAGTCGCGTTCAGATTGCCCATACGCGCTGCCAGCAGCGCCCGCAACACCCGCCCACCATCCATCGGGAAGGCGGGCAGCAGGTTGAAGAGCGCCAACGCCACGTTGGCCGTCAATAGGTCAACCAATAGCTTGTCCAGGCCAAGTGTGTTCAGGCGGCCCAGCAACAAGTCGAGCCCACCCAGGGCGCGCCAGCCGAGCAAGGGCACTGTAACCGCGCCCAGCATCATCGCGAGAACCAGGTTGACGGCCGGCCCGGCGATAGCGACCCAGAACTCTTGGGCAGGACGGACCAGTTCCCCCTCCAGACGGGCCAATCCGCCGATGGGCAGCAACGTGATGTCGCGCACCTTCGCGCCGTAGCGCAGCACCACCAGGCTGTGCCCTAGTTCGTGTAATGTCACACACAGAAACAGCAGGCTTACGAAACCGACGCCGTAGAGCGCACCCGTCAACCCCAACCCGCGGCTCACACCCCAATCCAGTGCTGCCCAGACCAGCACCAGTGCGAACGTCGCATGCACCTGAATCTGTATTCCCTTCACCTTTGCAATTGGAAACGACCATCTCATATCCACATACCTCCATCGAATACGGCCGATAAAGAACGGCCAGAAAGCGACTAAGAACAGACGGCCTCGACGAATTGTTGAATTATACCACTATGACGTTAGAGGGCCGTGAGATATTTGTTAGAGAATGATT
>Ga0180437_10005282_pt1 | contig 17748 bp, 21 predicted proteins | sample SS_ome_4_FD_132410 | JGI IMG/M metagenome (GOLD analysis project Ga0180437, IMG submission 132410) | Hypersaline lake sediment archaeal communities from the Salton Sea, California, USA - SS_3_D_1 metaG | ecosystem: Environmental > Aquatic > Non-marine Saline and Alkaline > Hypersaline >... | reverse complement strand
GGGGGTTCTAGGCTTTCCCACCACTGCTCCAAGCTCATGCCGTCCCGCAGATCGCTCTTGCCTTTTAACGCCACCACCTGCCGGCCGTCGCTGGTGACCCACGTTCGGAAGTCGTCGTCAGTGAGCTGCCGTCGGGCGGTGGGTACCTCCAACACACGCACGACCATCGAAAGCGAGGACGGCCGCTCACATCCGCCGCAGTGCAACTGACCGTAGCCGTCGATCCAGAACTGCACGCTTCGACAGACCGGACATTGCCGCAGATCGTCGGCAAGCACTTTTTTCGTTTCCGCCTCGCCGGCAGTTTTTTTCTTCGCTACGTTTTTTTTGAGGATCGATTTCAACATGAGGTGTCACCATGTCACCATGTGCACCATGTGTTCTACCCGCTTTCTACTTTCCAGATTAAATACCCATAAACCCTTTAGAGGGGGTGTAATTACCTTCTTTATTTCTTGTATACAGACACTCATAGGAATACATAGTGCACACAGTGACAGCGCCGTAAGTCGTTTCGTATCAACGTAAAAAGCGTCACCATGTCGGCACCATGTGCACCATGTGCACAATGTGCACAATAGAAACGGCTGATCATTCGACAGCATTAAAGCTAAATCCGTTGATTCGCGTGTCGTTTTCATGGTGCACACGGTGCCTTAGAAATTCTGCTGATTATGCTCTTCTGACCCTTCGGAAAAGAAAATTCCGTCGTGGATTCGGACACGATTGCCGTTGAAACGTGTCTGCCTTTTAGTGGCAGCAGGAAACTTCCTGCGTACTTCCTTACCGAATTGCCGCTCGCCCAGCGGCCGGTAGCCGTTTGTGCCGCACCATTTCTTGTAGTGGGCGTAGAGTTCGTGGCAGAAAATGCTTCCATGCTCAGCGGCTTCGCACGTTTCTTCCAGAAACGACTGGGCTGGGTTCGATTCCATGCGGTAGTCTTCCAAGGCATCGGCACACAACTTCGGCATCGTGAAACCACTCTGCGTTCGCAACTGGTGCAGCCCAGCAAGGGCCCAATTGAAAATCCCCGGCAGCTCGCCGGAGGCCCGCCACCACTTTGGCTTATCCATGCCCTTGATCCGCTTCTCCGTTGGGACCTCCACCCGAAACGGCACCACGAACATACGCCGCCAGAGGGCCGCGGAGCGATCGACGAACCGGGGCCGGTTATTGGCCGCCAGCATGAGCCGGGCCGTCGGCGTGACCTCCACGGACGATATGCCCTTGCGGTCGAAGGTCATGCGGTCGCCGCCGGTGAATTGTTTCAATTGGGCCTCGGCCGCCTTGTCGAGCTCACCTACCTCGGCAACGATGTTCGCCAGCTTGCCGATCGTGGAACTTAGGGCGAAACGGTCGCCGAACTTCTCTAAGCCGACGTGGGAGACGTTTTCCTCGCCAAGCATGGCCTCGATAGCGGCAAAGTAGACCGATTTTCCGTTGGCGCCCTCGCCTTCGCAAAAGAGAAATTTCTGCTCTGAGGTGTCGGGCACCAGGCAATAGCCGGACCACTCCTGGAGCAAAGCGAGCCGATCGGCGTCGCCCTCTAGGTTCTCGGCTAAGATCCGCTTCCAGAGCTGACAATCAGCTTCCGGGTCGAACGGGAAGGGAAGACAGATGGGCGAAAACCAGAGCGGAGTGTGGGGGATGAGGCAATCGTCGCGACCCGCCAGTAGGGCGTCAATGTCGAGGATGCCGTTCTGTAGCGCGATACACGCCCCCGAGCGGTCGGTGGGCTCTAGCCAACCCTGCTCTTCGATTTCGGCGTCTACGGCCACCTCGGCAGCCAGGGCGGCTCGTACGTTCGCCACTACAGTGATAGTCACCTTCCGGCATTCCGGCGGCTCCTGGCCGTCTTGGGGGCTCTCCTGCTCTGCTAGGTTGAGCGTGTCGAATTCCTGCTTGATCGCCCGGTTCAACCGCCCGCGTAGAATTGTATCGCTTGTGTGCCGGTATCGCCGGCCGTCCCACTGACACCATTCGTCACGCCAATAGGCGAGTGTTTGCAGGCCGTCGTGAGTGCAGTATTTCTCCCGGTAGAGCCGGGCGAGGCGGTGGGGGTCGTCGTCGGCCTCGATAATTCGGAGGGTTGTCGGCTGGTCGGCCGGTGGCTCGACAATAGGGGAGGCCTTCGCCAGCTCGATTAGTTCAGCGTAGGTGTTTTCCTCGCTGAGCCAGTCGCGGACGTCTTTCCCGTGATATGGGGCCACTGGATACGGCAACTTAACGATCTTTGAGGCACCCGCCACGCTGGCAAACCACTCCGCCCACTGTTGACCGCCGGCCTGCCCGGGTTCGTCGGCGTCGGGGATCACCGCGACCGGCCAGCCGGCAAAGATGCCGCCCATCCAGGGCTTCGGGTGTTCCGTGGCTCCGCCGGCGGTCGTGATGACCAGGTGGCGGTTGCGGATCTCCGCCGGCATCGCTGACCAGACCGCCAGGGCGTCAAGCGGTCCCTCGGTCTTCCAGATCAGGGCGCCGGCCGCCGGCGGACCCTCATTGCCGGTGAGTCGTCGCAGGGTTGCCAGCCCAATCAGTCCTGAATCGCTGCCGGCGGTCGTCTTATACTTCACGTACCGCGTAGGGCCGGCCCTCTGGAAGACCGGAAGTGGCTTGCCGTTGGTCTGGCAGAGCACCCAGCCGACCGGGTCGACCTCGACGCTGCCCGGGCCGAAGATCGGCAGGGCCACACACGTGTACTGCTCACGATATCGAGCCAGCCGGCCGCCGAATGCCTGAACCGCTTCCGGCGTGACGCCCGGCTTTTCGAGACACCAACGGGCCACCAGGGCATGATTCCAGGGCTGGAACTGAAGATGCTGCGCCGGATCGACCGGTGGCCGCCCGCGGGGCAGCTTGGCGCCGACCTTGTCGGCAAAATGCTTGCGGGCATCCTGCCAAGCCGAGAAGGGCCCGAACTGGGCCGCGAAGTCCCAGAGGCTCAGGGATAGCCCACTACCGCCGGCATCCTTGTATCGTCCCGTGCGAACGTTGACGGCAGCGGATGGGTGGCGATCTTCTCGGCCGATGGCTCGGCAGGCAAGCCAGCCTTCAGCGCTCGGCTCCCCGCCGGCGAACTCGATACCCAGTGAAGCGTACTCTGCTTGGAGGTCGAGGGATTGGAGGATCTCGGCTTCTGCCTGTTGCCAGTTTGCGTTCGGCATAGTGGTGTCACGGGATGAATGAAATGGGCTCTGGTTGGTTCCAGGTATCCACAGAGACCCGGTCGTCGAGTTCTGCCGGCAAGAGCCCCAGGTCGATGCACGTCAAGACGTGATCAATCAGCATGATGTTGAAGCCCGCTGCGGCGAGGTGTGGCTCGTCAGTCTTACCGCGGGCGAAGCAGTTGAGGTGCCGCATCAGCGATTCGTAGCACCGCCGGACGGGAATACCCTTTTCCCAGTTGTACATTGGGTACTTGCCGCCATTCTCTTCGGCGTTCTCTGCCAGCCAGTCGCCGAGGTGCTGGAGAAAGAACGGGGAAATGTTGCCGATTAGCGGTTTGCCGGCGGCCGTGTTCCGAACTGCCCCGGTGGCGAATTCCTGTTGGTCTTCTTTCATGTTTACACCTTCAGTACCGGCGAGGTTTCATGGAAAAGCGTCGCGAGGTAATCCAGGGCATCGTCTGCAGTCGGAAAGACCACATCGGCGCCCGCTAGAACGAAGCTGTGCCAGTGTGGGTTGCCGCGATCCATGACCACGACTACATACGCCCCTATCTCGTGAGCCCAAGCGAGCTCGAAACAACTGCCGATCGATGGGCTAGTTGCTCCCGTGAAGTCGGCGAAAACCACGTTCGCTTCGCGGACCATCCAGTGATCGCGTCGGAAGATTGCCTTTGGCGTACACAGGGGATGATCATCGTAGCCAATGGCGCCTGCCGGCTGGTCGGCCTCCTCGCGTAACCAATCCGTGCCGAGCATGGGTGACAAGGCGCGGTAGCCTATATCGCGTAACTTCGCCGTGAGGTCGTCGTAGTAGGCGAACACATCCCGGAGCGGTAAGCCGGTCATCGGGTGGGTAAGGTAGATGGAAAGCATGATTAGCCCTTCTCTGTGAGTCAGAAAAAAACGTTGCGTTGCGGTGCGAAGCGGGGCGGAGCGAAGCGACGCGCGGCGTTGCGTCGTCAGTTCCCCCACTGGATTTCATTGACCCGGAACCGGCCGTAGTAGCCGCGGTTTTCTGCCCGGTAACGACCGATCCCGATGATATTGCCGGCGTACTGCACAACGTGCCCGAAGATGTGCTCCGGGACCTCGTCGGCCACAACTAGGACCGACAGCTCACCGGACCACGTCGGGATTGTCGGGTATGCCCGCCACACACGGCCGCCTTGATTGGGTCGCGTCGGTTGAGAGTGCGCGTAGATCCACTCACACTCTATCACGTCATCATTCGGTGTGTATGGCAACACGAGCCCCTGGGTGACCTGGACGCCGGCCTCAAAGTATTTCGTGTAGGTGGCATTCCGGTTGCCTTCGACCTTCAGGCCGGCGTAGCGGGCGGCTGTGCCAAAGGAATCCTTGAATGCCTTAGGGGGAATGAAGATCTTGCCGTCGCGGTTGACGTGCAAGTGTTCCCTCCAGGTGCGCTCCTGGAATTGGTGGTCAGTCTCACCTTTCTCTTTTTCGCTCATAATAGGCTTTGACTGAGAGTAGGGCGCGAGGCTCTCCAGTGACAGTCTGGCGGTTCGCATGGCGATCTCCTGTGTAGAAGTGAAAGAAAAACGTTGCGGTGGGGGGGGCGTGGCGACGCGCCGCGGCGCGCTGCGGGGCGACGTAGGTTTACGGCTCCTGGAAATCGATCGTTTCAGATGATGAAAAAAACGTTGCGGGGCGTTGCGGAGCGAAGCGGGGCGGAGCGAAGCGGGGCGGAGCGAAGCGGAGCGGCGGTACATCACTGAAAGGTATCTGCTCTCCAGTCTGAAACCTTTGCTGACCTTCCGAGACAGCCTCCGGCGGCGCCCACTTACGCCGCTTCGGCTTCTGATCGGCTGCGTTGAGCCGGTCGTATTCGGCGTGGTCAAATTGGATGGTGTAGTTCATGGAAAAAACGTTGCGTTGCGGTGCGAAGCGGGGCGAAGCGGTGCGCGGCGATGCGGCGGTCATTTTGTTATCCGGCAACAGCCTCCACCGGTTTCGGTCGCGGTAGAGACCACAGCTTATGGCGTGTGTACACGTCCTCGTCACCACAGCGAGCCAGCGTCCCGCCGAACTGCGGTTGCGTCTGGCGCCCGCCGACGATCCGGTAGACCAGCGGCGTTTTGAGCTGCCAGCCGGCTGTAGTGCAACTCGTGGCGAAGCCCTTGTGCGATTGCACTCGCGTTTCGGCGTTCCGGTGGCGATGAGATCGCACCAACACATCAGGCGCCTCTTCGTGCCAGCGGCCAGCCTCGACAAACGCCTGCTCTAGCTCTTTCTGAATAGCCGTTGTCTCGTAAGCTAGTGATCCGGCGGTGCCAATGTGGTGGGTAAGGTGCACTAAGCCGTAGTGTTTATTCTGGTCGTTTAGCCGGAACCACAACTCCCATCGGGCGTATCGCCCCTGTTCATCCGGTACTGCCCCGAGTTTTTCGGCGAGCTGTTCCTCAGCTTGACCGCTCTTGCCGGCGTGCGCTTCCGTGCCGCGAATGTGGTAGTATCGGCCTTCACAACGGTCTACGATCGGCTTGAGGATCTCGTGGGCGATGCGTGTTTGGTCACCGATGTTGTGAGAGATCTGCGTAATAGAGTTGTGGTGCACGCCGTCGATGGCATCGCCATTGCAGACTACCGCGTATGGCTCGCCACGGGTGGCAACCGGAACCCACTCTTTCCAGAATGCCTGCCACCGTTCCCAGACCCACTGCTGGTTATTCGAGGCCTGGTAGGTGCCACCGTCGTCAAGTCGGATAGGTGTCGGCGGACACAAGCCGAGTCGACACCCACAGTGCAGGTCTGAAATGACGATCAGGTTATTGATCGGCTTTGGCTTCTTTTTAGCCATCCGATTTTGCCTTTCTGCCGTAATTCCATACCAGGAATCGGCGGTATAGTTTTGCGTAAGCCAACCCCCACTCGGGGCCATGGAACTGCCGGACAGCGTCGGCGCCAAACCACGTCATGGCGTGTGCCCATTCATGCAAGAGGCTGTCGCGCTGTAGGGTGCTACATTGATTGCTTGCGATCTCCAGGCGAAACCGCTGTCTTTCTAATACGCAGGTGCCGCACTCGTCACCAAGAAGCCGTAATCGCCGTACCGTCACTGGGCGCTGTAGCGGAAACTCACGTCGCAACCATGCCAGCATGCGGCGCCATTTTGTGTTAGTTGTCAGTCTCGCCATGGCTTTCTTGGCTCCGTTCTTCCCAAAACTTGTCGCAGCACTCGATAATCTGATCGCGCTTCGCCTTGCCGATCTTTGGAATCAGCAAGAGCGGGTCAGAGTGGTCGACCTGCTGCGTAGTCCAGTCGGCCACGTCGCCGATGGTCTTGATCGGCCGCTCCGGATTGTCGGCCAAGATCGCACATGTGCCTGCCGACACACCAATCGATTCGAGTGGAACGGTCCGCCAACTCGTGTCTTCCGTTCCTTCCTCCGCTTCCTCGGCTGGCTGTTCAAGGTCGCCCGCCGCTTGCTCTTGTTCGAGGTGCTCAAAGAGGGGGTATCGCTCACGGCCGCGATCGATCGCAACTGTGAGATCCTCCACGGCTTTCTCCCATGCCTTCTTGGCGTCTTTCGCTTCTTCCTTCGCTGATTCCCAGTCGGCCGCGGTGTGGCGCACGACCTCACGAGCACGCCGGATTCGCTTGATGTAGTCTTCCGCGGATTCGAGGCTCTCGCCGGCCGGCCTGTCTTCTGCCGGCTCTGCGTTATCGCCAGCAGCGTCGGCCGTGTCGGCTGGCGACTGTTCGGCGTTCGCTTCCGCCTGCTCGGTCGGCTGCTCTTCGGGGCCGTCAAGGGCCGCGTCCCAGTTGGTGACCTGCGGTTCAGTCGCCTGCCCGAGGTCGGTCTCACTTTGCACGTCAGTTGCGTCAAGCATGTTCATTGCTCCTGTTTGGAATAGTGTTCCCAAAGAGTACGTAGTTTCCGAAAGACGATGATTTCCGATAGCCGCCGGCCGCCCACGAACCACCAGTGCACGCCGTACCGGTCCGACCATGAGGCGATCGTGCCGAGGACCGATTTCGGGTGTAGCTTGGATTCTGCCGGCGGCCGGGCGAGGATTGTCGCAAGGTCGGCCTCGACGACCACTGCGGCGTACGCCATGGCTGCCATACGTTGGTGCTCCGCCTCAAAGCGTTCGCGGCCGTGTTTCCCGAGCGACCCGTACAGGTCCGGCAGGGTCTTGCGTTCGATCGTGATCAGGTCTTCCAGGCCCTCGATCGAGTAGTCGCCGGTATGCAGTCGCACTTCCCGGGTTGGCACCACGAGCAGCCGGTGTTGCTGGGCGGCGTCGGCGTGCAGACCCTGGAAGGTGTAGCCGCCGCGTCGCTCGCGGTCATCGATCAGGATCGTGAAAGGGCAAGTAGCTGGTTTCATGCTGACGAATTCCGTTACTTGCCTTTCATGCACGGGCAATCGGGATGGTGAATAACTAAGGTTTCACGGGGAGTAGTGTGAACGATAAAGAGGTGACCATCGTATTGGACTTTGCTCCAATTCGGGTTGTTGTAGCTCACCTCTTCGGGAGCCAGTGTGACCCCTGGAGACGGCAGCCCATTTACAAGCACCGCAAGCAATAGACTGCCTACAGCTATTGCAATTATCCAGAGTATGAGTGAATCACCTGTCATCTAGACTTTCTCCTATTGTTCGCTTGCCAGGAAAGTGCCGCCGAAATGTCGATCTCAAACGGCAGTTGCCACTGTTCGCAGATATGCTGCCACCGCGGTAGCACCTTGTGGGCATCACCGCGCATCAGAACGGCCTCCGGTTCCATGGAAAGGGAAGCGCACCGAGCCTCCGCAACGAACTCCAGGGCGAGGGCCAGCTCGTAGAATCGCTGATGTCGCGGATTGAACGAAAAAAGCATCGTGTCGACCAGACCGGCGCTGTGATGGACAGCCGCGTTGATCAGTTCAAGGACCACGTGCACGCTACTCCGAAAAGTGCCGGCAGTCACAATCCGCCACGACGCCCCAAACCGTCGGTGGGTCGCGTAACACTCATCGCGGATTATGTCGACGGCTTCCGGAAAGTCGCTGTCAACGTGCAGCCCGGCGGGTCCGTCGAGCGTTATGCTGTTCGTGCCAATGACCACACCATCGTCCTCAGCCACCCATACGGTTGTCTGGTCGATGCCGTCGAGGTGTGGGTAATGATTCAATCGCCCATCAGCTCGCGGCTCGCAGTATCCCCGCCGCCGGTATTCGTCGTACGTCAGACGGTAGACTGCGTCGAGATCCTCGGGCTTGGCGGTGCGGATAATCATTTCTATTCTTCCTTCTGAGAATCCTCGCGTAAGAATGTCTTGCGTTTCGCCAGTGCCACCCGCCGCGTCATCGAATGGGCGGTGGCCAGCTTGCCGACCATGCAACACAGCCGCTGGGCCCGGCTGATCGCCGTGTAGAGCCACTCCCGACCACACACCAGCCGGGCCCCCGGGTATTCGTCAAGGCCGACCAGCACGATCGGCCACTCTGACCCCTGACTCTTGTGGACGCTAAGGGCATAGCCGAGATCCCAACTGCAGCCCGTGCCTGTGGCTTGTTTGTCGTCGTCGCCGTCTGCGTCCTGGTCGCCGTTGCCTCGCGGAATCTTAATCTGCCGCTCCGGAGCGTTGAGGTTCACAATGACGAGCGTCTCCGTGACGTCCGCGACTCTCGCTAGCTCGCCGTTGGCAACGAAGACCTTGCCGTCATCGTCGAGCCCGTCGGCTTGGTCGTCGTCACACTCGCTGCCGTCGGCCCGCGGAAAGAAACCGTTTTTCGTGTTGACGATCTTGTCGCCGACGCGGAACGGATTCCCGCGAACCGATCGTCCGCCAGCGTTCAGTTCGGCTTGCAGCCGCCGGTTGAGGTCTCGGCGTGAAAGCTCACTTTTGCGGTTGACCGCCACGACCACCTGGCAATCCCATATCGGATCAGCCAGGCCACGGGTACGGATGCCCGTAAGGGCCTCGATAATCCGTGCGGCCGCGGCAGCGTTGTCGCCCGCACCGAGGAGCCGTAGGTTCAGCCCGGCTTCCAGGTCGATCTGTTCGTCTGTTTGGAATCGCTGCCCGCTGCGGATTGCGTGGCAGGCCCGGACGATCGATCCGGAGTTGCGGCGGATTTCCGTTAGTTCGCCATAGGGCAGCCCGGCGGCAATCAGATCGCGGAGCGGCGCCCCATGCCCGACCGGTGGCAGTTGCGCCGTGTCGCCAACGAAGAGGACGTGCGTCCCGTCGGCACACGCTCGCAAGAGCGATGCCTGCAGGTCGGTGTCAATCATCGACGATTCGTCAACGAAGACCCAGCGGTGAGGTAGCGGGTTCCCTTCGTTGTGCGTAAAGCCCCAGCCCTCGCCTTCCGTGCGCTGCTGCACCCGCAAAAGACTGTGGATCGTCCGAGCCTGCGCCGGGACGCCGTAACCCTCCATGAGTTCGGAAACGCGGACGGCCGCCTTGCCAGTGGGGGCTGCCACGGCGACATTGTCTATGCCGTGCCGGTGGGCCACTTTGGCGACAAGCCGGGCCAGGGTGTAGGTTTTTCCCGTGCCGGGCCCGCCGCCAAAGAAGCCGACCGGGCCGTCGAGGGCGCCGCCGAGTTGCGAGATCTGGTGATCTGAGATATCCAGAGACACAATGGTCGGCCAGCAGTTCTGACCGGTTGAGAGTCGGGCGATGTGCCGCGCTACTGCAGCTTCGTTGTCGGCCCGGCGCCGTTCAGACAGCCAGAGCCGGCCGGCGTCGTCGCGACGTGATGACAAGAGCTTGCCGCGAACCGCCAGCTTGACGGCCGCCGGACCCTGAACGCGAGCGCCGCCGATGTGGCCACGCAAGCCTTTTTCGATAATATCGACCGGCAGCCACGTGTGGCCGTCAGTGTCCGTGGCGGCCGCGTGCCAAGCACAGTAGGCCTGCCGTTTCAGTTTAGCCGGGTCGCCGCCCAAGTTGAGAAACAGCTTGTCACAACGTAGGAATCCGCAACCGCGGAACCTCATCAGTAGGTATGGGTTTCGCTTGATCAGTTCAGCCGCCTTATTGCCCCATTCTCCTACCGCCTTCTTGCCGGTGTTGCGTGGAAAGCCCAGGCCGCCGAGTAGGTTGATCAGGTCGATCGTACAGTCTTCTAGTGCTTGTTCGCCTTTCAACCACTCGGCGGCTTCACGGGCCTTCGCCTCACTGAACCGGCCCCCTCCGGCTGCTGCTGCAACGTCCGGCCGCTCCCGGAGGAAACGAACGGCATCGCCCTGAAAGGCTTCCCAGAGCTTCGCCGCGGTGGCCTGGCCGACGTGCGGCGCCTGCATGAGGTACCGAATCACGCCGGCCATGCCATGCGGCTGGGAGCGGACGAACGTCTGGGCGTGGAACTGCGGACCGTACTTCGGATGCTTGCGGTAGCGGCCGTAGAAGCGATACGTCAGGCCGGTCACCAACTCACCATCTTCCGCCACCGCCTTAACGACCAGCGGCTCGTGGTTGCCGGGATCTTCACAGTCGGCAATGACCGTGGAGTCCCAGCGGTGCCGTTCGTAGCGAAAGATACAGGTGAGTTCAATGAGAGTAGGCATACGTACGCTCCACTACCGTTTCGGTGCTGCGCTACGCGAACGCATGGCCATCGTGGCAGCAACCTTCAGCGCCAGGAGTTCCTTGCGCCCGAAATTGTAGATGACCTCTAGCATGTCGAGGTATGCGTCACGGGTGGAATACGAGACCAGCTTGTCACGACACCGCCTTGCATTCTGAATCAATCGCGTCGGGTTGAACTCTTCCACTCGGCACGCGGCCATGCACGCCTGCATGAAGCGGGCGTTACGCACATCCCTGGAGAGACTTACCAATGCTGAGTAGACTGAGGCGACAAGGTCCGCCCACTCGCGGTCTTTTATTCGGAATGTGCCGTCGACGAACGATTCCTGCACATTGCTGAATGTTGTTGTTCCGCTGAGCAGTGCGAAAGCAGTGCCGAGCGGGAGTTTGTGTTCCTCTGCGAACTCCATTCCGGCGCGATACATCTTCTTCCCGTTAGTGGCGTGCTTCTGTGCGTAATCCTGGAGCGCCCACGTCTTTGCCGTGCAGTTGATGGTTGCCACGTCAAAGTCCACTTCCTCGACAATATAGTAGACGGGCAATCCGAGTTTTTCGGCGAACATGAGCCGATGCTGCCCATCCTTGATAACAAGCTCCTTGCCTCCGTTCCGCTGGCAGACAATCGGATAACACGGCAGGAAGCCATATTGCTGCATAGACAGCAGCAACTTACGGTGCTTCTTCACATCCAGCGGCCGATTCTCTTGGCTCCGTCCAAAGAGCCGATAGTTCTTTGTGACGCTAACCTTTGGGCTTCTCGTTTTTACGGACATTTCTCACCTCACTGGTTTCGCTTAATCCAATCCGTTACGATCTGGAAACCGCGTTTCCGGAGGCGATCGTTTTTTGGAATCCGGATCAAGCAGTTAATGGCTTCATTGGCGCGCTCTATCCCCACTCCTCGACTGACTCCCTCCGTCGGCTCCTCTTTAGGCTTCGCCGGCGTGGCCTTCGGGGAGTGGTTTTTCCTGCCGGTTTTTCCGTCTAGAAGTGCCGACTGCATCCCTGCGGGGTACGATGCAATAACAGCCGCCCTGTTTACGCTAACCTTGCCAGCATCAACAGCTTGCACGACATCCGGCACGCCGTCCTTCTGCACTTTCGCCGCCCGGTCGACGCTCTTGCCGGAGACACCGAACTGCTCGCCGACCTGATCGCGGGCATCGCCGAAATCACCCTCCGGACAATTGTCCGGAGGGTCTTTTTTCTTGCCGGCGAGCATCCTGTCCTTCGCCCGCCGGTCATACATCGCCCTCGCCCGCTGGGCACACATCGCCGCCTGGGAGACGGTCAGGTGGCGGCGGTGCAGATTAAGCGCTAGGACGTATGCAATCGGATCGTCGACCTTGACCTCACGGAACTTCGCCTTCACCCCTGCCTTCTTACATGCCTTCCATCGAGTTCGGCCGTCGAGAATCTTGCCGTCGAGCGTTTCAATCGGCACCTTCAGTCCCTCTTGCCGAATGCTCTCGGCGATGGCGTCGATATCGTTCTCTGCAAGTGGAAAGATGTTTGCCGCGTCGTGGAATTGCATCTTACTTGCCTCCAGAAGGTAGGAGTGGTTGCCGGGAATTCCTCAGATGCCCGCGTACGGATCGTCACTGGAACTGGCGGCCGCCGGCGCTGGCGCACTCCCGCCGGCCATCATCTTCAGGGCTGCCTCATCCTTCGGCACGCTGGCCACTTCCGGGTTGCCGACCGACCAGAGGTCGAGCCCAAAGTTGCTGACGTTTGTGTACTCGCGCTCCTCGCCGTCCTTCTTCGACTTGCCGGCTCGTTTCTCGACCCCGAATACGAGCTGCCGGCCCTGAGCGGTGTTCCAGTCAACATCCCTGGCTTCACCCGGCTTAATGAGGCCGGTTGCCAGGGCGAACCTTAGGTGCTTGTCGCCGTAGTTCCCCTCATCGTCGAGGAACATCATGTGCCGCAACTGTCGGCCGCGTTGATCGCCTGCGCCGTCATCGTCCGGCTTGCCGGCGAGTACCTCCAGGTCGGCGATTACCGCGTCATGCTTGTCGAAACTGGCGTCAACGTGATTGACGACGCCGTGATAGACGCCATTTACCGGCGGTTGCCGGCCTTGTACGTCGCCTTCGTTCTGCACGTTGCTTGCGTCGAGTCCGGGCATGTTCATTTCTCCCTTTCGAGTGCCGCCTGCAGGCGGCTGGTTTCAGTGAAGGTGTGAATCCACGTGGGCGGGTAACCGAGTTCCGCCAGACCGACCCGCCACACGCAGTCTGGCCCGTATTGCTGAATGAGCGGCCGGACTACAGCCGGCCAGCTCAAAAAACCGAAGCCGCCTCCTGCTCAAGTCGCCGTGTCTTCAATCGGCCGATGATCTCTTCGGCCTGGCTTACGGTGAGCTGGGCAAGCGTTTGTGCGCCCCGTTTCACCACCACCGCTTTCAAGTCGTGTGCAGTCATTGCGGGCTTCATGGACGTGGCGAGCTGAATGATCTCCTCTTGTTGGGTCACCAGGCAGGGATCATCGGGGCCGGAAGAGTAAGGGCTTTTCGGTTGAGTCGTGTCGAGCGGTTCCGGCTGCGCCTTCGCCGGCGCCTGCTCCGACGCACCGGCAGCCGGCGCCTCGGTTGGCTTTGAGGCCACGTTCTGCGGAGCGGCTGGCGGTCGTGAAGGCTGATTGCCGTTGCCGCCTTCCTCCCCGTCCCGATCGCTGTCGACCACATCCTCGACGGGAATCGACAGCCCGAGCGTGATCGCGTACTTGTATGCCGCCACCATCGCTTTACTGCTCGCCTTGTCGCCAGAGTAATCGAGGCCCTCGCCAGCAGCCGCCAGGGTCACCGCCGAGCCATCCGGGGCGTTAATGGCGACCTCGAGAATCACGGCCGCGTGGAATATCCGTCGCTGCCCGCCACGCGCCTTTTCCTCGCTCCACTGCTTCACGCGGTGGCGGCGCGTCCAAAGGGCCACGCTGAGCCCCAGGTCACATAGAGCCGGCTGGAGGGCCTTCTGCAGGTCGTCGATGGATCGGTAGCGGTACCTGAATTCCTTGTTGCGGTGCCCCTTGGGAATGACGCCAATCTTCCGCATCAGTTGCGGCAAGAGCGTGTAGATCTTAGCGACCGAGGTTTCGTTGCTCATAGTAATCTCCCGTGTTCAGATGATGCCCATGCGGAGGGCAACTTGAAAAGTCATGTCGAGATCGTTGCGAAGGTAGTTGAAGGCCCGCTCCTGGTCCTCGGTGAGCAGGCGGGCAAAGTCGGCGCCACTCACGCCATCTGGCTTGCCGCCGACACCGTACGCCTGGGCAAGTGTGTTGAGGCTTACGTACTCACGATAGTTGCCGAGCTGCCAACGGACCATCGTGTCGACGAAGACCGGCGACCAGTAGCGGTTTTTCTCGATGATGTTCCGCGGCATACGATCGGCGAGACCGATCACCCAGGAGCGGCGGACCAGAAACGGCAGATCGAAGCCGAAGATGTTGTGCCCGACCATAGAATCTTCGCGACGTGCAACGAAGCGGTAGTGGTCCCAAAACCGCGAAAGCATCTTGTGTTCTGTCTCGACGTCCAGGTAATGGGCGCCTTCGTCTCGCAGATAGCCGATCGCGAGAACGCGACCAGTCAGAGGCGAAAGGGCAGCCCGCTCAACGGCCTTCGCCTCATGTTCTGCCCGGGCGGCGTCAATCTTCGCCTTAGCCTTCTCCGGGCCGAGGTTCCCGGTCTTAACCGTGGATGGGTCGAAGGGCGGGATGGCTACCAGAAACTCCTCTTCTGGTAGCGGCCCCGTTTCGATATCAAATATGATAGCGCTCATTTCCTCGCCCTTTTCTTACCGGCCCGAGAGGAGTCCCGCATCTCACCGACCTGGGAGGAGCCGAACATGCAAGTAATGCGCCCTCCTACGCAGCGTTCGACATTGGCGCCGTCGTTAAGTATCCAACAACCCCCAAGTAGGCATGGTCGTTTTGTGTCTACAAACATCGCCCTAATGCGATCGCGAAGAGTATGCTCAACGTGAGAACGTTCTGCAGTGGTAAACCACTCCGGGATCGCCCGCTCATCTACCGATAACTCGTAGGTGTTGAGGTCTGCGAAATTACCGTTCACGGGATAGTATTCCAGTCGCACGAATGCCCCACGCCCGTTGTCTGAAAAGCCGCGACTTGCGATGAGGTCTTTATGCGAGTCGGTGTAGGCTGGTTGAAATACAAGTTCCCGCTGTTGCGTGTAAATTGCCGAGAACGTTTTGCACATCATTCGCTCCCTTTATGTTTAATGCGAATGCCACGGCGCCGGCTTCCGGGCGTCCGGTCGATCGCGGGCGGGTATTCCTTCGCACGTGAAAAACTGCCGGTCATCTTCGTGACGGAAGAACCGCTTCAGCCGGCGCATCGTGTCTTTCGCCTCTTTATGTGTGGCGTACGGTCCGCAGTCGCAGGTGTCGGGTATGCCGACGACCCATCAGCCATCAGGTTTGTGTGCGGTGGTCATGCGGCGTGCCCATTCGCTTTGCGGGCGAGATCGCCCTCGATAACCTCGATCACACGTGAGATCCGCTCGCGGAGTTCCTCGGCCGGCACGCCCATTTCAAGCGTGCGGCGCAGGCCGATCAAAAGTCGAACATCGACGTGTGGCTCCTCTTCTTCGTAGTAGGTGCCCTTGTCGAGCACATGCCAGCCGATAGCCCGAAGATGGGTAATGTGCTCCCGTATTTCATCGCCCGTGCCGGCAGGTCGAGCGATGGTCACTCGAATACGTTTCTTCCAGTCCGCCATGACACCCTCGCTATGTCTGGGGTGGTAGTTACAGAAAAGAGCGGCGACCGATCAACCGACCAGCCGCCACTCTCACGCGAGGAGACCACCTGCAGACAACACCCCAGATCCTGTTCGGTGTGGTAGTGGTCGCGATAGAAAGAAGTGTTGTTCATCGGTCATCCCCGTCGCGTCTACGACAAGCTTAACCGACGATTTCGGCGTTTCGGGGGCCTCGCGAATTGATAAGAAACTTTGGCCGCCGCTGGCCGTCTCCGGCCGGGAGATCAGCCGGAAAAAAGACGGGAATTCCCTTGGGCCGTAACGACGAATAGCCATTTCCGTGAAAAGCGCTACACGAAAACCCCGGGAAAAACAGAGCGAAAGCGGCGCGCGAGAATTATAGCGGTACTCTCCGCCGAACCTGCCTTGCTTCGCCTTTTGCTTCGCCTTAGAATTGGCGACACTATAAGAGTTGACGCAAGCAAGACTTACGGCCTGGCCGCACCATCCGCTCTGGGTGATTTCGTGGCCGGTCCTGACCGGCTCTGACCGCGGAAACCCTGGCTTTCAGGGGGTTTTCGTTCGGCAGGGCCGGCCACTGACCGCCCCTGACCGCCCCTGACTGCTTCGCCTTTTGCTTCGCCTTGGTTTTCCCCGGTCGCAAGCCGAAGCACGTTTTTCCCCATTAGTAGGGCTTTCGAGATATGGTCGTCTGTCACTTGAGCGTAGTGCCTGGTCGAGATTTTCGCAGAGTGGCCAAGCCAGGCGACCACAACATGTAGCGGGAATTCCTCCAGTAGCTCCGTCTCCCTGGTCGCCCGCATATTCTGCCAGGGCTTCGGCCAGAGCGCGATGCCTGCCCTGCGGCAGACGACCTGTAGGCGTGATGCAAGGCTCGCTTTCGTGAACCGGCGTCGCCCGAAAATGAGGGCCTCCCCAGGTTCCGCTCGATCCCAGAGCACAGACAGAGTCTTTTCGATGGGCGGAAATAGAGGCACCGTCCGGCGTGAGTTGGTTTTGGGCGAGAACACATCCAGAAGCCCCTTTTCCCAGTTGACTTCCGCCCACTCCAGGCGGAGAATCTCACTGGGACACCGGAGCCCACCATACCTCGCCAAGCAGACGATCGCCCGGAATCCAGGGTCAGAGATCTCCGCCAGCACTTGCGCGGTTAGGTTGGCGTCGACGAAGAAATCGCGATTCCGATTCACTTCCCGGGAACACTTCAGGCCATCGAATGGATTGCTTGGCACCCAGCGGTTGTCAATCGCAAACCGGAAAAGTTGCCTCGCACGCCGAATCCGACGATCAGCCGTCGCCGTCGCCAGTCCGCCCCCCCTCAGATTGACATTTTCGGGGAGCCAAAGCTGATAGTCGCGTGCTTCGCGCGGGCTGATCAACCCTGGTGGGCAATCGCCGAAGTAGACAAGCAGACTCCGGCACGTCTCCTGTAGATTCCGTCGCGTGCCATCCTTGCCGGGGTATTCCTTCTCGAAAGCCGCAAATAGCTCCGTGAGGGTTGCTACCGCCCTTGGTTCAACCAGGCCGAGGGCGGCAAGTTTCGCGTGCAGCTTCACAGACAGACTGCCGACCCACCTCGCAGTTTCGAGATCAGGAGCCTGCTGCATTGCCTGCGCGGCCAGAAGGCGGTCGACCCGGCCCTTTATGGTGCTCGCGGCCTCCCGCGTGACCTTTCCCAGGCGGAGAGTCTGACGTTTTCCCGCGAGGCCCCTGAATTGAATCCACTGGTGCCCATTCGGACGGCTGGTGATCGACGACACGTTAAGCTCCCTTTTCCTCTCTACGGAGATAAGCGTCAAGGCTCTTGCGAGTGTAGCGGACACAGCCGCCCACTGAAACGGTCTTGATTTCCCCTCTGTCTTTCAGCCGACGTAACGTGCGCTCGCTGACTGCCATGTACTCGACGGCGTCGGCGGTCGACAGGCACGCCGGGCCGGTGCCTCCGTTCTGCTCGCGTTCAGCCTCGATGCGCCCGAGACTACTGCGGACCAGAGCGTCAATGAAGCCCGCGAAGGCCTCTAGGATGACAGCTCTATCGTCTATGCACGTATTGACCTTTCTTCCGGCAACCATGATTATACCTCGACGGTAGCTGTTGACGCCACCGCCGGATATGCTATCTTGTAACTGGGGCCGGCGATGGCTCTCCTGGAAATGCCGAACCGGGATCTTTGTGCCGGCCGGCAACGATAGTTGGGACCTCGCTTGGCCCCGTCTTAGTTCATTCGCCCTCCCGCTTTCTAGGCAGAATAGTCAAACTGTCCGGGCGTAGATTCTCTGCGGCGGT
>Ga0180437_10005281_pt1 | contig 17749 bp, 13 predicted proteins | sample SS_ome_4_FD_132410 | JGI IMG/M metagenome (GOLD analysis project Ga0180437, IMG submission 132410) | Hypersaline lake sediment archaeal communities from the Salton Sea, California, USA - SS_3_D_1 metaG | ecosystem: Environmental > Aquatic > Non-marine Saline and Alkaline > Hypersaline >... | reverse complement strand
CCATAAGGTTCAAAGCGACTTCCTCCACCGGAGAACCGATGATCTCGCGTGCGATGATATAGGCGGTTCCCAGGGTGGGGTGCCCGGCAAAGGGGATCTCCTCCGCCGGGGTGAAGATCCGCACATCATAGCCTCCGTTCCTTGGTTCGTCGGAGATGATGAAGGTCGTTTCGGAGTAGTTCATCTCCTTCGCCAGTTGCTGCATCTCGATGTCCGAATAGACTTTTCCATGACGAAAGACCGCCAATTGGTTGCCGGCGTATTTTGACTCGGCAAAAACATCCACGATATAAAAGACCGGTTCGGGCATACGATTTTCCTCCTCATCGGTATTTTATCAGATTCAGACTCGGTCAAGAAACTAAATTGACCACAAACGGCTTTCAAGCTCTTGACAAGCCCCGGGCCCGATGCTTATAATGCGCGGCATGTTCAAGCAGGTTGGCGGCCGACGACCCTTCCGGGCCATGCCACACATGACCCTCACCTGGTGGGCGGGCCTCCCCGCCTGAAATCCACATCTCTGCTTATCTCTGATTTTCCTCAGAAAATTATTAAAGGAGACCAACATGAAACGATATGCTTCACGTTCCGAAGAAATTTTGCCCGCCCAATATTACAACCTCAAGGCCGATTTGAAGGACTTGCCCAAACCTCCACTAAACCCCGGAACCCGGCAGCCCATCGGACCCGAAGATCTTTCACCCATATTCCCCATGGGGTTCATCCGACATGAGGCGACTCAAGAGCGCTTTGTTCCCATCCCCGGCCCTGTCCTGGAGGCCTATGCATCCTTCCGGCCCACTCCTCTGGTTTACGCCTCGGAGCTGCGCAAGCATCTTAAGACTCCCGCTCATATCTTCTATAAGTATGAAGGTGTCGGCCCCACGGGAAGCCACAAAAGCAACACCGCGATTCCTCAAGCCTACTTGGCCGCACAGGAAGGCGTCAAAACCATGACGACCGAGACCGGAGCCGGCCAGTGGGGGTCCGCACTCGCCCAAGCCGGTTCCCGGTTCGACATCGAGATCAAGGTCTTTATGGTCCGCATCAGCTACCGCCAGAAGCCCGGGCGGCGCATCATGATGGAGCTCTTCGGCTCCAACGTGGTGGAAAGCCCCAGCCCGCTGACCGAGGCCGGAAGCCGGTTTTATTCTCGAGATCCCGACCATCCCGGAAGCCTGGGGATAGCAATCTCGGAAGCCGTGGAAATGGCCGCCCGCGACGATTCCGTCAAATACTCCTTGGGTTCGGTGCTGGACGCCGTGCTGATGCACCAGAGTGTCATCGGCTTGGAGGCCGAAACCCAGATCGAAAAACTGGGAGTCGACCCGGATGTGATCATCGGCTGTGTCGGAGGAGGATCCAACTTTTCGGGGCTGGCTTTTCCGTTCGTCTGCCGAAGAATCAATGGAGAGCGCAACCTCCGTTTCATCGCGGTGGAACCGGAGGCCTGTCCCACTCTGACACGAGGCGACCTGAAGTACGATCACGGCGATTCCGTGGGCATGACTCCCCTGCTGCACATGCACTCACTGGGGATGGATTTCATCCCCCCGCCCATCCATGCCGGCGGCCTCCGCTACCATGGGATGGCCCCGCTGGTAAGCCACCTGGTGGAAATGGGGATCGTCGAGGCCCGCGCTTATCCCCAAGAGAGGGTTTTCGCGGCCGCCCGCACGTTCCTGCAAACGGAAGGGATTCTGCCCGCCCCGGAATCGTCTCACGCCGTTGCCGCGGCCATCGATGAGGCGGTCCTGGCCCAACAGGAGAATCTGGAAAAGGTGATTCTATTCAACCTGTCGGGACACGGCTTTTTGGATATCAATGCCTACGAGATGCAGCAATGATGCCTGCCTCCGGGCAGCCGCGTGAAGGCCGCCGTTAACGGTCCGTCTTGATCTCCACGATCCGGTCCTCCAGGGAACAAAACAGGAGCTGCTTGAGTTCCAGCCACTCAACCATGGCCTTGGTCAGGAGGATGCGCGTGTTGCGATGATCTTCGACCTGGAAGCCGAAGTACTTGTCTTTGGACTGCTCGACGATGTATTCATTGCTCACAACCCGGAAAATCCGGTCCGGCAGCAGGAGTTCGCCGTCCCGCACCACGACATCCTGCCCCACAGCCAGAAAATTCACCCTCCGGCCGGGGGGCCGGGCTTCCGCAGGGTAATACGTGTAGCGCATGCCTGAGATCTGCATGCGGTCACGACCCCGTTTGATATCCGTTTCAAAAACCTGCTTCAACTGACGGCCGCTGAGGTTGAATTCCACCAAGATATTTTGAAAGGGAGAAACCTCATACAAGGCCCGGACCGTGATGGGACCGGAATAGATATCGGAGCGGATCCCGCCGCTGTTGAGGAGTGCGATATCCGCTCCGGTCTTCCAGCGCATCACATCGGTGATCCAGTTTCCCAGGGCGTTTTCGATGGAGTCATAGCCCGGACATATGTAATCAAAAGCAGACTTGCCGATGATACGTCGATAGTCTTCCTCTATGGAAGACTCGATCTCCTGAACCAACGCGGTGACTTCGGGCTGCGGCTTCAATTCCCCATCCGCCCACAGCCAGATCAGGTCTTCCTCAAAATCCAGGATCTTACTTCCCTGCACGGTCAGTTTCAAATACCCTAGAGTTCTCAAGTGTCCCCGGGTGGACTTGACCAGCACTCCGTCGATCTCCTCGAAGCGGCCGTCCTCAGAAGCCACCAGGACTACGTCCACTCCCGGCACTTCCCTTGCGACCCGCTGTCCGTCATAGAACTTGGAATGCACTACCGCCACGACCAGGTCGCTCGCTCGACGCACGACCGGCACCCAACGCTTTAGGGTGGGGACGATGGGGAGGACATCCAGGCCGGCGACCATATCGGGAGAGACTTCGGTCAGAAAGAATTCCTCCATGACGGCGATCACACCGATTCGAACCTTCCCTTTTTTGATGACATGGAAGCGCTCGCGGGCAAACAACTCGCCGCTGTCCTTATAGATGATATTGGCCATCACGGTGGGAAACTCCATCAGCTGCTCGATGGCCCGCACATTCTCTATTCCCTGGTCAAAGGCGTGATTCCCGTAGCAGCGGATATCGTATCCCAGGAGATTCAGGAATTCCGGCATGGCTCCTCCGGCGACTCCCCGATAGGGCAGGACGGTGGCAAAAGTCCCGGTCATGATGTCACCGGTCTCAATGAGCGCGACATCCCGTTCCCGTTCACGGATCCCCTCGATGCAGGAGCTGGCCGCTTCCATTCCACCCACCAGCCGCACGCGGTCGTTGTCCTTGATTTTAAAAGGCTGGAATGTGCCGTGTATGTCGTTGGTGTGGAGGATGACGAGAGATTGAGGAGCCGGACGGCAGCCGACGACACCCCAAAATGTTGCCGCAGCCAGGGCTGCCAGGCAGGTTGATACATATATAGACCGCTTTTTCACGGTCTGCATTTTCGCTTAACGAACAAGAGGTGTCAAGCCCGCGGCGTCGCGCTCTAGGCCGTGACCTGGCCATCGATCCCGATTACGATCTCCTTGACCGGCAAACTGACGCCTGATTTCTCCACCGCTGCATTGACTAGATGGACCAGGCCGGAACAGCAGGGAACCACCATCCGCGCGACCGTGAGCGAATAGACGGTATTGTGTTTGAGCAACTCCGAAAGCTTGTCGACGTAGGGAGAGGTATCATCCAGCTTGGGACAGGCGATGATCAGCTTCTTCCCCTTCAACAGATCCTGGTGAAAACTGCCCAGAGCAAAGGCCGTGCAGTCGGCGGCGATCAGGAGGTCGCTGCGCTCAAAGTACGGCGCATGGGGAGAGATCAGATGGAGCTGGATAGGCCACTGAGCGAGTTCGGAATGTCCGCTGATTTGAGCCGCCGGCCGGGCGGCAGCCGGGCGCTGGATTTCCTGGGAGCGGCTGCCCGGGCATCCCATAGGGAATGTCGGGCGTTCCGTTTCCCTGCTCTCCCTATTATGCCCGGCCCCATGCACATGGGCCGCCGCCTCCTCACCGCGGGTTTCCAGCACATGGCGGTAGGTGGCTTGCGCGTCGTAGTCCTCGCTGTCCCGTTCCACGATCTTGAGCGCCCCGATCGGACAAACGTCCAAACAGGCACCTAGGCCGTCACAATAGATTTCGCGCGCCAGTCGAGCCTTGTTCTCTTCGTCCAGGACCAGGGCGCCTTCGGCACAGGCCTCGGTGCACAGGCCGCATCCGTCACACAGGTCCCGATCTATCTCGATGATCTTGCGTTTCGCCATCGAATTCTCCTTGTTTTGAAATATCGGGTCCAGTGTACACCGGGCGGCTCCCCGTTTCCTTGACTCAAGTCAAAATCCGGAATCTTCCCGCAACGCTGATGCCGGCCTAGCCGGTCATCGCTGCCTAAATTCGTTCCTGCCGATTAAAGGCCGCCGATTTGAAAATTCCCTCCCCCCCCGATAAGAATCAAAAAAACTCAAGTCGAGATGCGCGGATTCCGATCGCGGCGCTAGAGTTCATCTTGCAGACGGCGGCAGTCGGGGATATGGATGCGTCGTCCGGTAACCCGGATCAGCCCTTCTTCCTGGAGCTGCTTCAGATTGCGGGAGAGGGTTTCACCGATGGTTCCCAGGATCTTAGCCAACTCGCCTTTTTTCATCTCTAAATGCACGACACCGCTGTCCCGGTCTCGGCAGCGCGACAGAAGAAACCGGACGAGCCGCTGCCGCACGGTCTGCAGTTCCAGGACTTCGATGCGTCGATTGAGGACAAGGCATTTCCGCGCCAGCAAGCCGAGCAGGTCTTGGGCCAGCCCTGAGACCCGATCGAGATCCTCCAGTAATCCTGATTTGTCCAGAAACAGGACCTCACTGTCAAGAGTCGCATCGGCAAAGGCGGGGAAGACCGGCGAGGCGAACACAACCGCCTCCCCGAAGAATTCTCCCGGACCCAGTCGGACGATCTCCACCTCTCTACCCTGTTCGTCCATCCGATAGACCCGCACGGCTCCGCTCGCCACATAATACAGGCCATCCGCGGGGCCGCCGGCGGCAAACAGCAATTCCCCCTTTGAATATTTTTTTTTGCGGCCGCGGGCCAGGATGTGTCCGATCAACACGTCCATGGCTTATTGTTCCCGGATGGCGGCGGCGACCACGTTGGCGACACGACTGCGCCAGGTGGCGACTTCGCCCGTGTCGTCCGGATGCACCCGATTGGTGAGAAAGATCACGAAGCTTCGGGTTCGAGGATCTATCCACAGCGAGGTCCCCGTATAGCCGGTATGCCCATAGGATCCGGATCCGAACAGGTCGCCGCGATTGGTGGAATAGTCGGAATCCAGGTCCCATCCCAATCCCCGGCCGGCAAAAGACACCCGGGGATAGACTTCGGTCATCCGCTCCACTGACAGGGGGCTGAGGATTCTTACGCCATCGAATGTCCCCTTATTCAGCAGCATCTGGGCAAAGACCGCCAGGTCATCGGCCGTAGAAAATAGCCCCGCATGACCCGCCACGCCGCCCAGCAGCCGCGCGCGGGGATCATGCACTATGCCGCGCAGCGGCTCGCCGTCCAAGACCTCGGTGGGAACGCAACGCGGATGAAGGCTCGGAGGCGGGATGAAGCCGGTGTTCTGCATTCGAAGCGGTTCGAAAATGCGACTCCGGCAGAAGCCGGCCAGATCTTGTCCCGCCGCCTTTTCGACGATATGGCCCAGTAGAATGAAATCCAGATCGCTGTAGAGAAACTCCGCGCTGGCGGGAAAGAGCTTGTCGATCCGCGCGATGTATCCCACCATGTCCGCCAGGCTGCAGGGTATGCCGAGGAATTGTTCGATCTCCTCGTTGTGCAGAAAGGGAGGCAGGCCCGAAGTGTGCGTCAAAAGATGCCAGATCCGGATGGCCTCACCCGGCCGCCCTGCCTCATCCCGGAAAGGAACAAAGCCGGGCACGAAATCGGATATCCGGTCCCAGAGGCGCAGCTTACCCTGCTCCACCAGGAGCATGACGGCGGTGGCGGTGGCCACCGGTTTTGTGATCGACGCCAGGTCGAAGAGCATATCCACCCGCATGGGTTGCTCCTCCGGGATCCACTGGCTCGATCCATAGGCTTTTCGGAAGACCACCTTGCCCTTCCTGCCCACCAGGATCACCGCTCCCGGAAAATCCTGCCGGCCGAGCGCATCGGCCATGACTTCATCCAACCGATGGAGCTGATCCGCCGACATGCCGACCTCCGAGGGCTGGGCCTTCGGCAGCCTCTGGGCATCGACAACCCGGTTGAACAGCAGCAGCAGCAAAAGAATTCCCCAGCCTGGGGATGGTCGGGTCTTTTTCATGGTGCTTTCCCGCCCCATTATAGGCGGGATTCGGGGCAGAGAAAAGGTCTATTTTTTAGGTGGGAACAGCCTGGATCGTGCGGCGGACTATTTCTTCTTCTTAAGCGTGACTTCAGCGCCTTCGCCTTGGTCGTTCGCCCAAGTACCGATCATGCTGTCGCCCTCGACCTTGAGCGAGATGTAAATGGGCTGGACATCGTAGCCGTCGGAGATCTCGAAGTAAAATTCCAGTTCATTCTCCCCATACTCGAGATCCAAACAATCCGCATCCTGGGCGTAACCCATGGAGTCCGTCAGCTTGCCGGCCAGTTTGGCGTCCTTCATCTCCAGGACCAAGGTGAGTATATCCGGCTCAAGGGCATCGGGCACGGCGGTCTCGCCTACCCACGTTCCGGTAATGCTCGACTGGAGGGCCAGCGTCGGCCCGAAAGAAATCAGCAGAAAAACCGCGGTGACGAGCGCAGTGGGTTTTCTCATGCGTCTCCCCTCCTAACAGATATAAATCAATCATTGGCTCATTTAATGATACGCAGTACGGGTGCCGAAAGTTTCCCCGCAGGGAAAAATTATCACCCCCTTAACCCAAGTTTATGTTTGAATATGGAAGATCATCAATATCCGGCGGCGGTCCCCTGGCCGCGGGGATCTGCCGCTCCGCTGAAGCCGGCCGGCCGGCCGGCTCGATCGTATCGGATGGTCAAACCGTGGGCGTTTCCCAGCCCGCCCCCCCGTCTCAGGTTGTGTCCCAACCGTTCCAGTTCGGCGGTGACCTCCTGAGAAACACCGTCCTCGACCACCAGCATGTCCGGATCCACAAAGCTGAGCCGGGGAGCCGACAGGGCGGATCGGATATCCAGATTGAAATCGATCAGGTTCATGACCATTTGCGGCACCGTCTGGCCGATGGTGTGCCCGCCGGGAGTCCCCAGGGCCGCCCAGGGCCTGCCGCCGCGGATAATGATGGTGGGACAATCGCCCGACAGCTTGCGTCGGCCGGCATGGGCGTCCATGGGATTGCCTTTGGGCTCGAACGTGCAGTAGGCCAGCGAATTGTTCAGCCAGATGCCGGTCCCGCGGGGCATGACACGGCAGCCGAAGGCGTTGCCCAGGGTCTGAGTGGCACTGACGATATTGCCCCAGCGGTCGGCCACCACATAATGGGTGGTGTTTTTCCCGCTCTTGTGCCGGATGCGGGGAGGGACGAAGGCACGGACCGCATCGGGCTTTATCTCGGCCGCGTGTTCGGTCCAGTACTCCTCGGACAGGAGTCGCTCCAGGGGAGGAGGATTGATCTCCGGGTCTCCTGCGTACGCCAGCCGGCACCAGAAGGCGTGCTTGGTGGCTTCGGCGAAGCGGTGAAGGAAGGCCGCGCTGTTGTGTCCCAGACTTCGGACATCGAAGCGGCTCATGATCCCCAGCCGGATGAGAGAGGGAAACGCGTTGGCGGGAGGCGAGGCGGTATACACATCGCAGTCACGATACTTGATATGGATGGGCTCCCACCACTCGGCGCGATGGTTTTTGAGATCCTCGAGCGAGAGAAAGCCTCCTGCGGTCATCATGGCCTTGTGGACGGCCATCCCGATTTCCCCTCCATAGACGGCTTCCGCTCCCTGCTCGGCGATCAAACTTAGGCTTCGGGCCAGGTCTTTCTGGAACAGCCGCTCACCGGTTCGCAGCGGCCTCTCCCCTCTCCCATAAACAGCCTTTGCATGGGAGGGAAAATCAGGGAATGCATAGGAAATGGAGCGCGCCGTGCTGCGGTCCAGGTCGAAACCATCTTCGGCCAGTGCGATGGCCCGGACGAACAGCTCCTTCCATGGGAGCTTGCCGTACCCTTCCGACATGGCCTCCCAGGCGTTGACGTTGCCGGGGGTGGATACCGCCTTGGGGCCGCGGCGGTTTTCCATGTATCCCGGCGTGGGGGCCCGAAACACATCGGAATCGACCGCGGCCGGGATCCTGCCGCAGGAATCCAGGAAGCGGATCCGCCGCTCCGCCGCCGAATACACCAGGATGGTGCCGTACCCCCCGACTCCCGACATCATCGGCTCCACCACATTCAACACGGCCGCCACGGCCACCGCGGCATCGAAGGCATTCCCGCCCCGCTTGAGAATATCCACCCCGGCCTGAGTCGCCATCGCATGGGCGGAAGCCACCATGCCGTTCCGCGCCTGCACCGGCTCCTCGAACAACCGCCCGGGCTCCCCGTCGGCGGCCCCACAGCCCGCCAAGGCGACGAAAATCAGACCGGCAGCCGAGATCCTTATTCTTTTAATCATCCTTTCCCATCCCAACGGCGTTGGATCCGGCTCCAGAGCGAGCGGGCGGAAAACCTGAGCAGCCCCCACTGTCCGGCCCTGCCCCGGGCCCGTGCCCTCAGGATCGTCGCCTTGATCGCGTTGTCGGGCACCTCGGGCCGGGGGGAAACGGACTTGCGGGCCAAACTGAGGGCCCCCGACGGACAGGTCGAGACACACAGCCCGCACCCGATGTAGCGTTTCGGCTCCAACACGGCCCGGTCGTTTTCCAACCACACGGCCTGCATGGGGCATCGCCGCTCGCAAACTCCGCATCCGATGCAGGCGTCATCACCAGCCAAGGACACATGAAAAGCATTGGCGACCATACGGGAAGGCTCGGGATGACGCCGGACGCTCTTCAGGACCTGGCAGCAGCAGCCGCAGCAGCAGCATATATGGGCGATCTTTTTCGAGAAACTGGGCTGGAGCACCAACCCGCAGGCATCCGCCTGCTTCAGGATTTCCAGCGCCTCCTCGCGGGTGATCCTGCGCCCGACGGCGTTGCGCTCATAATACTCAGCCGATTTCCCCATGACCAGACACAATCCTTCCGGCTTCTCACATCCCTTGCCCACCATGCGGTGCTCCCGGCGGCAGATACAGGGCGCCTCCAGGAAGGTCTTGTGGGCCTTTACCATCTCCACCGCACTCTCATAGGGGAACACTTCGAGGGTGACGTCGATGCTCCGATTTACGGGTACGGTGCGCAGCTGGGGCGCCTTCTCCCAGGTCTTCATATCCATCAGGGTCGGGAGATATTCGTTGAAGTCCCGGATAAGATCCGGGTCGAGGTCGTTGACATGAAATTCCCAGATGCCGACCACGAACTGGGTGGCCATGTATCGAGGAGGTCTTCCTTGGGGCTCGAAGCTGAAGATGAGCCCTTTGCGGGCCATGCTCTCCAGCCGATCCCGGGCCTCCGGGACGGGAAGTTTGGCGCGGCGGGCGATCACCTCGGCTTCTTCCGGCAGCAAAGAAAGCTTCATGGCCAGGGACGCCTCCCCAGCGGAGAACAACCGGCGTAGGATGCGGAGCTCCACACCGCTCTCGGTGGCCGGATAACCCCCGGGAAGCCGGTCCAGATGCCTGGCCAGTTTACGGTAGATGTCCTTTCCCAAGAACGACCTCCAGTAGAAGATGCTCATCTTATACCATCTTCCGCCGGGAGCGTAAAGCCCGGACCGCCCGAAATGGCCTCGCCAAATCCCGGGTGATCCGTCGGAGGTGGCGCCGGCCCTTTTTTCCAGCATGGCCAAACATCCAAACCGTCCTCTTAAGGTGATTCGCTCCTCGGAGAGGCAAAGAGGCTGGATCCTCGACGTCGCCTCTGAAGCGTCCCCACGCCTTTGAACACTTGATGTCGATTTTCATCGCGAAATCAGGGATGCATACCCTCTGAAAGGATTTTGTTGACACACGAACGGATTTTTGGATAAGGTGGGGGGCATGACTCCCGGAATACTTGCGATATTGGCCCTGCTTCCCATCCTGACGGTCTTCGCGCTCATCGTGCTCCTGCGCTGGCCCGCCACCCGAGCCATGCCGGCCGCCTTTCTGCTCACCGGCCTGCTCTCGTTCTTCATCTGGCGCTCCCCTCTCACACAAATCGCCGCCGCCGCGATCGACGGCCTGGTCACCGCAGCCTCCATCCTGTACATCATTGCAGGAGCCATCCTGCTGCTCAATCTCATGCGGGAGAGCGGCGCCCTGATCGCGATCAGGCGGAGCATGTTCAGGGTCTCGCCGGACCGGCGGGTCCAGGCTATCATCATCGCATTCCTGTTCGGATCTTTCATCGAGGCGGCGGCCGGTTTCGGAACTCCGGCGGCGGTGGCGGCTCCCCTGCTGGTCGCCATCGGATTTCCGGCCATGGCCGCGGTCATGGTCGCGCTCATCATCCAGAGCACCTGCGTGTCCTTCGGCGCCATCGGCACTCCCATCCTGATCGGTGTCAACGGGGGATTGACCGGTCAGCCGGAAGTGACGGCCTACCTGAGCCGACAGGGGATGGAATTTTTTCCCTACCTCGAAGCCATCGGGGCCAAGGTCGCCCTGATCCACGGGATCATCGGGACACTTATCCCCCTGATCATGATCATGATGATGACGCGTTTTTTCGGCGCCCGCCGCAGTTGGAAAGAGGGATTGGCCGCGGCTCCCTTTGCCGTCTTTTCCGGATTCTGTTTCACCATTCCCTATGTCCTGACGGGCATGCTCTGGGGCCCCGAGTTTCCTTCGTTGGCCGGGTCTCTAATCGGGCTCCTGATCGTCATCTCGGCCGCGCGGAGGGGTTTTCTGGTGCCGAAAGAATCATGGGATTTCCCCTCCCCAGACAGGTGGCGGCCGGAATGGTCGGGAGAACTGCTTCCCGATACGCCGGAACACAAGAACGCCCCCAATGCCGCGATCGCCTGGCTCCCCTACCTTCTGATCGCCCTGATGCTTCTCTCCAGCCGGCTTTGGCCGCTCCTCAAGACCAAACTCTCCGGAGTGACCTGGGCCTGGCGGGGAATCCTGGGCAGCGGCATTTCCACCACGTTTCAACCGCTCTATCTTCCCGGTTTCTTTTTCGTATTGGTGTCCGCCCTGGCCGTATTTTTTTATCGCATGGGCAAGGCGCGAGCTCAACGCGCCGTCCTCAACACCGTGAGTCATCTGGCGGGGCCGGCACTCGCCTTGGCTTTCGCGGTCGCCATGGTCAAGGTCTTCATCAACAGCGGCACACCGGACGGATTGGAGCAGATGCCCGTTCTCCTGGCCGGAGGGGCGGCGGCGGTGGTCGGCAAGGCCTGGCCGGCCGTGGCGGCGGTGATAGGCGCCATGGGAGCCTTTATCGCCGGCAGCAACACCTTCAGCAACATGATGTTCTCCCTGTTCCAGTTTTCCACCGCGCTCAAGACCGGTTTGACTCCCGGCGTGGTGGTCGCGCTGCAGGCGGTGGGAGGGGCGGCCGGCAACATGATCTGCATCCACAACGTAGTGGCCGCCTCCGCCGTAGTGGGGCTTCTGGGCCGGGAAGGGCTGCTCATCCGCAAGACCATTTTGCCCATGACCTATTATCTCATCGCCGCGGCTTTCCTGGGATTTTTGCTGCTGCGGTGGTTTCAAATCTGAAGACCGACCGCAATGGGAGGGAACCGTGCCAAAAATCCTTCTGATCATCTTGATCCCGGCTATGGCCGCCGGATACATGGGGGCCGAAAAAGGACCCGCCGCCGAAGAGGAAATCAAACGGCTGCTCGACATCCAGGTCCGGGCCTGGAACCGGGGAGACATCGCGGAATTCATGGCCTATTATTGGGAGTCTCCGGACTTGACCTTCCAGTCCGGCGGCCGCAGGCTGTACGGCTGGCAGAGCCTCATGGATCGGTACCGGACCTCCTACGGCGGGGAAAAGATGGGCCGCTTGACTTTCGAGGATCTCGAGATCAATATTCTTTCCGATCAACATGCCTATGCCTTGGGGCGATATCGGTTGAATTACCCGAGGGAGGAAAAAACTGGTGTTTTCACCATCATATTGAGGCGCTTTCCTCAGGGATGGCGCATCATCCACGACCACTCTTCCTCGTAAGGCCATCCTCCGGTCAATCTACTATGTCGAGGAATCCAGGTTCCCGAATTGCTCGTAAAGATTGTCGACACATCCAACTTGAAAGTTTGATAAATTCAGCATCCGAATTTTTTATCCTTCGCAGTGAGCTTGCGGGTTCATGATCAACCGTAATATGGGGATGCAAGTCTAAAAAGCTGAGGGCTCAGAAGCGTTCGTCTGAAATCCTGTAATCGGAATACGTCTCCTCCGCTTCCATGCGGATGTTCTTGATCACCAATCCGACATGGATCCGCACTCGGGATCGGGCCAGTACCAGATAGCCTTCGGGCAGGACCTGGAATTGGGCCTCCATTTCGAAGCGCTTGACGGCCCGGGGATTCTTGGCGAAATGAACCTCTGCCTGGAGCACATCGAAGGTCTTTTTGTCGATGTAATACAATCCCTCGATCCATTTATCCGATCGGGTCTTGGCCTTCGCCTCTAAAACGTAAACCGTCCTGCGCCCCACATAGGAATCATTCCGCCGTACAAAGTCATACCGCGTTCGTTTATCCTCTCCAAAGGGAAACATCTGCTCCATGGAGAACTCGCGGCGTCCGCCGCTGTGATCTTCGTCGGCCTCCCGGCCGCGCTCCTCCCGCCTTCGACGGGCTTTTTCCGCATTCTTGCGGGCTTCTTCCGCATGCTCGGCGGTGACATCCTTGGTGTTGCCCTTTTCCGTCTGCCGGGCCGATAGAATCTCTTCACTCCGGAGCCCGTCATTCATGCGCATGATCTTTTTCACCACGATCTCCTTCTTGGGCTTCCACTGTTTATCCATCTCCACCATGGTGGATACGGCCTTAACCTCCATGTATCGTACCTCTGGGTAGGACGCGACCCGTTCCGCAACTTTGCCGATGATCTCGGCGTCCGACATATCCTGGGAAGACGCAACTCCCGCAACGATTATAAGCGCCGTCCCGACGCCGACGCTCCACGCTAATTTCCTTCGCTTCATGCTCTCGCTCTCGTTTAGATGGCTGTTTTTCAATTGTATTGTAGTCAATACTAACATTTTCGTAAACGACGGTCGGATTTGAAGTCCGTTTTGAGCAGACCACCGGACCTTACAAAGGACCATGATCGAAGGCCGAGATGCCCCACGAAGCTTCGGCGGAGACTATTTTTGCCGCGCCGAGGTAGCCTTACGGAAAAAAATCCACGTGCCGAGCCGCCGGAGCTTGACTCCGTAATCCGGAGACGATATGTTAGCCTCGAGCCCACTCAAAAAGAATCCATGGAAAGACTTAAGCTCAAACACTTGGAAGCGATGGTCGACCGGGAGGTCGGAACTTCCGATTGGCTTGAGATGACCCAAGAGCGCATCAATGCCTTTGCCGAATGTACGGAGGACCGGCAGTGGATCCATGTGGATGAGGACCGCGCCCGCAAAAGCCCACTGAAATCCACCGTGGCCCACGGATACCTGCTGCTGGCCCTGCTTCCCCATTTCAATTTTCAGAATCGCCTTTTTCAGAGCCGGATCCGCATGGCCGTCAACTACGGCCTCGACCGGGTCCGCTTCATCCATCCCGTACGGCCCGGCGACCGCATCCGCAACCGAGCGGTGCTCAAAAAGGTGGAAAAGCGGGGCTCCCGAAAGGTCCTGCTGACCGTGGAAAACACCATCGAGATCGAAGGCGCCTCCAAGCCGGCCCTGGTGGCGGAGGAGCTGGGGCTGCTTTATCTCTGACCGCATGAGGAGAAGGTCAGCATTTTCCGTCAATCCCCTAATTTTATAAGGGATGAATCGTGATACAGATTGATGCCGTCGAGGGGTACGGTTCAGGCGACACGACCGTAGAGTTACCCGGCAATAAATCCAGCAGGCGCCGGGGGATTAAGATCGGCTCTCCCTCATGTGTGCTAGCGCCCCCTTTAAGACCGCGCTCCTAAAATCCGGTGCACACAATAAAAAAAGGGGGCTGCAGCGCAGCCCCCTTGCATGGCAGTTTTGTCTGCTGCTACTTCTGTTTGACCGGCGTGAACGCCAGGCCTTGAGCCGGAGCATCGGGTGGGATCGGGCCGACGTGATACGGCCTCATCATCTCATTATCCTCGTGCTCCACGATGTGGCAGTGCCACACGTAAAAACCGGGATAATCGAACTTCATCTTGATGCGGGTGACCTCGCCGGGGTAGGCGATGACGGTGTCTTTCCAGCCGGTCTCCCAAGCTTCCGGCGCTCTGGTAGGCCCGGATGGGAAAGCAGGGACCTCGGCAACGCCTTCGTCATCGACCGGAGCGAGGGCCTGTCGGTCGACGACCTGAAACTGAACCAGATGCACATGGATGGGGTGAGCATCGGCGGTGAAATTGTAGATCTCCCAGGTTTCCGAGGCGCCGACGGCGGGATTCTCGGTGATGTTTTCGCTCCAGAGATAACCGGTCGGCTCACCGGTCGTGGAATTATAGGTTCCCAAAAGGGCCGCAGTGGGTCCGAACGGAGTGTCACTGTCGGCGTTGAATACGATATTACCACCGATTTCGTCCACAAACACGGTCTGGGATTCCTCTTCGATGAGGGCAACCCGACGGGTCAGCGTGGGCACAACGGGTGCGGTGGCGGGAAGCTGGAGGAACTGGGGCGGTGTGGTGGGATCGGGTCCCAGCGCCGGGCCGACCCGGAACTGCATGATCTCGCCCGTGGTTCCGGGATCCGCATCGTCAAAATCGAGTCCGATGATCCCGCCACCGAAGGGCTCGTCCGGGCCGAGGTTGCCGAGCACATAATTGCCGGGCGGAACATTGGTGAAATCCACGATGATGTCCGCGCGCTCGGCCGGCCCCATGAGGATGGTCGCCGCACCGGCAACCGGGGCACCGGGATAGGTATAATCGCTCATGTTGATCGGCGCCGGCAGAAAGCCGCCTTCGGCCCCGATCTGCCAGACTTCCACCCCGGGGATGGCGCCGAAATCCACGATCAGGAAGCGGGAGTTGCAGCCGTTGAGCAGCCGGAATCGGTAGCGACGCTGTTCGACATCCAGGAAAGGCCAGGTCTGGCCGTTGACCACCATCATGTTGCCGAAAAACTCGGGATTCCAGATAGGGGCCACATCACTGGGGCCGCCGAAGGCAGCATCCGGGGCGAACGGGATCTCGAGCTGGGCAGGTTCCAAGCCTTCGAAAAACGCCCGATTGTCAGGGTAGAAGAGGGATCCGTCCGTATTGAAGGAACGGTCCTGAATCGCGATGGGGATTTCGTAAAACATGCCGAAAGGATCGATGCCGGGTCCAGGAGCCGGTCCCGGAAGGACAGCCGCCATTCCGGTGCGGGAATCGATCACTTCATCGTCCGGGCCTCCGCGGATCAGGTAGAAGCCGGCCGGCCCGGCATAAACGTTGACGCGGGTCATGCCGAGTGTGTGGTCATGATACCAGAGCGTGGTGGCGCGCTGGTCGTTGGGATAGGCGAAGGTGGCGTAGCCCGTTCCCCAATCGAGGTCGGGATATTTGCCATTGAAATAATCGAAGAAGGTTCCGGTCGTAAATTGGACATAGCCGGGAATATTGTTGGCGTTCGGCAGGTACCAGGCTTCGGCATAGCCGTCGCTCTCTTCGGTGGTGTGGGCGCCGTGCACGTGGGTGACCATGGGGACAGGACCAGTGTAGAAATCCTGAGAGGTCCCATGCGCATCACGGGGCCCAACCGGATTGGCCCAGTGCAGGGTTTGGTCCACCGGAAGGATGTGGGGCAGGAAGTTTCCGCTCCCATCCACCAGGCCGTTGACCCACTTGACCACCACCGGCTTTTTCCACTTGGCTTCGATGGTGAAGGCGGGGTAAAAGAACCCGTTGGCCACGTCATAGGTGGTGGCACCGGCCGGACCGTAGCTCCATACGGTCGTCGAGGGGGCCGTACCGGCCGGCAGGATCTGCTGCTGGAACTGGCGGACGGCGATCTCATAATACTCCGCATTCTTCATGCCCTTGTAATTGATCTTGCCCGTGCGGCGCACGACCGGGGGCTTGACCAGCGGCGCCACATACTTGGGGACCGTGGTCGGATCCAAGGATCCCCCGAGGATGGGGGCCATGACGCGGATCTCGCGGTTTTGGGCGTCGACCGAACCCTGGAGCCAGAAACCGCCGGCGACCAGGACCACGGCCACAGAGAAAACTAAAAACTTGGTGAAACTGGATTTCATCGAAATCCCTCCTTAATTGAATTATTTATCCAAGGCAGTCGCAACGTGCGATTGAAACGGGATGTCTCCGAAGCGCCACCTCCTTCTTGGGATAGATACCGGTGTGTTGAGAAGGAACAGCCGTCTTTAAATGAATGTCCGACCGTTTGAACCTTGTGTCTCATGAAGGACCGCCAACCCAATTCTAATTTTCCGATAGATCCAATATAATATATATTTTCTATCGGATTATGAGAATCATATAAGACGATTCATTTCGTGTCAAGACTTATAATGAAAATTTTTAAAGAATTATTAAATTTAGAATATAAGAAGGTCTAAGGGGAGCGGTGTCGATCGATGTGTTCCCCCATAAGCTCGATGAGCTCCGGGCCGTAAGGCCCCCAGCAGTGCGGCTTCCCGTCCCCGTATTCCACTACCCCGCCGTAATACGGATCCTCGGTTCTCTCCAGGAAGCGCTCCAGCAAGACCACAGCGTTGTTGAGATAATGGGTGTCCATGTCCCCGGTGTAGATGTGGATCTTGCCGACCAGTTTATGCCCGATAGTGGCCCAATCCCGAGCCAGGATATGGCGCAGGTCGAAATTTTCCCGCCAATACTCCGCCACCTCCGGATCGATGTCGCCGGTCCGGGGATCGAACAGCGGCCGGAAGTACCCGTCCTCACCGATGGGGCCGTAGGCGGCCTCGAAGATGTCGATCTGCTCCCCGGAACGCCCCTTGGTTCCCAGGACCTGCTCGTAGCGGTTGCGCTGCTCCGAGGTCAGGAGGGTGATGCCGAACGTGTCGCGGTCGCTGGCGGTGGGCACCTTGCGCCAGCCGAATTCCTTATAATAGGCGTTTTCATCTCGATAGATGTCGATGCACTGAAAGTAGCGGAAATCGACCGGATCGGGGCAGAGGGAAAACGTACCTCCGAAGAAATCCGGATAGAATATCTGCAGGGCCAACGCGATCCACCCTCCGGTTGATCCTCCCGAAAGCACGCGCGCGTACGGTTCGCGGATGATGCGGAAATTCTCCTCGACATGAGGGATGAGCTCCTGCATGATGGCATCGCCGTAGGGACCGACATTGGGCGAGTTCACGGCATAGGAATCATCGTAATAGGGACAGGGATGCTGGAGGGTCACCGCCAGCATACGGGGACATTCGTCCGAGAGCCAGTAGGCGGTCAAAGCCGAGCCACGGCGCGGACGTTGATCGCCGCTCTCCTGCCCCGGATCCACGAATCCATACGGCGTACGCAGGGAAAAATGACCCTGGATATAGTTCACCGGATAGAAACGGTCGGGATTTTCTCGATAGCCCTTGGGTAAAAGGATCACCGCGCCCAAGAACATGGGCCTCCCCCAGAATTCAGTCAGGATTT
>Ga0180437_10005279_pt1 | contig 17754 bp, 11 predicted proteins | sample SS_ome_4_FD_132410 | JGI IMG/M metagenome (GOLD analysis project Ga0180437, IMG submission 132410) | Hypersaline lake sediment archaeal communities from the Salton Sea, California, USA - SS_3_D_1 metaG | ecosystem: Environmental > Aquatic > Non-marine Saline and Alkaline > Hypersaline >... | reverse complement strand
CCCGAATGGTACATGTGTGCTCCTGAGGGCGGGCCATGGCGGAGATGAAAGCCGCGGAACGGGCCGTGGCTTTGGAGAGGGCAGGGGGAGTGCCATAGCCCGTCAACTTTGAAGCAGGTCCGAGGCCCGATTCCGAAGATCCGCGATCGGTGACGCACAGACGGCTGAGAGGCGAAGTGGCATGAATGTAGATCTCCACACGCATTTCTACCCTCAAGAGTATCTGAGAGCTCTCGAAATGCTTGAGACCTCTCTGGACGTGGCTACCGACAGCAACGGGAATAAGATCGTCAGGGACAGAGGAGCCAGGATACTGACCATTACTCCAGAGATGTCTGATCCCAGCCAGCGAATCCTCGAAATGGATAGCGCGAGAGTAGACATTCAGGTTCTATCTCTCTCGACCCCCAATGTGTACTTCGCGTCGGACCAGGACAGCCTCAGCCTGGCTAGGACGACCAATGATTATCTCGCGGACCTCTGTGAGCAGTACCCCACTCGTTTCCGGTGCCTGGCCAGTGTGCCGCTCAACAGTGTGGACCTGGCAATTCCGGAGCTGCACCGGGCCATAGAGACACTGGGAATGAACGGGGTGATCCTGGGCTCCAACATCAACGATCGCCCGCTGAATTCAGAGGAGTTCAGACCTTTCTTCGAAGAGGTGGATCGACTTGGGTTGGCGGTGTTGATCCATCCCATGAGCCCTGCAGGCGTGGAGCTGATGGGGGAATACGGCCTTGCACCCTTGGTGGGTTTCGTCTTCGACACAACTCTGGCTGTCACCCGCATGGTCTACGAAGGCATGATGGAGCAGTTCCCGAACATCAACTTCATCGTCGCCCATCTGGGGGGCGCGATTCCATATCTTCTCGAGCGGATAAACAACGGATATCGAGCATATCCCGAATGCCGAAAGAACCTGTCAACGCTGCCAAGCGAGTATCTCAAGAGGCTCTACTACGACACAGTCTCATTTCACGAGCCAGCGCTGATGTGCGCGTATCATACTGTGGGCGCCAAGCAGATGGTCTTGGGTAGTGACTACCCACATGTCATAGGAAGCATGACTGAGGCCGTGGCCACCTTGGAGAGCCTCGAACTGGCGGAAGATGAGAAGGCGATGATGCTGGGCCAGAATGCGTTGCGGATTCTCCGCAATGCACATGGTGGCCCCGAGGAGGCAAGTACGTGAAGTTCAACAGGTTGTTCGAGCCCATTACCATCGGCGGCATGGAGGTGAAGAATCGAATCGCCATGGCACCCGTGGCGATGAGATACAACACTCCTTCGGGCACGATAACCCAGAGGGTTGTTGATCATTATGCCGAACGGGCAAAGGGCGGCACGGGACTGATCATCGTCGAGGCAACCACTGTTGATTGGCCTGTGGGGAAGGTGGGTGCTTGCCCATTGAGGCTGGACGGCAACCAATTCATCCACGGGTTTAGCGATCTGGTGGAAGCTGCTCATGCGTATGGCGCCAAGGTGGCTGTCCAGCTGCAGCACGTTGGGGGTCAAACCAACCGGAACAACACAGAAGGGGAGCAACCAGTTGCCCCTTCGGTAGTACCGTTTCCTCGTGGAGACACACCTCGAGAACTGACCATCCACGAGATTCGGCACATAGTAGCGCAGTTCGCGGACTCTATCCTTCGAGCTAAGACTGCCGGCTTCGACGCCGTAGAAATCCACGGTTCGCATGGCTACCTGGTCACGCAGTTCCATTCGCCGTATTTCAACAAGCGCACGGACATGTACGGCGGTAGCTTCGAGAACCGAATGCGGTTCACTCTGGAGATCATAGAGGCGGCCCGAGAAAAGGTCGGTCCAGAGTTTCCCATCATCTTTCGTTTCAGCGCTGATGAACATGTAGAGGGAGGCGTCGACCTGGAGGAGGCGAAACGGATCGCCAAGAGGGTGGAAGAGGCTGGTGTAGACGCCATAGACATCTCAGCAGGGGTGCACGCGGCGCGGCCTTGGATCTTCCCTCCTATGGCGATGCCGCGAGGGTGCAACGTCCACCTGGCCGAGGGCGTCAAGAAGGTGGTGGATATCCCGGTCATAGTTGTGGGCCGCTTGGGAGATCTTGCCCTGGCAGAGCAGACGTTGGCAGAAGAGAGGGCCGACATGATCGCGTTGGGGCGTCCGCTCCTGGCCGATGCCTATCTGCCACGGAAAGCGGCTCAGGGATGCCTCGAAGATATCTGCCCCTGTATTTCGTGCAACGCCTGCATCGACAGGCTTGTTCATGGTTGGAGCGTGCGCTGTGCGGTGAATCCAGCGCTGGGCAATGAGGGAGAATACTCGCTCGTGCCTGCGCCGAAATCCAGAAGGGTTCTGGTAGCAGGTGGGGGGCCAGCGGGCATGGAGGCCGCTCGCGTAGCCGCCCTCCGCGGCCACCAGGTTCTCTTGTACGAGAAGGCAAGCGAACTTGGAGGTCAGTTGCTCCTGGCCTCCAGGCCCTCATTCAAGAAAGACGTGAGGGATCTGCTGGAGTATCTGAAGACCCAAGTCAAAAAAAGCGGCGTGCAAGTGGAATTAGGACAAGAGGTTAATGGCGAGCTGGTCGAGAAGGTTGGACCTGACGTGTTGGTGCTGGCGACCGGCGCGGAGCCTTTGAGACCGGTTATTGCTGGGGTTGATGGCGAAAACGTCACAACTGCCGAGGCTGTGCTACGCGGCGAGGCGGACGTGGGGAGGCGCGTGGTGGTCGCGGGCGGCGGGCGCCTGGGTCTCGAGATGGCTCTTCACTTGGCTCAGGAAGGCTCCGAGGTCAGCCTCGTGGAGATGCAGGGGGAGGTAGGTGCTGACATGGAAGCGTGTGAGAGGACCTACCTGCTGCAGAGGCTCGACGAGCAAGAGGTGTCGATCTTGACCGACCGGAGCATTCGTTCCATTGTCGAGCGCGGGGCAGAGGTTGTGGACCGCGAATGGAACTCAGCCATCCTGGCCTGTGACACGGTGGTGTTGGCCCTTGGTGCAACGCCTAACGTCAGCCTGAGCCAGAAGGTGCAGGGCAGCGTGGCGGAGGTTCACGTCATAGGCGATTGTGTTGAGCCGCGCAGGATCTATGAAGCAGTCCATGAGGCGTGGTGGGTCGCCACCCGGATCTAGAGGCGATGCCAGTTCACAGTTGGGTGAGGGGGAGCCATGGCGTATCGTGACCTCAGGGAGTTCCTGGCTGCTGTGGAACGTTCGGGGGAGCTAAGGTACATAGACAAGGAGGTCGACCCAGATCTCGAGATCGGCGGGATTGGGAGAAAACTCGATGACACACGAGGCCCCGCCGTGGTGTTTCGAAATGTCAAGGGCTACCCGCACCGGGTGGTGATGGGCATCTTCGGAACCACCATGAATCGTATAGCCATGGCCATGCAGTGCCAAGAGGATCAACTGTTGAATGTGTGGCTTCAGAGAGCGAGTACCTTTGTCAAGCCCACACTCGTCGATGATGCGCCGTGTCAGGAGATTGTACGTCTCGGCGACCAGATCCGGTTGAGTGACGTGATACCCAATGTCCGCTGGAACAAGGCTGATGGGGGCCCCTACATTACCTTCGCACTTTTCTTCAACAAGGATCCTGAGACCTCAGCCGGGAACATGTCCATCTATCGCTTGATGCTGGCTGGGGACAGAAAGATGGGCGCCTACCTCCAGGCTCCGCAACACGGGGCAACCGCCTTTCTGAGGTCCGAAAGAATGGAACAACCTCTGGAGGTGGCTATCGTCATAGGGACAGACCCGGTTCTATACCTGGCGTCCCAGGTTCCCCTGCCCTACGGTGCGTACGAGCTGGAGTTGGCGGGCGGACTGAGAGGCGAGCCGGTGGAGACGGTCAAGTGCAAGACAGTCGACCTGGAGGTTCCGGCCACAGCGGAGATCGTGCTCGAGGGGCGGGTGTTGCCGAATGTCCGTGAACTGGAGGGGCCGTTTGGCGAGTTCACAGGGTATCTAGGACCTGCCGACTTGCGCCCCGTGGTTGAGGTTACGGCGATCACACATCGGAAAGATCCCCTGTACCTGTGCACGTATGAAGGCTATCCTCCCACTGAGGATCATACCATGCACTCGCTCACCAAGTCGGCGGAGCTATATCAGCAAATCAAGCAGTCAACGGCCCCAACCCTCAAGGACTTATACTTCCCTCTCGGAGGGTGTTCGGCCTTTCACGTCGTCGCATCATTGAAGAAGGAGCGAGCGGGGCAGGCCAAGAATGTCATCCTCGACATACTGAGGAACGCACTGATCAAGAGCTGCGTTGTGGTGGACGAGGACATAGACATTAGGGATAGCACGCAGGTGGAATGGGCCATCGCGACTCGTGTGCGCCCCGCAAAGGACATAGTAATAGTATCTGACATCGCCGGACCCCATCTTGATCCGTTGCAGCACGACGGGGGAGCGAGCTCCAAGTATGGCTTCGATGCTACCATCCCATTCGGGTTGGAGTTTCCAGAGAAGGTGGAGACGGACGAGTCGACCAGGAAGCTGGTGGAAGCCAACTGGTCCGACTACTTCCCGCAAGAGTGACGGATGGCCGAGCGGATAGCAGAGGGCATCCACCGGATACCGCTTCCTCTGCCTTTCTGGGCCAGCGATGTCAATCTATACTTGCTCAAAGCTGACCGTGGCTACGCACTCATCGACTGTGGGAGCAACACGGAGGAGGCGTTCTCCGTGCTCACAAGGGAGTTGGAGGCAATCGGCGCTGACCTCCAAGACATTGCCGAGATCCTCGTTACGCACTGTCATCACGACCACTACGGCATGGTTGGGAGACTGAAGGGTCTGTCAGGGGCCAGGGTTGCCATGCATGCGGTCGAAAGCACACGGGCAATGAGCCTCTACTGTGATTCCGGACTAGGTGGTCCGGGGCTTCGCGAGCTTCTGCTTGAGCATGGCCTTCCGGAACCTTTCGCGCTGAAAGCGGAGGAAGGTATGCTGGGGTGGAGGAGTCTGGTCTGTCCGACAGTTGTCGAGAACCGCTTGGACGACGGGGATTGGCTGCAGATAGGGTCCCGGAGGTATGAAGTGCTGGTTACTCCGGGCCATTCGGCAGGTCACCTGTGCCTATACGAGCCACAGGAACAGATGCTCATCGCGGGGGACCATGTCGCGGCTGAGTCGGTTCCGCACGTTGGTGTCACGACGTTCACCGGTAGCAACCCCCTGAGGCAATACAGAGATTCATTAGCCAGAGTCTCGGATCTCGAGGTCAATTTGGTTCTTCCTGGTCATGGTAGACCCTTCACCGACCTTCGGCAACGTATCGAAGTACTCGATGCCCACTACGCTGCGCGAACTGAGAGAGTGGCCGAGACCCTGGGCCATGGCCGGGCGACAGCATGTGAGGTGGCGAGTGAGGCCTTCGGGGGTGATTTCTCAACCTTTCAGGGGCGACTGACCTTCACCGAGACAGTGGCACACTTGGAGCTCCTGGCATCTGAAGGCAAGATCAAGAGAAGCCGCGATGGTCTGGTGACCGTGTTCGATGGTGGCGAGGCTTGACCGCCTTGCCTGTCTATACGACTTGGCATATTCGGATTTCCTGACTTGTGGCTGCCGCGCGGGGTAGCGGTGCCACACGAGCGATTACAGCAGAGGAGGCGTTGATGTCTTACGGATTCAATGGGAAGGTTCTACGAGTGAACCTCACCAATGGCGACATCTCGACGGAGGAGCCTGATGCGAGCTTCTACCGTATGTACTTCGGCGGGAGGGGCTTCGTTGCGGCCTATCTGTTGAAGGAACTGAACCCTGGGATCGATCCCTTAGGCCCGGAGAACAAGCTGATCTTCGCGTCGGGGGTGGTTACGGGCGCGCCACTGGCGGGGAGTGGCCGCAGCGGTGTAGGGGGCAAGTCGCCCCTCACCGGAGGCTTTGGCGCCTCGGAAATGGGTGGTTTCTGGGGATACGAACTCAAGCGAGCTGGGTATGACGCCGTAGTCGTAGAAGGGAAAGCGCCAGGGCCCGTCTACGTGTGGATCCATGACGGAGAGGCGGAGATCAGGGACGCGGAGCACCTGTGGGGACAACAGACTGCCGAGTGCCAGCAATTGATCACTGAGGAGTTGGACGAGAAGGCGGTGCGCATCTCGCAGATCGGGCCCGGCGGGGAGTCCCTGGCGCGATATGCTTGCATCGTGGGGGATTTGCACCATTTCGCGGGACGAACCGGCTTGGGAGCCGTGATGGGTTCCAAGAACTTGAAAGCCATTGCTGTGCGCGGCCATAGCTTCCCTGAATTGGCCGACTCGGACAAGGTTCGGGCCATAGCTAAGTGGATCGGCGACAACTACATGAAGATGCGCGGCGGCATGCAAGAGCACGGCACCTCCGCCGATGTCGAGCCTCTGAGTCTTCAGGGTGGGCTACCGACGCGCAACTTCAGAGAGGGTTCTTTCGAAGGGGCAACTAACATTGCAGGGGAAAGGATGACCGAGACTCTGCTCGTCGACAGGCTTGGATGCTACGCCTGCCCGATCCGCTGCAAGCGAGTAGTGGAGGCGACCGAACCCTATGCTCTAAGTTCAGCGTACGGCGGACCCGAGTACGAGAGCATCGCGGCGTTGGGCTCCAACTGTGGCGTGGGCGACCTGGCAGCCGTGGCCAAGGCCAACGAATTGTGCAACGCTTATGGCCTGGACACCATATCGACGGGGGTCACCATCGGCTTCGCCATGGATTGTTTTGAGAAAGGTCTGCTGACCGCGTCGGATACCGGAGGGTTGGAACTGCGGTTCGGAAACGCCGAGGCCATGGTAAAGACCGCGGAGATGATCGGTCGGCGCGAAGGACTGGGCGATCTGCTGGCGGAAGGTGTGAAACGGGCGGCCGCGGAGATAGGCGGTGGGTCCGAGGAGTATGCTTTTCACGTGAAGGGGCAGGAGATCCCCATGCACGAGCCCCGACTGAAGCACGGCATAGGCATGGGATATACCGTGACGCCAACGGGCGCGGATCACAATCACAACTTCCACGATACCTTCTACGCCATGGAAGGTGGTCCGATTGCCGCACTGCGTGCCCTGGGGGTTCTAGAGCCGCTGCCAGCGGATGACCTCAGCGCTGCGAAGGTGCGTATGATGATGTATCGCACCAACTGGTCTCAGTTCTGGAGCTGTGCGGGACTGTGTTTCTTCCTGCCCTATAGCTTCGCTCAGACGGTGGAGATCGTGAACGGCATCACTGGCTGGAACACGACTGTGTGGGAGCTTCTCAAGGTAGCAGAAAGGGTGGTCACCCTGGCGCGTGTCTTCAACGTGAGAGAAGGTCTTGGACCCGAGGACGATGTCTTGCCCGCTCGGTTCTTCGAACCGTTCTCATCAGGACCGCTGGAGGGCGTGGGAGTTGACAGAGATGCGTTGCAGGAGGCAGTGCACACCTACTACGGCATGATGGGGTGGGACCCGGAGACGGGCGTACCGACCAGACACAAGTTGCAGGAACTGGGCGTTGGATGGGCCGTAGACCAACTGTGATGGGCTGGGACACCTATGTCTTTCTCGGGCGATCTCGGCACTGAGCACAGGTCTCGTGTAGTAAAGGGTTCGGACGGAAGGTACGGGAGGAGGTTAGCCGATGTCGACAAGGCTTGCTGATGTTGTCACTGATAGGATGGCGGAGCTGCAACTCGAGAGGTTGAAGTGGAGTGTGCGACACAGCTACGACAACTCACCACTGTACAGAGAGAAGCTGGACGCTGCCGGCGTCAAGCCCGACGAGATTCAGGAGCTTGACGACGTCAGGAAGCTCCCCTTCACCGACAAGGCGGAACTCCGCAAGGACTACCCTTTCGGGTGGCGCGCGGTTCCGTTTGAGGACATAGTGCGGATTCACGCTTCGTCGGGAACCACAGGCAAGAAGACGGTCGTCTACTACACGCAGAAGGACATTGACGACTGGGCTGACATGTTTGCTCGCTGCTATGAGATGGCCGGTGTGACGAGGCAGGATCGAGTGCAGATTACACCTGGCTACGGGTTATGGACTGCGGGTATAGGGTTCCAGCTAGGAGCCGAGAGGTTGGGAGCACTCGCGGTACCGGTGGGACCTGGTAATACGGCGCAGCAACTGGAGTTGATGCAGGATTTCCAGACAACGGTCATCACTGGTACCTCGTCGTACGGACTGGCGATGGCGGAGGCGATTGCGGCTCAGGACTTGGGGTCGAGCTTGAACTTGAAGGTTGGAATCTTCGGCTCGGAGCGGTGGAGCCAGCAGATGCGAGCTCGGATCGAAGAGGTGATGGGAGTTGAGACTTTCGACATCATCGGCATGACAGAGTTATATGGTCCGGGCACGGGCATAGACTGTAGGATCCACGAGGGCATCCACTACTGGGCGGACTATTTCTTGTTCGAGGTAGTGGATCCCATTTCCGGAGAGCCAGTGCCCAATGGCCAGAGTGGGGAGATCGTGGCGACGACCTTGACCAAAGAGGCGATGCCACTGCTCAGATACCGGACCAGGGACGTCTCGCGATTGATGCCCGAGCCGTGCCCGTGTGGCAGCGAACATCCCAGAATAGACAGGATCCTGGGGCGCACGGACGACATGTTCAAGATACATGGGGTGAACATCTATCCGGGTCAGATCGATCACATCCTCTCCAACAGCGATGCAGTGAGCAGTGAGTATCAGATCATGCTTGAGAGGTCTCGGGGTCGGGATAGTATGCTAATACGGGTAGAGAGGGACCCTCAGCGAGACGTCGCTGATGAGGAGATCGTCCGAGATCTGAGAAGAGAGATTAAGACACAGATCGGTGTTACAGTAGACGTTGAGTTGGTGGACTACAAAGGTCTGCCACGGAGCGAAAAGAAGACCAAGAGGGTGTTCGACAACAGACAGGCGTAGTGCTCGATCTAGCGACCCGTAGTCAGTTGGGCGCACTATTGCGACGAGGATGGCAGGCCGTCACCCAGACGCTCGGGTGGATGGCTCTGACCATCTGACATAGGAGTTGGACGATGAAGATGATGGGGACCTCGCTCGGAGACTTGCCCCGCCTTCGTTCTGCAAAGCGCAGGCGGATCTCTAGCTGGGATGTCACTGGGGGAAACTTCGACTGGTGGGATTTTGAACCTGGACAGACACGTACTCTGGCGGACATAGAGGGTGCCGGTTGTATCAGACACATCTGGCTCACCATCCTGAGCCTGGAGGAGCACTATGCCCGCAAGATACTGTTCCGTTCGTATTGGGATGGGGAAGAGGAACCCAGCGTCGAGACACCGATAGGAGATTTCTTCGGAATCGGACACGGCATCGTCAAGAACTTCTGGTCCCTGCCTCTGACCATGAGTCCCGACGACGGCAAGTCCTTCAACTGTTTCTTCCCCATGCCATTTGGGGACGGTGCACGAGTCGAGATCGCCAGCGAGTGCGACAGCGAGTGTAGTATCTGGTTCTATGTGGACTACGAGGAGTACGACGAATTGGAGGAGGGACTGGGCAGGTTCCACGCACAGTGGCGCCGCCAGGATCCTACACCCGGTTGGGGCGAGCGGCGCCTGGTGTGGTCGTGGGATACGCGCCTTACGGAGTATGGCCGAGAGGTGTGGAAGACCCCAAACCTCAGCGCCGAGGACAATTACGTCATTCTGGAGGCAGAGGGCAAGGGACACTACGTAGGTTGTCATCTGGACATCGACTGCTACCAAGAGGAGAAGAACGAGTGGTACGGTGAGGGCGATGAGATGATCTTCATCGATGGTGAGCCGTGGCCGCCGCGTCTCCACGGGACAGGTACTGAGGATTACTTCAATACTGCCTTCGGTCCTGCGGAGGAGTTCAATACGCCCTATTTTGGTGTCACCGTGTACAGCGGCAGACCAGGACAACGATGGGCAGGTAAGAATTCTCTCTATCGCTTTCACATAGAGGACCCTGTGAACTTTGAGGAATCTATCAAGGTGACTGTCGAGCATGGTCACGCTAATCATCTCTCGCATGACTATTCCAGCACCGCGTACTGGTATCAGACGGAGCCACATGCACCCTTTCCCGACATGCTTCCTGTCGGACTGAGGTTACCGAGGGAGGCTATGAACAGGCCGGTCCCTCGCAAACCGTGACTCATCCAGCGACTGGGATAGGGCATCGATTCTGAGGGAGGAATGACATGCCCAACGCAACAATGAAAGTGGGAGTGTTCTCGCCCAACGATCCGCGACCCTGGGTCCGCGGCGAGAATCTAGACTTGATGTTGGATCATGAACGGTCTCTCATCGGGGTCCTGCGGAAGAAAGGGATCCAAGTGGTCAGAGGTGGAGATGGATTCTCCAGGGAGGATCAGATTGCCTGGAACACAGATCTGATCCGACGACAGGTGTCGAACATCGCACGTGAGAGGCCTGACGCTCTGATCATCAACCAGGGTTCCTGGACCTTCCCCTACGACTCGGTGGACGCTGTGCAGTGGTTTCAGCGCGAAACGGGCGACATCGCTCGCGTGGTCGTATTCTCGTACAAGGACACCCAGGTGCCGGGACTGGTCGCAGGGATGGCTGCCGGCGGCGGTCTGAAACGTATCGGCATGCCCTTTGCTCTCTGCTACGGGATCATCGACCAGGATCCAGAGGCAGAGGATTGGCTGATGAGTATCCTCGGCTTCTACGGGAAGAGGTCGGCTGCCGCCGATAGTGTGAAGGATGCGATTCGGGAACTCCGCAGCAAGAAGTACCTCGCCCTGGGTGGGATGAGCCTCAAGATGTCGACGACTACCGCGGACGTGGATCAGTGGCAGAAGTTGTTTGGGGTGACGTATGAGGCTCTCGATCAGAGCGAACTCGTTCTTCGTGCGATGAAGATGGTCAGCTGGGCAGGCGAGCCTGGCGAGGGTGAGTACGAGATTGTTGATCCTCGCGTGGCTGATGCCGTGGACTACACCTACCAACAGGGTCATGGTTCCTTCGATTTCTCTCGAGACAAACTGCCGGATATCGCGAAGTTCGTCCTTCAGATCGCGCTCTACTATGCTGCGGTAGACCTCTGCGAGCAGTACAACATAGACTTCGCGGGCGTCAAGTGCCAGGATGAATTGTCGGGGAGGTACTGCACCGCCTGTATGGTGTCCGCATATCTATCGAATGACGTGGGTCCCGATGGAGAGAGGAAATCTATCGTCCCAGTGGCGTGCGAGAACGACATGGACTCGGCGATGACCCAGCTGTGGCTCCACCTCTTGTCGGGAAAGCCGGCAGGGTTTGGCGATTTCCGTGATGTGGAGAACGGCCATTTGGTGATCGCCAACTGTGGACAGCACCCTCCGTACTTCTTTGGGCCTCCAGAGGAGGATTCGGTCAGGAAGCTGGATCACGTGGAGTATCTGGGTCAGGAGATATTCTACGATGCTGGCGGTTCTTCAGTTCGCGGGCGCACGCCTGGTGGTGAGACGATGACCGTGGCGAGGCTGGGTCGTGAGAACCTCCGCTATCAGCTTGTGGCCACGGTGATGGACACCGTTGACGTTGACCCTGATGAGCATCAGCTCTACGATTACTCTTGGCCTATCATCAAGGGGAAGGTCCCCATGTCAGACCAACACTTGATCGATATCTGGCCCTGCAACCACCTGGGTTTCGCCTATGGGGACTACCTGCCACATCTCGTGGAGATGGCTCATCGTCTGGATATAGGCTATCGGGTCTTCGACGCCGACGGGAGAGAGTACGCTAGGCCTTCATAGCCTGCTCGCCTCGCCGTGTGCGAACCTGGACCGATGGGTCCTACGACTGAACTCCTGAGGAGATGGAGATGACAGATCCCACACCGCCGTACGTTTTCGGTATCGATATTGGCACGCAGAGTCTGCGGGCGGGCCTGTTCGACCTCAAAGGGCGGCCATTGGTGTTTGTCACTCGCGAGTATCCGGTTCGACATCCCAGACCAGGTTGGGCGGAGCAGAACCCAGAACAGTGGTGGGAAGCACTGGTGACAACGGTCCGCGAGTGCGTTAGAAGGAGTGGTGTGGAACCGGAGGAGATTGTCGCGCTGAGCCTAGACAATGCCTCGTGCACGGTGGTGGCAATCGACAGTAATGGCGAGCCGCTCCGTCCCGCGTTGCTGTGGATGGACGTTCGCGCTCACGATCAGGCGGACCGGGTGACAGCCACCGGTGACCCCATTCTGAAATACGTGGGTGATATAGAGTCGCCGGAGTGGATGATTCCAAAGGCGATGTGGATCAAGGAGTGCGAGCCAGAGGTCTACGGGCAGGCCGACAAGATCGTAGAGAGCATCGACTGGCTTAACTACAAGCTAACGGGACGGTGGGTCGGGTGCATCAACAACGTCACGTGCAAGTGGAACTACGCGACGCCGGAGGGAGGATGGTCTGTCGATCTCCTTCTCCAGCTAGGGGTGGAGGATCTGTACGAAAAATGGCCTGAGGAGATATTGCCGGTGGGTGCGGCCGTGGGTACACTGATGCCGTCAGTGGCCGCGACTCTTGGCCTTTCCCCAACCACCCAGGTGATCCAGGGAGCGATCGACGCGTACGCTGGAAGCATCGGCCTGAACACTCTGCGGCCTGGGCGCCTGGCGCTCATCACTGGCTCGTCGACGTGCCATCTGGCCGTGAGTGAGGATGCGCTCTTTGACTCCATGGCATGGGGGCCATATCCAGACGCTGTCATCTCTGGGTTGTGGATACTGGAAGGGGGCCAGGTATCGACAGGGTCTATAGTCAAGTGGTTCGTTGATCAATTCGCCTACCGCGAGCAGTTGGAGGCGTCAGAGCGAGACTCAACCGCGTATGAGATCCTGGACGAGAAGGCCTCGGCGATACCTCCAGGTTCCGAGGGTCTGGTGCTGCTCGACTACTGGCAGGGCAACAGATCTCCGTTGAGGGACCCGCTGGCCAGGGGTGTTGTGTGGGGCCTTAGCCTGAAGCATAGCAGGGCCCATGTCTTCAGAGCCATCTACGAAGGGACGGCATACGGAACGCGACACATCCTGGAAGATCTGGGGAACGCTGGCTTCCAGTGCACTGAGATGTACGCCTGTGGCGGCGGTACGAAGAGTGAGCTCTGGATGCAGATCCATGCTGATGTGTGTCAACTGCCTATCCTCATCCCGGAGGTCCAGGAAGCCATGACTTTGGGCTCCGCCATATGCGCCGCAGTGGGATCAGGCCACTACCCGAGCCTTGCTGAAGCGGCGGACCAGATGGTGCGAGTCGAGACCAGAGTCGAGCCCAATCCCTCCATGAAGGAGGTGTATGACTTCTACTTCCAGAAGTATGTGGCCAGCTATCCAGGGCTCAAGGAACTGATGCACCAGGTTTCCACTCAGCTCGAATCGCAGGACTGACCCTGGGCGAGGGCTAGACCGCGCCACTAGCCTCCTGGTGGACGAACCCGGCTGCCCTGCGCCTCAAGAGCGATTCGAATGCCGCCACTCTTCCGGGATAAGCGTCGTTTCACGCTCAGGCCTGATTACTGTTGGAATGGTCGTGGCACCTCTATGAGGGACCGCGAATCTCGAAGGTCTCCCGGCGGCCAGCTTTGCGGTGGGCGTGGACATTGGGCGCCGCAGCATGTCCTCACGTAACAGTTCGCATTCTGCTCATGCTTGTGCTACCTTTGTTGTGTCTCCGTTCTGAGGCAGGGTAGTCTGGTCGCCGGTGTCGGTCAGGCAGCGGGGGCTGAGTAGGCCGAGGGAGAGCCGGTTTCCGAAAACTCGCGCTAAATGGGCCGGGTTCAAGTGTGCAGAGAGGTGATTATGGGGGGGACGAGCAAGACATCAGGCCAGGCAGTGGTCGAGGCTCTGGTGGCAGAGAGGGTGGACACCGTCTTCGGCTTGGCGGGCTCGCACATTCACGCTATCTGCGATGCACTCATCGATGCGGAGGGCATCAGGTTTGTGGTGTGCAAGCACGAAAACAACGCCGCCCTAATGGCGGATCTATACGGAAGGGTCACTGGGCGACCAGGTGTGTGTCTGGTGACCGCTGGCCCTGGTGCCACCAACTCCATGACGGGGGTGGGGCAGGCCTTCGCGGCTGCCTCCCCCGTGATCCACATCACCGGAACGGTGGCGAGGCAGGCGAAGAAGGGAGCTTTCCACGGTCTTGATCGCGCCGATTTCTTGTATCGTGCCTTCCAGGACGTTACCAAATGGTCCGTGCGTGTAGAAGAGGCGGAGGACATTCCCAGAATCGTGGCTGAGGCCTTTTCCATTGCCACCGGTGGGCGCTCGGGGCCCGTTCACATCGAGCTCCCCGAGGACCTGCTGGAGGAACCAGCCACAGAGATCTGGGATTACAGGAGAGCATCGAAGACGGTCGGTGCGGTGGACCAAGACCTGGTGCATCAAATCAGTGAGAAGCTGCTGGCGGCAAAGAGGCCGGTGATATGCGCGGGCGTGGGTGTGCGGGCAGCAGGGGCCTCGGGAGAGCTAGCGCTACTGGCCGAGTCGCTGGGGGCCCCCGTGACATTCCCCCGCAATGCTACGGATCTTTTCCCGGCCGCCCATGCACTGTGCGCCGGCACTTTCGACGCATATCCGCACAATCCTTTCCCACTGCGGCTCGTGGAGGAGTCCGACTTGCTGCTGGTAGTTGGTATGCGGGCCGGAACCTCTGCTGTTGGAATCCTTGATGTCCGGGCTCCGGAGGAATACATCTTCCTGACCCCGGACGGAGAGCTGGAAGGGTCGGAACAGGCTGCTACCAGTGCGTCCGTCGACATCGGAGCGCTGTTGGGAGAGCTCGCGTCCAGTTTGTCTGGACAGAGGACAGCGTCTGCTGGTTGGGCGACTCAACAGATGGCGGAGGCGAAGGAGCTGTTGCGCAAGGGGCTGGATAAGGCATCGGAAAGGTATCGCGGGCAGAGGCCACTGCATTTTGGCCTGGCCCTTAAGGAGCTCATTCCCTTGCTGGATGAGGATGCCCTGGTGGTCGGAGACATTGGAAACCATGGAGTCTGGGCGTCCTGGTGGTTCAGTCTCAACAGTAGCCAGACGTTCCTGGAGCCCGGGACGTGGGGAGCCATGGGCTTTGCACTACCCGGCGCCATCGCTGGGAAGCTGGCCTACCCGGAGAGGCAAGTGGTGGGTATCACTGGGGACGGAGCCTTCCTCATGTCGTGCAGCGATTTCGGCACCGCGCTGGAGGTGGGGGCCAATATTGTGATCGTTGTTCTCAACGATCACCGGTACGGAATGATACACACGCTACAGACGCTAGACTATGGTCGTACCATCGCTACTGGTTTGAGAGGCCCGGATCTGGTGAAGTTCGCAGAAAGCTACGGAGCCTTGGGCATCCGGGTGGAGGACGATTCGGAGCTGAGAAGTGCGTTCACCACGGCTCTGGAGGCTGACTGTCCGGTGATCGTCGATGTCGTCTGTGGCTACGAGTTTCCTCAGCCAGCGCCCGCGGAGTGGTTGCTGGGCGTGGAAACGTAACGTGGGAGGCTGCCCACGAAACGAGGGAGAACGTCGTGCACTGCCCGGAGGAAGACAGTACGCTGGGCAGTCGCGTGCAGCCAGACTCCACGGTCGCGTGCCCATCGTGGAGGTTGACTAACGAACGCACGCCCTCCCTCCTCGGCGGTAAGCAGCGTATTCTCCGGTGTCCACCGACTAGGTGAGACGGCAGACTGGGCCTAGCTCTCTGCGAGTATGCCCCTCAGGGACTCAAGAGCCTGGTCAATGTCTTCGGTGGTATTGTAGAGATGCGGAGCAAAGCGCACCGCACCTATACGCGGTGAGACCACCACTCCCTCTTCGTTCAGTCGCCGGGCGACTCGGGCTTGGTCCTCTCCAGGGAACCTTGCGGTCACGATCGATGAGCGCAGGTCGTCTACTTCCGGTGTCACGAACTCGGCGCCCTGGTCGGCAAGCCCCTCAGCCAGCTGAGCGGCCAAGGCCAGGTCGTAGCGATGGATCTCCCCGATTCCTATCTCCAGCAGGTGTTCGATGGCCGTCATCATGCCTATGACGCAGCCGTAGCCAAGGGTTCCGAATTCGAAGCGGCTTGCGCTGGGCGCATACTTGAGGGCGTCTGCCTGGAAGTCGAACACGGTGGAGGTGCTTCGCCAACCCACCAGGCCCGGCTCCAGTTTCTCGTGGAGCGCGCGTCGCACGAAGAGCATCGCTGCGCCAAAGGGCCCACAGAGCCACTTGTATCCCGAAGTCACCAGGATGTCGACGTCGTCCCGGACCACGTCGATGGGCACAGCGCCGGCCGATTGGGTAGCATCGACGATCAGGAGCGCTGCGTGGCTATGGGCCACATCGGCAAGCGCCCTCAAATCGAGGCGCTGCCCTGTGGAGTACTGTACGTGACTGATGCAGACGGCTGAGGTCTGGTCATCGATGAGCTCGACCAGCTCCTGGGGGTCGATAACGTGATTCTCATCCGTGGTAAGCCGCACTTCGCAGCCAGAGGTGCGCGCCACCCGCAACCAGGGATAGACTACACTGGGAAACTCGATCCGTGAGCTAACCACGTTCTTGTCAGGTCCCGGGCTTAGCGCCCAGGCGATGGAGCACAGTGACTCGGATGCATTGGAGGCACCAGCGATCTCGTCGGAATGCGAACCCGCGAGGCGAGCTCCTACCTCCCGTAGCGAGTCGAATACCCTGGTCTCGGCCTCCTCGTCGAAGTGCACGGTGCCGCGAAGGGCTAGATCCTCCTGCCAGTCCAGGGTGGCCTTGGCCGCCATCTTGGACATGGGAGCGACGGATGCCGCGTTCAAGTAAGTGTACTCTTGTGTTGCCGGGAACACGTCTGCACTGACTAACGCCTTCATCTCGTGACCTCCACTGTGCGATCTATGTAAGGGGGGGCGTTCCCCTCAACGGGATTGTACGGCGAGCCTCGGTCCATAGGTGGCGTCCTCTGCGCCTGATGGCCCGGGCAGAGCCCGCCGATCTCGACTTCTCTTTGCCTCTGGATGGAGTATCTTCCAGCCGTAGCCTGATGTCAAGCCCAACTGCACAAGGTAGCCGCATTGAGTTCGGTTGGGTGCCGTCAACTTGCCACGAGGCGGCTTCAATGCTATAATATGGAAAACTTGGGCGGTTAGCTCAGCTGGCTAGAGCGCTACGTTGACATCGTAGAGGTCGTAGGTTCAAGTCCTATACCGCCCACTCACAGAAGCCAGCACGCGTGTGCCGGCTCTCAAGAATCCAAAGGCGAAGAACGGGACGAGTACTTGACGGTCCGCCCACAGGGAGGATGGGGGTCAGGGACTGGGAGCCCCCCCGGCAGGACCTCAACGAAAACCGCCCGGGAGCTTGGCCCTAGAAAGGGACGGAGGATGGTCCCAAGTAGGGGGTCACGGAGGTGTCCGTTACCAACCACTGAGAGAGCGGCGGGAGACTGCCGCTGGAATTGGGTGGAACCGCGAGAGACCTCTCGCCCCATGGGGCGAGAGGTTGTCGTTTATGGATCAAAGGACTGGTGATGAGAGTTAGATGGAGTCGTACCGATTTCTTGGTTCTATGCGTCGTCTTGATCTGGGCCACTACTTTCAGTGTGATTAAGTCTGGGCTTAGGGAGATGGGGCCGTTGTCCTTCGCCACCATTCGCTTCACTTCGGCTGCAGGTCTAATGCTGGCCTTTGTCTGGATACTCGAGGGCGCGCCGACGATCAGGAGAGAAGATTGGCTCAGAGTGGTCGTGGTGGGTCTCACGGTCATCGGGGTCTATCAGGCGCTATTCACCGTGGGTTTGCGATATACCACGGCGTCGAACTCCTCGCTCATGTTGGCCAGCATTCCGGCCTGGACAGTCCTGTT
>Ga0180437_10005278_pt1 | contig 17756 bp, 33 predicted proteins | sample SS_ome_4_FD_132410 | JGI IMG/M metagenome (GOLD analysis project Ga0180437, IMG submission 132410) | Hypersaline lake sediment archaeal communities from the Salton Sea, California, USA - SS_3_D_1 metaG | ecosystem: Environmental > Aquatic > Non-marine Saline and Alkaline > Hypersaline >... | reverse complement strand
AGAACAATACGATTTGTATCGTTCCAATCCATCAATTAGAAAAAAAAATCTGATAATATCAAATGCAAAAACGGATCAATTTGGATTAACGAGGCAAAGAGAATTTGTGACAGAAAATCTTGTTGAAAAAGATGAATGGTTTGTGTTTGCGGATGATAACATCAAAAATATTAGTTGTGTGTCGGATGAATATTATAATACGGAAAAAATCGATTTTGAAAGAATAAAAGATAATAAATATTGGAGCTCTGTTTTTTCAAACGAGTGTTGTGTAGATATTTTTATTGAAAAATGCAAAGAGATGATTGAAATTTCTGAAAAAAACAACGTTAGAATGTGTTCTTTTGCAACAACACCAAATTTTTACTTCAGAGCGAAAAAATACAGATTTGTTGGTTATTGCATAGGCAAGTTGATTCTGATTAAAAATGATCAATTAACTTGGGATCATACGATAACAATGGAAGATTTCAGAAATACGGCAGATCATCTATTAAGATTCGGAGTTGTTTTAATAAATAATTTTATACATCCTATATCAGGACATTATGAAAAAGGGGGAATGGGAATATATGATGAGAGAGTAGAACACAGACTAAAAGATGTTAAAAAATTAATGAATACATATCCTGGTTTGTTTTGTATTAAAAAAAGAAAGGGGTTTGTTGATGGTACGGATTTAAGAATGAGATTTCATTCAAGGAAACAAATAGAAAATTGGAGAAATAATTTTAAATCAAATATTGTTATAAAAGAAAAAAAGAAGAAACAAAAATTTTATAGTAGTCCGAGATGGTCATCAGAAGCCGTTGATTGCGCGTTGCCACTAACTTTTGATCAATATTCAAATTGTTTTTATTCTTGCGTTTATTGTTTTTCGCAATACCAAAGAATGCTGATAAAAGGCAAAGGGAGAGAGGATTATATAAACAAAATCGCGAATTATGTAAATGTTGAAGCAGTGAAAAGGATTTTTAGAAATAAAACCAAAACTCAATATTCCGAATTCATAAAAAACAAAAAAGCATTGCAATGGGGCGGTTTGTCCGATCCGTTTTGTAATTTTGAGAAAAAATATGGAATTGGCCTTGAACTTATTGATTTTTTTAGAAACGAACTTGACTATCAAATCTCATTTTCTACTAAATCTTTTTGGTGGTCAGAGGATGAGAGATATATAAATTTTTTTAAAAATAATAAAAATTTTCATGTAAAATTCACTTTAATAACAACAAATGAAAAAAAAGCAGCATTTTTAGAAAAAAGAGCCCCGTCACCAAAAAAAAGATTAAAAGCAATTGAAAATATCGCAAAATTAAATCCTGGCGGAATAACATTGAGATTGAGGCCGTATATATATGGCGTATCTGACAATCATAAGGAGCTTATAAGCAGAGCGGTTGATAGTGGTATTGATTCTGTTAGTCTTGAATTTTTTTGTTTTGATTACAGAATCACAAAAGAAAATTATAAAATTTTATGTGATATATCAGGTTACGACATTGCAAATTTTTATAAAACGTTTACCTCAAATAAAGGCAGTCCGTTAAGATTGAATAGAAATATAAAAAGAGATGTTGTTGAAGACATTAGGCAATTATGCGAATCGAAAAATATAAAATTGTTTGTAAGTGATTGTCATTTTAAAGAAAAATCATATCATTCTTGTTGTTGCGGCGTTCCTGAAAATTTTAATTTCTGCAAAGGCCATTTTTGTAATGCGGTTTTATTATGTAAAGATAATAAAAGGGTTGGCTGGGATGATATTTCATGCGAGATGGTCCATTTTGAAAATGTAAAATACGCTTTGTTTAATGAAAAATGCGAAACAAGAGCGATGTATCATGGTTTTACAATAAAAGATTTCTTGCATTTTTTGTGGAATAATCCGGATCATAGTTTGTCTCCGTATAAAATTTTTGAAGGGATTATGACGCCTGAAAGTTTGGATGAAAACGGCAACATTGTCTATAAGTACAATAAAAAACGCGAATAAAGGAGTAAAAAAATGAAAGTAAATGTAATAAACCAAAAAGCGACAGATGATTTTGCTATTTATCATGGCGATAGCGTCGAAGTTTGTAAAGGATTGCCGGAAAATAGCGTTGGGTTTATAGGGTTTTCTCCTCCGTTTTCATCGTTGTTTACGTATAGTAATTCTGTTAGAGATATGGGAAACAGCGTTACAGATGACGAATTTTTTAATCATTTTAATTTCATGATAAAGGATCTTTACAGAATACTTGAGCCAGGAAGAAATTTGGTTTTTCATATACAGAACACAAATCTTACAAAAGAGCATCATGGATATATAGGAACAAAAGATCTAAGAGGTGATTTGATACATTTGTTTGAGAAAGCTGGCTTTATATTTTTTACTGAGTGTGTAATCTGGAAAGATCCGCTTATTGAGGCAGTAAGAACTAAAAATATAAAATTGGCTCACAAACAAGTTGTAAAAGATTCTGTTATGATAGGTTTTGGGCGCAATGATTTTCTTATAGTTATGAAAAAACCCGGCGAAAATAAAAAACCGGTAGCACACAAACAAGGATATTTGAATTGGATCGGTGATGAAAGATTTGATCCGTTAGGAAAATACGACAGCGAACAAAGACACAACAAGCTGAGTCATAACAGATTCCAAAGATATGCGGGAATTTGGTGGGATATAAGACAAACACGTACTCTTGAAACAAAAGAAGGGAGAGATAAAGACGATGATAAACATATAGCTCCGTTACAATTGGATGTTTGTGAAAGATTGATTGAAATGTATACAAACGAGGGAGATATTATTTTCGATCCTTTTGTTGGTATAGGTACATTCGCTTATCAGGCTATATTAATGAATAGAAAAGCTATTGGGAGCGAATTGAAAGAGAGTTATTATAAAGTTGCTGTAAAAAACTGTAAAAAAGCAGTTAAAATTAAAAACGAAAGGAGTAAAAATGAACTACAATTTGTTTAAAAAAGAAGTTCATGATTTGGCGGTTGAAAAAGGTTGGTATGATAAAAAACGAGAAATGAAAGAATTGGTATTTCTTGTTAAATCAGAATTGTTTGAGGCTTTTGAAGAGTATAGAAAGGGGAATTTTGAAACATATTATGAAGACAAAAAACCTTGCGGATTTTATGTGGAATTGGCTGATATTTCTATAAGAGCTCTTGATATTGCGGGATTTTATAATGTGGATGTAAAAACTGATGATTATTCTCATCATAAAAATAGTTGTTTTATTATTGATTGGTTTGACTATATGGATGAATTTATGAGAAGTTACAAAAATTTGACAAAAAGCGAGTATGTTACTCAGATTTTGTGTGATATAGAAAATTTTTGTTTTAACAAAAATGTTGATATCCATAAAATAATTCTTGAAAAGCATAGATATAATAAGACGAGATCGAAAAGGCATGGTGGAAAAATATGTTGACAATCGAATAGAACAATGATAAAAAAATAGAAAGGAGAACGGAATGGATTGCACAGATTGCGATAAGTATTTTACTTGCAGATTTGTTGAAAAAGCAAGAGGGATTTTGGAAAATATTAGATTGATAGAAGATGGTTTGGATATGAAAGAAAAATTGTTTCATATTCTTGCCGTAAGTTGTTATGATTATAAAAACGAAAGAAAGGATTAAAAAATGTCAGGGCTTGATGCTATAAAAAAATTTTTTGGTGAGGATTGTGATGGTAAAGGCAGGGAATATTCAAAAGTAACAAATACGGAGATCCTTCAATTTAAAAAAGCCGATCCGGAAGGGTTTGACGAAGTTAGAAACGCATGTGTTGAATATTTTAATACTTGCGGAACAATTTAATAACACAAAACGCGGAAATAGCTTAATGGTAGAGCAAAACCTTTCCAGGGTTTATGTGTGGGTTCAAACCCCTCTTTCCGCTTCAAATAATGCGGTGTAGGGAAGTCTGGTCATCCTATGAGGTTCATACCCTCATGATCGCAGGTTCGAATCCTGCCACCGCTATTAAAAAAAATAGAAAGGGATAAAAATGTACAACAATGACCATCCGGAAAAACGAAAAGATGAAATTTGGATAACAAATTGTGATAATGATGGATATTCAAAAGAAAAGGAAGAATTGCTTACGATATAAAAGGCAAAATTGTTAATGGTCTTTTCCCGGTATTCGCAAAAAAAGAAGAAACAGAAAAATATATCAAATGAAAAAAATAGTAATAATAAACGGATATAATGGCGTAGGAAAAAATGAATTCGTAAAAAAAGCAAAAGGATTGTCACAAAATATTTTTGAAATAGACACGGCGAAAGATTATAAAGAAATTACGAAAATTTATTACGGATGGAATGGAGTGAAAAAAGATGATAAAACAAGAAAATTGATTTATGATCTTAAAAAACTCGCAATCGAATACAATGATATCCCTTTTTGTAATGCTTGCAGTATGATTGATGAAATTAAGAATTGCGAGAATTATATTGTATTTATCCATTGTAGAGAGCCAAAAGAAATAAAAAAGATTGTTGATAAATACAATTCTGTAGTTTTGCTAATAGATAGAATGAATTCAAAACCAGCGAATAACGGGGCTGATATGTCTGTAAAAATGACATATTATGATTATATTGTTGATAATTACGGATCGATTAAAGAACTTGAACAGGAAGCGAAAAGTTTCATTAAATGGTTGGAACGGAGTGAAAAAATGACGGAAATGGAACAAAAGGATTCAATTCTATCTATGGTAACGAATAAACAAAATATAATAAAATGCGAATGGTGCGGGGCGAATATTATGCTGGCTGCGGATGATTATGTGATTATCGGATGCGCTCACTATCTCAAAAATTGCCTCGGTGTATCGGATTTCGAAAAAAAAATATCAGAATACAGAAATAGTGGCAGAAAACCGATAAGCTACGATGAATGGAAGGATATATCGGAAAAACTTGGATATGAAACTGTCTCAGATATGCTTTGGTGTGAGTATTATGAAAAAGATCAATCCGCAGAAAAATTATCAGATCTTATAGGGATTGATAAAAAAACAATAATAGAAAAAACAAAAAAATTTATTCCGTTAAAAAAAGATCGAATTGATTGGAATGGCAAATCGATATTGCTTGGGTATGAGTCGATAGAGGATTATATAGAAAAAAATTATATTGACGGAGGGAAAACAATAGTGGAAATGGCATCGGAATTGGAGGTATGGTATAAATCAATGCATGACAAATTGAAAGGTTATTAAGCGAAAAAGTTTCAAGATAAAGAGTATATTGAATCTATATGTTCTGGAATTAATAACAAATATGAATTTAAAGAATTTATGATGAGTTTTTTCACATCTTCTCGTTTTGGAGAATTAATAAAAGGGATATTGGAAACTGAATAAGCGAAGGATCTTGGTAAACATGGGAAAAATTGGTGAAAGAAAAAAAATAATAAGAGAAATAATCAAATTGCCAAATATTTCTTATATGACGTTTTTGGTTGCCTCAAGTATTGCCAAAAAACATGATCCGAAAAAAGCAAGAGAAATTGATGAAATAATCAAAAGAACAGAAGCAAAAGATGCAAACCATTCTTTAAGCAGAATCGAAAAAATTTTGAAAGATTGAGAAAAATGGTAAGGGGTGAACCAACATTACTTCAAGTGTTTTTTTGCAGACATGATTATGATTTTGAAAATTATGTAAGATCATATGATTTGCAAGGAAAAATTACAGATATTGTTTATTGTAAAAAATGTGGTTTGGGAGAATATAAATATACATTAAGAAAAAAGAAATTTAAATATAGAAAAACATTGAAAATTTTAAGAAAACCAAATATAGCGATAGAATTGAAGGTTGGTTAAAGTGTTTGGACTATTTTGAAATATGAGAATTGATGACGGCAGATCAAGAGCGTTTTGGGATATAAATCTGGAAATATGAAATCATTAAAGATAATAAAATTAGAATTAGGGGAATTCGCAGTTCAGGATGATGTTTATGATAAATTGAATATAGATGTTGAATCTATATTTAATTTGATTAATTCGAAGAAAAAACAAGTAGAAGAACTGTATAAAGAATTGGATTTGATACAGGAAAATGAGCATGATAAATATGATAAAATAGACAAAGAGATTGACAGAATAACAGATAATATAAACGAACTTAATTTAAAATTAACAGATTATTATACGGAAAAAGAAAATATTATGTTGAATTATTGCATAAAAACAGATGTTAAAAATGATTTGGTTGATTGGATTGCTGAGTCGAAGAAATTAAGAGAAAAAAGACAGGATATATGGAAAGATTGGTGAAATAATTGGAAAATTGGAAAAATTTGTGAAGTAAAAAAACAGAATACGGATGGCAAGTTCGGAATATTCACATTATTTCGAAAGAGATATGAGCGAAGAAAAAGTTGAAGATTATGATTTTATAGAAGTTTTATTGGACGATATTTATTCTCATTTTATTTATCAAGAAATATGTCCGGAAGATCTTTTATGACAGCAAGAAAAAGAAAAATACAAAAAATAAGAAAAGAATTTGAAAACGGAGATAAAAACGGAAAATTCAGTTCTGTAAGAGAATTGGCAAAAAAATATAAAGCAAATCCGTCAGATATCTATAGATTTATTAAAGAGGAAAATTGGGACTATAGTAAAAGCACAAAATACAAACCAGCACCAAGAACGGCAAAAACAAAAAATAAATTAAACCACCATATGATAAAAAAGGTTGAAAAATTTGGCGGGATGCTTTCAGGGAAGGGGCTGGCGACTCTTCTTGGTATCACAGAATCGACTTTGATACGGTATAAAAAACTTGGTGAAAAAACACATTTGAAAGTTGTTGAATTTATTGAGAAAAATAAAATTACAGGTGATAAAATTGATATTTTGCAAATAGCTGATAATATTAAAGAATTTTCGAAGGATGAAAAGTACGCATTAAAATTTATACTTACACTCGATAAATCCATAGCTGATAAGGAGGCTTACTATATTTCTATTATCGAGGATGCCATAAAGGGTTATGAGATTCCTGATGAGAGAATAGAAACCATTGTAGACGAAAAAGGGAAAAAACAACTAAAAAAAATAATAAGTAAAATACATGTTAAGCCAGAACCAAAATGGGCTGCTTGGATGTTACAACACAAACAGGAATTCAGAGACAGATATGTAAAACCTACTCATAGCGAAGTTGTTTTGTCAGGCGGAGATAAACCAATATTGATAGAGGAAAAAAACAAACAAATAGATGAATTAATGCAAAGATTCGTAAAACAATTTCCTGTTGAAGCAGTCGAAGTGGAAGAAACGAAATTAATTGAGGAGTGAGTGATATGGAAATAGAAATAACAAAAGCAGATGTTAAGAAGTTTATGGATATGTTTGGGAAGATTATTGAAAAATTAGGGGAAATAAGTAATAATATAGAGAGGATAACTATTGATAAAATAATTGAGGAAATATTTTTGCGAATCAAAGATAATAATTCGATAGTTTGGGAATGTTTTGAAAAGGATGAAAAGAAATGAATTCTGTTTTTATTATTCCAATCCATAGTATAGCAGGCACGATAACATCAAGCAGCGATGAATTTTATATTTTCGATAAAAAGCATTCCGTTGATTTTATACGCGAGATTATTGAATTAGCTTTGGAGCTTTATGAAAAAGCAAATGATGAAAAGATAATTGAATTTGATGAAGTTTTTCAAATTGAATATGGGAAAACAAAAGAAGGACTTGGGCATTGGTATAAGGAATTTAAAGATAATATTATAATCGAAGAAGGCGTAATTTTGCGTTTTGAAGATAATGATATTCATTGGTGGATTCAAGAATTTTTAATGGATACTTTCACTTGTCAAAGATTTCATTTGGGGTAAAGGAGAATGATATATGCGAAAAGATATGATTGTTAAAATCCATAGCGTTTCCGAATTGGCTATGAATAGCAGCGGGAATGTTTATTTTATTGCAAAAGAAGGATATAAAGAAAAAGCATTTGAGATGTTGAATGCTGTTTTGCAAATTGCCGGAAGTGATAGAAAAGCCGAAGATCTTTTTGATGTATATACATATCCTAATATGGGATATGTATTAGATATTATTGATGATAGATATCATAGCAAAGATTATGATATTTTTGATGAAGATGTACTTAATAACGAGCTCAAAGAACTTTTTTCAGAATATGAAGAAGAAACAAAAAATATGAAAGATCGTTGGGAATATAAAAGAGAAAAATTTCGGCAATTTTTTATAAAGAACAGCGAAAAAATAAGGGATTTCCTTAATGATTCTGATATGAATTACGATGATGAATTTTATATTGTTCCTAAAAACAAGGATCAAGATGCAAATCTTATGGATTATATTTTTGGGATGATTGATGCTGAATATTATTACAGTTAAAGGGGTGAAAAGTGGATTTTAAAAATTTTGACAGAATAAGAATCGACGAAGAAAGTAATTATAGGGCGATATTCTCAAATGGCAAAACAATAAGGATGCCAATTGATCATAAAAAGCCTGTTACTCCATTAAAATATCCGGAGTTTTGGGATGTTAAAATAACAAATGTATGCGACGGAAGATGCCCATATTGTTATCAGGATTCAAAGGAAACAGAAGATCACCCAAAAAACCTCCCCGAAAAAATTAAATTATTTTTTGAAGAAATGCCGAAAGATAAAATGCCATTTCAAGTTGCAATAGGCGGAGGGGAGCCAACAGCACATTCGGAATTTATCGATATTCTTGAAACTTTTTATGATATGAAGATCGTTCCAAATTACACGACAAACGGATCTCTTGTATCGCATTCGAATCCTGATATTCTTGCTGCGACAAAAGAAAAGTGCGGAGGTATAGCTGTTACTGCTCATGAGCATATGGAAGACAGATGGAAAGCGATGGTACGAATAGCAGATCAATGGGATATAGTCTGTCATTTGCATATATTGATATTTGATTTGCATTCTGTAAAATATTTTGAGAAAATTTACAACGAATTCAAAAATCAAGTAGAATATTTTGTGATACTCCCGATGGTTGAAATGGGCAGAGCGAAAAATGTCAAAGTTGATTATAAAAGTTTGTTTGGATTTCTTGATAGTATCGAAAATATTTCTAACATAGCATTCGGAGCACAAGGGTATAACGCATTGATTGAAAAAGGAGGTAGATATTTAAATGGTTTATATGACCCTGAAATGTTTTCGAAATTTGTTGATTTTACAAAAGAAGAAATTATTACAAAAAATAGCTCATTTGAAAGGTAAAATATGAAGATTTGTGAAAAATGTGCTGAGAAAAGAGGTATTAAATTTGAAGAAAAAAAATTACGTTTTGATTATTGTGATGAATGTAAAAGCCCTGACGGAAAAAGAAATTGGGATCTTGTTGGTAAAATAAAAGAAGAAAAAACTCTTGGAATGAATGATGAATACTTGGAGCAATTTTACAACAATGAATGGTGGTAGAAATGGAAGATAAGAAAAAAAATAAAAAATGGTATATGAAATGGTGTTCGATTGTAGGCCCGGCAAAAGGGAAGACAGAGTTTAACACAAAAAAAGATGCGGAAAACTTTGCAGAATTGATGAACGAGCAATACGGTAGTGATTTTCGACATTGGGTTGATAGTGAAGAGAGTATATAAAATGGAAAGATTCGATATTTTAATAAATGATAAATATTGGAAATCTGTCAATGGGAACGATATTAATTCCGCACTTAGCAATAATGGAATAAATGCGGATATATTGCATTTTGGTAATGATAGCGGATTGTTGTGTTTTGATGATGATGATCTTATGAGAGCCGCAAGCGATTGCGAGATATCAGAAGATAATAATTTTATTATAAAATTTAAAAAAACAGAAAATCGATGAAAGGATATTTAAATGCAAAGGTTTCTATTTTTTTTTACAATTCCGGGTCAAAAAGAACAAACAGACGGAAAACAAAAAACGCTGGATGAAGTTATAAGATTTGATAATAATATCGAACATTTAAAAAAACCGGGATTTAAAATGAGGATAGAACAAGTTAAAGAGAATGAACAAAATGGCGATTAAAAGAATTATTGGAAAAGATAAGAAAGATATGGTGAGTAGTGCGGAGGTCATAAAATATCTTATGTCGGAGCTTAAAGCGGAGAAAAGAAGAACGAATATTATTGTTGATTTTATGGCACTTATATTTTCTATTGTTGCTATTATTATTTCTATTATGGGATGGAAGGGGTAAAAATTGAGTTTTAAGAAATTTGCAATCAATCATATTCAAAATAATCCCGGCTGTGATTCTAATGATATTGCCGCACAGTATCGATATTACAATAGATCCTGTTTGACTAAAAGTTGTCAATGGTGTTCTGATTGTGATGACAATGTTCGCAAGCTAATCAAAAGTGGTTATATTGAAAATGGCGGGGTTTCAGGTGGCCCAACATATTTGTATGTGTGTTCTGGCTTGAAAAAAATTTTTAAGTTTTTTAAAAAAAAAGACACGGGGTGATCCCTGCTTTGTTCGGCTACAGGCAATTAATGAAACGATATGTTGAATGATTATAATTTCTTGGGTTATATTTTCTATTATAATTATTATTATTGTTTTTCATCTGTTTCGATATTTTCTTTTCCAAAAATATTTGATAACAGAGAGAAAGGCGAGAACAGATTTGGCTTGCCTTGAGATCGAAGAAAAGAAAAATCAGATTGAAGCAGAACGTTGGAAAAATTCTATTCAGACATTTAAGGCAAGCCCAGGCGAAACATTGATATTGAAAGATAATATCACTAATCAGATATGTGCTTTTCAAGGCATTCAAAATATTCAATATCATCCTGGATCAAATGAACTAGTTCAAAATACTGTAGGTACACAAAACAATCAAATTCCTTATAGGGGTGATTTTTGTCAAGTATCTGATAATATTGAACAAAAAAAACAGCCAAAATATGTCAATGTAGGCACACGTTTTCCTGAAATTGAGTTTGAAAAGCCTAAAAATATCATTGATGTTCTTTCAAGCACGCCACGAATATGGATAGTCGGAGGTCAGGAAAGCGGGAAAACTACGATTTTGAAACATCTTGTAAGCCAATATAGAAAATGGGAAAGAGTGATTATTCTGGACACTCATGATCATATTGGGAAGTGGCCGGAAGTTCAGATAGTCGGAAAAGGCAGAAAATATCAAGAAATAAAATCAGCACTAAAATGGATACTCAGCGAAATAGACAAAAGATACAGAATTTATTCAGCTCAAAGAAATCCTCAATTCGAAACAGTCAGAATTGTTGCAGACGAATGGACAAGAATCCCTGGAAAATGCAAAGACATTATAAGTGATTTTACCGATAGTTTTTTCACAGAAGGTAGAAAAGTCGGATTCAATTTTTGCTTTGCAACTCACTCAAAAAGAACAAAATCAACAGGATTTGATGGAAGAAATGATATATTCGAACAAATAGATGCGAAAGTCAGATTGTCGAAAGTCAAATCCAAGCACAAAGCCGAGGTCGATTTTGGAGAGGGTTGGATTGAATACGATCTTCCTGGAAAATACGAAGAAGATTCAAATGATTTTGAAAGTTTTGAAAGTTTTGAAAATAGTTTGAATCCTCTTGAAAAAAGAATAATTGAAATTTTGAAGAATAATAAAGAGGTTTCGAGGACGGAATTATTTCATAAATTTCAAAATAAGATTACAAAAGATGAGCTTGATGGTTCGATACAAAAATTGATAGAATTTGATCAGGCGAAAGAAGATATGATCTATAATGGGAAAGGCAGACCAAAGAAAGTTTATATCAAAAATAATTAGTGATTTCAGATATTTGAAAAATTTTGAATTCTTTCGAAATTGTCTTGATTTTTCGAAAGAAGTATGAGATGATGTTTTATATGATAATTTAAAAAAAAGGAGAACGAAATGGGTTATTTTGTTAAAATGGTGGAAACGAAATTTGGAATTAAAAACAAAGATATTATACCGGCCTTTAAAAGCAAAATGATTTTTCTATATTGTTTAACAATGATGACGGATTCAATTTTGCATTTGTTTTTTGTTTGAATTTGAATCTTTTGGAACAGGAATAAAGATCTTGAATGAAAATAATTAAATATCAGGTTTTCATAGGCAAAGATTTGTTTGGTGAATGCACTACAAAATTAAAAGCCTATGAAAAAGCGAAATATATCCGAAATAATATAACAACGGATGAAGTTTCGGTATACAAAGTTACGAGCGAAAGAATTTTGCACAGAGGCGAGAAATGAAAAAAACAAGAGTAAGATGCGTTCCGAAAAACGGAGCAAAATTGAAAAAACACATTAAAAAATTCAGAACAAGAGAAGAGGCGCTGAGATATGTCGAGGAGCCAAATCAATATTATGATTATCAAATTATAGATGAGGATTAGGATATGATTAAAAAAATATTTATTGGATCGATTATTATTATTTCAATATTTTGTTCCGGATGTGTTGACAAAGATTATAACGACCAACCAAATGATCCGAGAAGAGATATGGTAGAGCCATGAGTAGAATTCCAGAACATTGGTCTGAAAGTGAAAGGAAATGGGTTCAATGAGACTTTCTACTGCTAAAAGCCCGTTTGTTGTAGAAAAAAAGGATGTTGAAAATTTGAAAGTTGGTGATATTGTAAAACTCGGCGATATGTTTGGTCAGAACGGAATCAGTTATTTTGATGTAACGATAGTGGAACAAACTAAAGATGGCTATGTTTCGGAATGCGGAATTGAATTTAAATCAGAACACGTTATGAAGGTTTTGAAAAATGGACAAATTGAACGATGATCCAACAAAAGAATGTGAAAATTGTTATAATAATAATTGCAAAAGCCCTATTATTGCTACTTCAGAATTTCCCCCGGATTGGGGGATTATAAGAGAATCAAAGATTGTTGGTATGAATTATTATAAATATCGTCAACAAGTTTCTTCAGATGAGTGCATAAATTATATTTCTATGCAAGAGAAAATACGGATTAATGAAATAGAAGAAGATTTGCGAAATATAACAAAAGCATAAATCAGATTGAATAAATAAAAATGCAGATGATTAAATGGATTATTTATGTATGCATTTTCTCTCTGTTTTTTGTAATCTTTATCCATTGGCTTTTTAAAGATCATAATAAAGTAGTAGAAACAATCCGGAAGGTGTTTATGTTTCAACTGACGGAATTGAATTTAAACCAGAAAATATTGTTGAAGTTTTGGAGACAGAATGAAATCATCTACATGGTTTGAGGTCGGATTTGTTGTTGGTTGCGCAATGTTTACTTTGTTTGTTGTTATTTTGGCTCAGTGTGACTATAATGAAAAAGATGTGATTTTTAACGAAGGCGAGTATGTCTTGGTTGATTATAGTGGTAATTTGGAAAAAACAAGAATAAAATCTAAAATGATAACGGATAAAACGGAATATTATGAACTTGAATATAGAGATAAAATTTTCGAGAAGAACGAATTGACAAAGATTTATAATTATAAAAAACCTCTTGAAGCAAAAAAATTGTATATTTTAAAAACAGATATTCAATCATTCATTGTTTGTGCACCAAGCCAGGATGAAGCTCAGCATTTTTTATGGAAGAAAACAGACAATGATATTTGGCTATATAATTGTTCTGTCGATGAAATTTCTACTGGAAAAGTAATCAATTTGTATGATAGGAATTAATGATAGTGCAAGCGATTAAATGGATTATTTATGTATGCATTTTCTCTCTGTTTTTTGTAATCTTTATCCATTGGCTTTTTAAAGATCATAATAAAGTAGTAGAAACAGAACCAAACGGAACAATATACGAACCGGATATGGTTGAAAAAATCGAAGTTATTGACGGAGATACATTAAAAATTTATTATAAAAACAACAACGGATGGTTTGGTGCGGATAAAGAAAATATAAGACTCCCAAGAATAGATACGGCTGAAACAAACGACAAAGAAATTGCTTATAAAAAATTAGCGTATCTTGCCAAGGCTTTTGTTACAAAATGGATAGAGGAAGCCAAACATATAAAAGTAATCAATACAAAGGCCAGAGACAAATACGGGAGACCAATGCCAGAAATAGAGATAGACGGAGAAAATTTGTCTGACAAGTTGCTTAAATTTGAGTTTGGCGGTGTCGAATGTTCACTGGCTGTTGAATATAAAGGAAAGAACAAAAATGAAGCATGGGGGAGGAAGTGATATTAAAAACAGCAAAAGAAATTGTAAAAAAAATACGAAAAGAAAAAGATTTGGAAATTGAAATTCCGGCGACAATGTGGGACAGATTTGAGAAAGATTGTGTTAAATATGTCGGCGATTGTCGGGATATTCAGGCGAAACCAGACTTTAAAAACAAGACAGTAATTTTATATAAAGATTAGAAAATGAGATATTTCGCTTGGTATCATTTTATCATTATCCCCATTGATTTTTTCATTCATCTGACATCCGCGCTTTATATTGCTTCAATTATAAATAATTATCTTGAAAACAGAAAACGAATTAATGTTATTTCAATAGAAGATGAAGAAGAAGTTTTGTTACTTCCGGAATCAATAGAGGAACAACGGATATTGAGTTTTATTGATCGGAATAATGGTCAGGTTGAAAGAAAAAAACTTTTATCGAGCTATTTGTTTGGAAAAGGAGCTGGCGCAAAAGTTTATGATCTTTATATAAATAGTTTGATTCGCAAAAATAGAATAGGGATCGAAGGCAAAAATAAAACACAGCAAAAATATTTTATAACATGAAACTTATAGAATTATCCGAAAGAACAGGAATCAAATCGAAAACTATTTGTAATATGACAAGTAAGTTGATTGAAAATGGCCATGCTCGAAAAGTGGGAGGCGGCGAAAAACAGGCAAGGTATGATTATTTTGATTCCGCTATTGAGTTTGTAACGAATAATAAATACAGAGAATATATATCATCAAGAGAGTTTGTTTCGAAATTGAAAAATTATATGAAACAAAGACGAATAACAATGAAAGATATATCTGCCAGAGGGAACATCAGTTATTATTATTTGAGAAGGGTTTTTGAAAATAAAACGAAACTGACTATTAAAATGCGGGATCGAATTTGTAAATTTGCCGATCCAAGATGTTTTACAAATATTGCCGAATTTCTTGAGATTGTCGGGATATTCAAGAACATTGAGCCTAAAAGAAAATGGGATTGTGTTTGCTATGATTCATGCCTGTTAAATGCCGCACTGTCTGATTCAATTTTCTTTTGTGATGATTGCGGGAAATATCAGTGCTCCAGGAACGAATAACGGAAAGATTTTGTGATTGTCATAATTACGAATCCTGTCTTTCTCATGCTGCTTATCAGGATTTTGATTTCAATTGCACTTGGTGCGATTGTTATGAATACGAGGAAAAACGAATCGAGAATCATGAAATTGCGGGAGCTTGGGCGTTGATTCTGGCTGTGTTCAAATATCAATCCGAAGAAATATAACCCTATACACTACTGTACATTCTTTTAAAAATATAAAAAATAATAAAAATAACACTTGACAAATCCTTTTTTGAGTGTTATATTATATTTAACAACATGAGGGAAACTTAAACAAAGGAGAATGAAAATGAAATACTCGGACGCAAATAATGTCGTAAAAGTGCAAAAAATGACCCCAAGACACCTTTTTAAGTTCAGCAAGAACATTTGGAAAAAAATGGCAAGAAGACAAAGGCGCAGAAGGGTCTGGGATGAATATAGCACCAAAAGCTGCTTTGGAGGGGAAGGTCATAGCAGCAATTGGGATTAAAATAATATTAAAATAACACTTGACAAATCCTTTTTTGAGTGTTATATTATATTTAACAACATGAGGGAAACTTAAACAATATGTCGAAATTTCGACATACCCTTAAAAACATAAAAAAGGAGAGAAAAAATGAAATATAATTTGTATATTGATGGGTTTTTTTGGCAAGAAATCGAAGGAAACAATATCGAATCAGCACTGATTCAAGCTGGGATGGATGTTGATTTTACTTTGAAGGGAAACGATTCAGGAATTATTCATTATGATGATGCTGACATTATTGGCATTGCTCGATCCGGGGGATTCCAAGATGATCAGGAATTGGAAGAATATATTTTTGCAAACGAAGTTCAATCCGTTGTATTTGAGTGGATTGGATAGACAAAAAACATATTCTATTTAATCGGAGGCGGAGTCATTCCTTTTCGCTGTCTTACCTCGCAAATAACTCCACGGTATTTCTTTTCCGCATCAAATTAGTTACTCCCCAAACAAGCGCATCAAGTCTGTTTGGGGAGTAACTCGAATCCAAAGGATCCCACTGACACATTTCGTCTTCAAGTTTCGGGAAAAAACCGATATGGTGTACTCTGTTTTGTTCGTATAACACAGAAACAGGTTCGGCACGTATTGCTTTCCCCCGACTTGCATGAACCGCTTTTACTTTTATATGCGGATCAATATTGTTTATTACTGATTTCACCATGTCGCCCCCAAAATTTGTTTCTGCCACGATATAATCCGCTTTCAATTCCCTATACAGATTTACAGCCACTTTTGCCCACGAATTCGGATCTTTTCTACATGATCGATCCGCAAGTACATAAAATTTCGATATCTGGTTATTTCCAGCCATACCAACCGCGCATATTCCGCATTCGTCCGATGTTTCTTTGTTCGTGCCGCTCGGATCAAGCGCAATCACGATTCTTCTTAGAGGAGGATGTTTGTCTTGTCTGTTGTTGTCGATATTTTCACGATTAAAAAGAGCATCCGGGTTATCTTCGAGGATTTCCGCATCTATTTCTTGTCGCCCCAATCTCGATCCCTGATAGCGTTTTATAATTCGGCTGAAAAATTGACTCGCCAAATTCGATTTATTGTCGTATGTTGTTCCGTATGTTTCTACTGTATTCGGATCAGCCAGAATTTCTTTTATTGGTTTTAATGGCCTTGGAGTTGTCGGGATCATTGTTTGCGGATTTTTTCCAAGTCGCAATCCGAATTGAAGCATATCCCAAGTTTGCTGTAGTTTTTTCCAGGCCGCAAGTTCATCACATACTGCTTTTTCATGTTGCGGACCCCTTAGTCTGTCAGGCTCTTCAGCAGAATATAGAAATATTTTTGAATTGCCAAATTGCGGAAAGCGCACGGTCAAATTTGATGATTCGTAAATCGGATTCAGATCTTGACACACGTTCAATATTCCGGATTCGCCTTCGACCATGACCCTTCTGGAATCCCCGGCAGTTGGGGATATCGCAGCCTGTCTCAGAACGCCTTGTATGATATTTTTTTTCAACCATTCACAGGCTGCTCTAGTCTTGCCACTACCTCTTCCTGCCCGAAAAAACCAATTTTGCCAATTGCCACCCGGAGGCAATTGTTCCGGTCTGGCTATGAATTCCCAGTGATTTGCAAGAATATGATTGTTTTCATGCTTCAAAAAATCAGATACAGCTTTCATCCCATATTGTTTTATTGCTTTTTCAATGATGCTTTCTGACATAATTTTCCTTTCATTTCAGTATTATAGTTCTTTTTGTGTATTCAGTCAAACAAATATAACCCTATACACTACTGTACATTCTTTTAAAAAATATAAAAAATAATAAAAATAACACTTGACAAATCCTTTTTTAGATGTTATATTATATTTAACAACATGAGGGAAACTTAAACAAAGGAGAATGAAAATGAAATACTCAGATT
>Ga0180437_10005276_pt1 | contig 17759 bp, 15 predicted proteins | sample SS_ome_4_FD_132410 | JGI IMG/M metagenome (GOLD analysis project Ga0180437, IMG submission 132410) | Hypersaline lake sediment archaeal communities from the Salton Sea, California, USA - SS_3_D_1 metaG | ecosystem: Environmental > Aquatic > Non-marine Saline and Alkaline > Hypersaline >... | reverse complement strand
TACACCCATCCCAAGGAAATCCGCCGCTTGATCGGCTACATGCCCGACTTCTTCGGCGTCTACGACGACATGAAGGTGATCGAGTATCTCGAGTTCTTCGCCTCCGCCTATCGCATCAAGGGGCCGAAGCGCCGCAAGGTCTGCGACGAGATGCTCGATCTGGTCGATCTGGGCTACAAGCGCGAGGCGCTGGTGACCAGCCTCTCCCGCGGCATGACCCAGCGGCTCGGCCTGGCCCGCGTCTTGCTGCACGATCCGCAAGTGCTCCTGCTCGACGAGCCGGCCAGCGGCCTGGACCCCCGGGCGCGGATCGAGATTCGCGGGCTATTGCGGCAGTTGCGTGCCATGGGCAAGACGATCATGGTCTCCAGCCACATCCTGCCCGAGCTGGCCGACGTCTGCAACAAGGTGGGCATCATCGAGCGCGGCGAGTTGCTCGTCTGCGCCGACGTCTCCGACGTGATGAAGCAGGTCCGGCAACACACGCTGCTGCACATCGGTGTGAAGGACGACGTCGACGCGGCCGCCCGGCTCCTGGCGGGCCACGACTCGGTCGCGAGCCTCGAAATCCGCGAGGGCCACATCTTCGCCCGGCTGGCCGAGGGAATCGAAGACTACAGCGATCTGCCCACGGCCCTGATCGAGGCCGGCCACAAGCTGACCATGTTCAAGGAAGACGAGATCAACCTGGAGACGGCGTTCATGGCGCTGACGAAAGGCATCACCGCCTAGCCGCTGGTCTTTGCCCGCCACAGCCAGACAGCCGCTCGCGGCTTCGCTGCGGTCAGGAGATTGACATCAGTCAATTGCCCGAATACGCTGACAATGCTCTACGGCTGCGATTGCGATCACGTCTCTCGCGAGCGCAGTCCTTTGAAATCACCGCGTATTAATCTCCTAGCCGGACGCACGAACGACATAATGTGCCGGAAGAAGATCAGGTTCTCGCTGCGGCAACTGATGGCGTTTGTCACACTCTGCGCAGTCGCGTGCGCGATCACTCGTTGCTTCGGGAGTATTCGCTGGCTAATTGTATCGCTCCGAATCGGCATCCCCATCTTGCTCTTGGCTCTGATCATTCGGCGGCTCTGCACCGAAGGATACAAGCTGGACGGCGCTTTGAGCTTTGTGTTTCTTCTGAGCTTTCACTACTTCGCTTTCTGTTTCCTGTCGGAAACCTCCCACGAGATCAGCCTGATCCAACCGATCTTTCTGTGTTCGCTGTATGTCATTTGGGTTGCCTTCGCGCTCACTGCAATTCGCTCGCGTATGTCGCCGAATTTCCAGATCGGGGCGCTGTCGCTGGTATTCATCCTCTCTCCAGATTCCTTGCAGATGCTCGACCTGCTGCACGACGTACTGGCATGGCATCTCGACATGGATTGGCGCGGTTATCGGATCTTCCGCTGGCTGTTTGAGGTGCTCTGGTGGACATGACCATTATTCAGGAAGCATCGTGGAAACTCGTTCATATACTGCGGGGTCTTCGAACGTGCAGCAGAGGCTCGCCCATGCCTGGGTGATCGGCATCTTGGCCGTTGCCGATAGTGTTTCCGCCGATTTCCCCTGTCCTATTGCATTTCCCGCCGGCGCGACTACACTTTGGGGAGTTCCCCAATCCCCGCCCGGACGTTCCGGCACGTCGCAAACCCGAAGGAGGTCACGCAATGACTCAACACATTCATCGATTCGGATGGCTTTTGGCAACCGCTTTGGTCATGGGATTCGCCGCGACGTTCGTTGGCGCCGATGCAGCGGCGGCCGCGGACGAAGACGGCTTCGAGACGATCTTCAACGGCAAGGACCTCGACGGCTGGGACGGCGATCCGCGGCTCTGGTCGGTCGTCGACGGGGCCATCCGCGGCAAGACCACCGAGGAGAATCCCGCCCGGGGCAATACCTTCTGCATCTGGCGCGAAGGCAAGCTGAAGAACTTCGTGCTGAAACTGAAGTTCCGCATCCAGAACGGCAACTCCGGCGTGCAGTATCGCAGCCAGGAGCCCGACCGGTGGCGCGTCAGCGGCTATCAGGCCGAGGTGGATAACAATCCCGGCCACGTCGGCTTCCTCTATCACGAACGCGGTCGCGGCTCGATGGTCAACGTGGGCGATTTCACGGTCGTCGAGCGGGACGAGAACGACAAAGTCGTCAAGAACGTCGTCGGCAAAGTGAGCGACGTCGCCGCCTTGAAGGAGGCCGGCTACTACAAGATGAAGGACTGGAACGAGTACACCATCATCTGCCGCGGCAATCACCTGATCCACCTGTTGAACGGCTACCAGACGATCGAGATGATCGACAACGATCCCGAGGGCCGGGCCATGGAGGGCATTCTGGCGCTGCAGATCCACGCCGGACCGCCGATGGTCGTCGAGTTCAAGGACATCCGAGTGAAGCATCTGAAGGCCAACTACGGCGAGGCGATTCGGCTGTTCAACGGCGAGAACCTTGACGGCTGGACCTTCTCCTCGGACAATCAGAAGGACACCTGGAGCGTCAAAGATGGGGTGCTCGCCCTGACCGGGCGGCCGGCCGGCTACATTCGAACCAAGGCCGATTACACCAACTACGTCCTGCGGCTGCAATTTCGTCACCTGGGCCGAGGCAACGGCGGCGTGCTGGTGCGGGCGGTCGGAGAAGACAAGGTCTGGCCGAAGTCGATCGAGGCCCAAGGTGCCACGGGATCGGTCGGCGACATCTTCACCATCGACCAGTTCCCCTTGACGGGCCCCCCCGAGCGCACCCGCGGCCGATATACCCGCAAGGCCCACGAGTCGAACGAGAAACCGCAGGGCGAGTGGAACCAATATGAAATCACGCTCGATGGCGGCGATCTGGAGCTGAAGGTCAACGAGCTGGTGCAGAACACGGCCACCGAGTGCCTGGAAACGCCCGGCAAGATCGGCCTGCAGTCGGAAGGCACGCCCATGGAGTTCCGCAATATCGTGCTGATTCCGATTGTCAAGAACAATTAGTCGGACCGCGCCACTTCGGACCTGGTATTGAACGCAAGCTATGGCGGTAGCAGGCTTTGTCCCCACCGGCCTTGTGCCGGTGGTTAAGGGGTTTGGCAACTACGAAGGTAGCCCCCAACCCACACCCCACCCCGTCCTCTCCGCGGCCGACGGCGGCGGAGAGGACGGGGTGAAATACGGGGGCAACGCCGTGTAGGGGTGGTACCTAAACCGCTCCTCCACCGGCACAGGGCCAATGAGGAAGAGGTGTAAGCGGCGCTGTCCCATTAGACAAATCACCGCCGTGCACGCTATAATGTACTCGCGGTTGAGGTTCCGTCCTGTTGTCCACGGGCGGTGCCGGTGTGCCTCAAGTTGTACAGGGGGTAGCAGCGATGTCTCGATTCTTGACTGCGATCGTGGCCGCGACCGTCGGTGGCCTGGCGTGGGGACCAGTCGAAGCGGGCCTTCTTTACGGGGTGGACGGCGATTCGGATCAACTGGTCACCGTCGATACGGCCACCGGTGCGGCGTCGGCCGTCGGTCCGCTCGGTTACACCAACGTCCGCAGCCTGGCGTGGGATCCCTTCACTCCAATGCTATACGGCGTCGACGGCGACACGGACGTGCTGCTCGCCATCGATCCGACGACCGGCGCCGGCACGGTCATCGGTCCGCTGGGGTTCTCCGCTCCCTCCGTCGTCGCCGGGCTGACGTACGACACGACGCGAAACACGCTCTACGGCGTCGACGTTATGCAGGACGTGCTGCTGACGATCGACGCGGGCAGCGGCGCCGCGTCGATCATCGGGCCGATCGGATTCTACGGCCCAAGGGGCCTCGCCTACCATCAGCCGACCGACCAGTTGTTCGCAGTCGACGTGCAGGCCGATGCGCTGTTGACGATCGACCGCGCGACCGGCCGGGGCACCACGGTCGGTTGGCTCGGTTTCGATTTCACCACTGCGCTGGCCTTCTCGGACGGCGCCCTCTACAGCGCGGATCGCGACACCGACGAGCTGTTGACGATCGACCCGATCAGCGGGCAAGCCTCCGTGGTCGGGCCGCACGGATTCGGTTTCATTACCGCGCTGGCCCCCTCGCGCGTGATTCCGGAGCCGGGTTCGCCGGCGCTCCTTGCGGTGGGAGGTGTGACGCTCGCGTTGATCCTGGGCAAGCGGCGACGGCGACCCCGGATCGGCCCGACGTAGGAAGGCACACCCTCCAGATTCTCGGTTTGCCTATGATAATGCATGAGTCGATGGCTGTGCTGGCAGTCCTTTTGGGCGTGCTGGCGTGCCTGTTCGCGGCGAATGAACATCCGCTCGGCAAGCGGGTCTTCAAGGTGGTCCCGCTGCTGGTCTTCGCCTACTTCATTCCCACGGTGCTGTCGAACACGGGATTGATTCCCCTGGAGTCGCCGCTCTACGATTTCATCAAGCAGTGGCTGTTGCCGGCCTCGCTGGTGTTGCTGACGCTTTCGGTCGATATTCCGGGCATCTTGCGGCTTGGGCCCAACGTGGTGATCTTGTTCCTGGCGGCCACGGCCACGATTGTGGTGGGCGGTCCGCTGGCGCTGCTGCTGGGCGGCGGCATGATTCAGCCTGAGATGCGCGAACAGGCCTGGAGGGGCCTGGCTGCGCTGGCCGGATCCTGGATCGGCGGCGGGGCCAATTTCGTGGCCATCGGCGAGAGCGTCGGCACCAACGACTCCACCATGGCCATGATGGTGGTGGTCGACGTGGCCGTGGCCAACGTCTGGATGGCCGTGCTGCTGTTCTTCGCCGGACGCGACGAGAGGATGGACCGGGCCATGGGAGCCGACCGCAGCGGGATCGATGCCCTGCGGGCCAAGATGGAGGCGCTCCGGCAGGCCGCCACCTCAGCCCCCAACCTGGGCAAGCTGCTGGTGATACTCTTTCTGGCCTTCGGCGGTGCACTGGCGGCCAGGCAATACGCGGCCCACCTGCCCGACCTCGGCTCGATCATCCGCGGCTTCACCTGGGTGGTGATCCTGGTGACGACGCTCGGCGTGGGCCTCTCGTTCACGCCGCTGCGGAAGCTGGAGGCGGCCGGGGCCAGCCGCGTCGGCTCGGTGTTCCTTTACCTGCTGGTGGCCACCATCGGGGCCAAGGCCAAGTTCAGCGAAGTCGGCAAGGCGCCCGAACTGCTCTTGATTGCCGTGGTCTGGATCCTCGTGCACATCATCGTCCTGCTGCTGCTCAGACGGCTGTTGAAGGCCCCGATCTTCTACATGGCCATCGCCTCCCAGGCCAACATCGGCGGCGCCGCCTCAGCCCCGATCGTGGCCAGCGCGTTCCACCCCAGCCTGGCCCCGGTCGGCGTGCTGCTGGGCGTGGCGGGCTACGTGCTGGGCACCTACGCGGGGTTGCTCTGCGCGGGGCTGTTGGAGATGGTGGCCCGGTTGTATTGAACAGTCGATAACATCATTTCGCGCGGTGCAGATCAGCATCCCGGTTGTACTTGACTCCAAGTAGCGCGTCCGGTACGCTTCGTAGAATACAGCATAGATGAGTGCTGACTTGAACAATCGCCAGGATCGTCCTCCTGCCATTTGCCCTAGACTCTCTTCATGGAAGGCGAATTATGAAGACTCACTCGCTACAAGTTGAACGCGTTGGCCAGATCGACCGTGCCAACGTCCGCTTTGGTGACCTGACAGTCTTGGTTGGGCCTCAGGCCACTGGAAAGAGCATCTTCCTGGAATTCTTGAAGTTGCTCGTCGACAGCGGTGCCATTCTCGCCTCTCTGAAACGCTATGGGCTGGACTGGGACAAGGACACGAGGCAGTTCTTGGACATCTACCTCGGCGAAGGCATGCGTGGCGTGTGGAACAAGCACCGAAGTCGAATCTCGTTCAATGGTAAGAACGTGGACCTCGAAGGACTGGTTGGCCGCCAGAAAAGGAACAAGGAGGAGTCCATGTTCTTCATCCCCGCCCAGCGTGCATTAACGTTGGGACAAGGATGGCCTCGCCCGTTCACTGATTACGGCGCAGGCGATCCCTTCACGGTGAGGGACTTCAGCGAGAAACTGCGACTGCTTATGGAGTCTCGTTTGGGCAAAGGTGAATCCCTTTTCCCAACGGCACAACGTTTAAGAGCGGAGATACGGAACTTGCTGCGCACCACCGTGTTTTCGAACTTCGGGTTGAAAGTAGACCGACATGGTGCACAGAAGCGACTGGTTCTCAGTTCACCCAAGAAAGGGTATCAACTCCCTTTTATGGTGTGGTCCGCCGGACAGCGTGAGTTCGCCCCTCTGTTACTTGGTCTCTACTGGCTGCTTCCCTCAGCAAAAACCTCTCGTCGCGGTGACTTGGAATGGGTGGTTATCGAGGAGCCTGAGATGGGACTTCATCCCAAGGCAATCTCCGCGGCTCTGCTTCTGGTCCTGGAACTGCTCGGGCGCGGCTACCGAGTTTGCCTTTCCACTCACTCGCCCCATGTTCTCGACATGGTTTGGGCGCTGAACGTCTTTCGCCAGCACAAGGCGGATTCGCGACAACTGTTGAACCTGTTTGGCGTGAAGTGTACACCTTCCATGGTATCGGTGGCAGAGAAAGCTCTGGAAAAAGACGTGCAAGTGCACTATTTCAATCCGACAACGGGCCGAACCACTGACATTTCGAACCTGGATCCCGGAGCCGCGGAAAGCGCCGAGTCTGGTTGGGGTGGACTCGTTGAATTCAGCGGGCGAGTGGCCGATGCCGTTGCTGGAGTCGTAGCCAGTTCGATGGAGCAACAGTAATCATGCACTTCAAAGACGCAGTTGCGGGAACGGCAGGTTTGGCGGAAGCATATTCGCCCGGCCTGCAGGCGCTAAAGAGAACTGACCGACAGAGAATCAATTGCGAGAACACTCGAAATCTAGCCGGCAGCATCGATCTTGACGGAACACTGTCGGACTCGTATGCAAACGCTCCCCGGTGGGACTATGGCATCGGAGTTCGAAGCAGTAGACGTTCCGATACAGCCACTTGGATTGAGGTGCATCCCGCCTCGTCACGTCATGTCCAAGATGTGCTGAATAAGCTCGCATGGCTCAAATGTTGGCTCGAATCCTCTGCGCCACTGCTCAAGCAGATTACCTCGGAATACGTCTGGATTGCCAGTGGAAGCGTTCATCTCCCTGCCAACAGCCCGCAGAGGAGAAGGCTCTCCGCCCAGGGGATCCGTTTCGCGGGTACACGACTCCAAATCTGAACCAATGGTTCCACGACAAATGAGTCAATACCTCGCCAAGTCCTTCTCTTCGCCTTCCGGCCAAAGCGTCTTGATCGTCTGCTGCACCGCGGTGTTCATCATCCGCAGATCGCTGCCCACGGCGATGAACTGCATCCCCTGCTCTGCCCGCCTCAGCGCGCTCTCGGGATCCATCGCGTGGATGCCCGTGGGCGTGCCCGCCTCGCGGCCGATCTCGATCACCCGCTGGATCATCGCCTCGTGCTCTTCGGCGGTGGGCATCGTGCCGTCGGGGGCCCGCATGTTGAACCGCAGGTCGTTCGGGCCGATGAAGATGGCGTCGCAGCCGGGCAGGCGGTAGATTTCCGCGGCGTTTTCCACGCCCGTGGGGCTTTCCGTCTGCAGCACGACCAGGATCTCGTCGTCGGCCCGCTGGTAATAGTCGCCGGCGGTGGCCGCGAAGTTCAACGCGTGCATGCCGCCGCCCACGCTGCGGTTGCCCACCGGCGGATACTTGGCCGCGGCGATGGCCACCCGGGCCTGCTGGAGCGTGTCGACCATCGGCACCACAATGCCCCAGGCCCCGGCGTCGAGCACCCGCTTGATGCAATAGTGGTCGCCCTCGGGCACCCGGGCCAGCGGCACGCAGCCGGCGTCGGCCACCGCGGCGAAGATCATGGCGGCCTGGGACCAGTCGAAGGCCGAGTGTTCGATGTCGAGCGTGAGCCACTCGAAGCCGCTGCGGGCCAGCACCCGGGACGCGTGCAGGTTGCCCAGCGAGAGCCAGGTGCCGAAGGTCGGTTTGCCTTGATGGAGCTTTTCTTTGACGGGGTTGGTTTTCATGGTGGGATATCCTCGGTGGTTTGGTGGCGTGGGATGGTCGTAAGCAGGGGAAGAGGATTCGGGGTTCAGGGTTCAGGACTTTGGGTCAAGCGTTTTTTCCGAGTCCTGAACCCTGAACCCCGAACCCTGAACCCCCCTTCACACCCCGCTATTCTCCACACCCGCCGCCGCCCTGCAACCCCTGCCCAGCCCTGCCCGCCTGCCGTGCGACGTTCTGTGAGACCTGGCCGCTTGGTGTAGGCTAATGCCGGGGTAACGGTTACCATGCGATCATTGCCAGTGCAACCGCAAGTAAAGCACACTGCATCAAGCGCGGTTGGTCAGGGCTCCGATACGGGGGTCAGGCGAAGCAACGCAAAGCCCGCAGACAGCGGCTTCTTTCCAACTGCGGCCTGCGCCTCAATGCGGTGCTCACCGGCCGTCAGTTCCAGTCGCCCCAACTCGTGCTTCACGGCTGCACGTGTCGATCCCTGAAGCTGGAGAGCGGGCAGTTCCCGCCCGGCCAAGCGCAGTGTGAGGGTGCTCCGCGCCGGACCTCTCACGGCCCACACGCTTACCGCGTAGACGGCCGCGGCTGGTATCTCAACAGTGGCCTTCTGCAAGACGTGCTGCTGTAGGTCAAGCGGCACGATCGCGGACACCTCGTACGGCTTGCCCTTCTTCGCGCCCCAACCGCTGGCTCGGTGGTTCCGCTCCTTGGCGTGCTCTTCGAGCAATGCGCGCACGTCGCTTTCCTGGCTGCGGATCCTGGTCAGGTATGGCTCGACGCTCTGCGCGCGGGCGGTGGTAAGGTGTCCGTAAGCCCGGTCATACGCCTCGATCCAGTCCAATTCGTTTCCTTCGAAGTGGTAGTAGGGCACGAATCGCGCGTAGGTGTTCTCCAGGACCTCGTAGTAGCGCTCCATTTCGCGACTGCGGAAGTACCGCTGACAAAGGTCTTCGACCACGTCCTGCGGGTCAGTGTCCAGGTCCCATTCGCAGCGCGCGTACACCGCAAAGTTGACGGGAAGCGTCTGGAAGCCAAACCGATCCAGCGTCAGTGGACCAACGTTGGACACGCCGATTTGATGGTAATAACGGAGGTCGGCAGCAATCAGGGATCCCAGGTATGGGACGGTCGGAAAGCGTGCCTGGTCGACGTAGTACTCGAAGACCTCCACGTCAAGACCCGGTAGTGCCTCGATCTGCTTCTCGATGCTCTCTCGGAATTTGCGGCTGTACCCGCATTGGGGATCGCTTAACGCATGCCCGTAGCAGCGGCCCCGAGGCGCCAGCAGGAGGAACAGACCGGGTGCAGGCCTGACCTTTTTCGGCGGCGGCTGCATGGTTTCGCCGTACGCGAGATAGGCCATCCGCGCCTTGGGTTTCAGTTGACGGATGCCGGCCGCGAACGCGTTGGCCAGTGCGAGTGACTGATCCGCCGGACTCAGCTCGCGGCAGCGCGAGCACTCGCACCAGGCACCGCCGTCGTCTGCCCAGAGGTGGAACGTATCGGCCTCCATGATTCTCTCGCGAACCAGACTGACCGCCTGCGAAGTCCAGTAGGCCAAGCCGTCATGGCTGGAGACGCAGAGGTTCGAGTTCAGCGTGCGTTGCCCGTCTCGCTCTCTGAACCAGTCGGGGTGTTCCTTGAACAGCCGTTCGTTGCGGAAGCCCTGGAGGTAGTGCCCCCCAACCTGAAGCTCCAGCCCGCGCTTCTGCATCTCCGGCCACAGCCGATCCCGGTGCCGAGCCCACCAGCCCCCGTAGTCATGGAAGAACACGGTATTGAGTCGCTGCCGCGCAGCGAATTCAACCCACGGCACGGGGTCGTCGATGTGCTGGTAGTAGAGCGTCAGGCACCTGCGGGCGAAGTCGGGTGATGCCACACGGTCGTAGCCCTGAAGGCTCACGGCCCCGCGCGGGACGAGTTCGTAGTCCGGCCCGGGGAAGTACCATCGGACGCCCAGAGATTCCAGGTAGGCATACACAGCATAGAGGCTGCCGCGTGGTGAAGCGCCCGCCAGCAACAGACCGCCTGGAACCGTTTGGAGAACAAAGCTGTCCGGGTCAAGTCGAGCGAGGGCTCGCGAAGCTCGCTCGCGGGCAGACTGCGGCAGCCCCGGCGCCGTCAGCCCGACAAAGAAGTTCCCCTTGGCGCCGTGCTCGCCGACGGCAACCGACCGCTCGCCGATCCGACTGGCGTACCGACTCAGGTCGGCTGCCGCGAACCTCTCAACGCGATCACCCTCCGGGGCGACCAGGATCCCGAGATCCGCTGCGCGTCCGATCGAAGCGAAAACCGCTGTCAGGAGGCAGGCTACTACAGCGGCGCAGGCAAGTCCCCGCCCACCGGTTTCGTACGAGGCGACTCGTGGCATAGCGTTGCGTAGGTGTTTCTTCATGGAAAGTGTCTCCTCATCGAGGGATCAGAATTCTGTTCTTCGGCCACTCAGAATCGATTCTACCCGCAGGAATTGGTAATTCAACGGCTAAGAATGCACAGGGCGGGCGTCCTATGCCCCGTTGGCCGCGGACGGTGTTGGGGAGAGGCTTGTGAGCACCTGCCATCTAAAAGCCTGTATTCGCCACCCGTCGTGCGCACCCTCTGAGTGTTCTTTCACAGATTCAGGGTAACCGTCACCTCGGCAAGGGTCTACACCGAGCGGTCGGGCAACAGCATCTCCAGAGCCGCGGTGTCCGTGGGCGGAATCGCCGGCAGGCGGCGTAACACGTCCGTCAGGTACGACCACGCGTCCACGTAGTTCCGCCGGGCGCTTTGCACCAGCGTGTACGGCGTAGCCACCGTCTGCCCTGCTCGACCGCCGTGCGACGTTTCGTTAGAATGGCGTCATGTCTGAGTTCATTACCGTAGCCAAAGTCGGCGAGATCCCCGAGGGCCGAGGCCGGACCTTCACGGTCGGCGATCGGCGGGTGGCCGTGTTCTGCGACGGCGGGCAGCACTTCGCCCTGGACAACGCCTGTCCGCACATGGGCGCCCCGCTGGGCATCTGCAACGTCCGCGACGGCATGGTCATCTGCGACCGGCACCTATGGGGCTACCGACTAACCGACGGCGTCTGTCCGGAAGTACCCAAGCTGAAGGCCGAGACGTTCGAGGTTCGCATCGAGGGCGACGAGATCCAAGTCTGCGTGCCGGGGGCAGGAAAATAATTACCACGGAGCACGGAGAACACGGAGTTCAAAGCAGACATGCTCATCTTCTTCTAATCTCTGCGTTCTCCGTGTCTCCGTGTTGCGTTCTTCTCGTCAGGTCAGTGCATCTCCGCCCCCACCGTCCCAATCCCCGGCCGGTAGAAATTGAATTGCACGTTCGGATGCTCGGCCAACAGCGACATGGGCACGGAGCTGTCGGGAATCTGCTTGGCGATCATCCACGTGGTCAGCCGCATCCCGAACGGGTTGTCGTGGCAGCCGGCCTGCCAGATGGAAACCTTCTCGGCCTTCCACGTCTCGACCGGGCCCACGGTGGCCGCCCTGGTCGGCACCAGCGAGACTTGCCCTCCGCCGGAGGTCCGGGCGTTCTGGATGATCGTCATCGGGTGCAGGTCAGTCACGCGGGTGGCCAGTTTTCGATACTCCGCCGGCGGCGGCGGGTCGTCCTGATAGGCCCCCTCGCGCTTGGGCGGGTCGTTGAAGGCCCAGTGCTTCACCTCCCCCTGCCCTCCCTGCATCAACAGGCAGCGGACCTGGTCGTAGCTGCGGCTGTACGCGTCCAGATCGCCGGTGGGAAAGTGCAGGTGCGACTGGGGCATTCGCGACTCGGGCCGGATACGGTTGAAGCAAAGCTCCATGTCGGCCTTGGCGAACGAGAGCGGGTGCGTGGTGGGCACCGGGTTGCCGGCGTCGTCGACCCATTCGTCCATGCCCCAGAAATGGGCCTCGCGGACGTCCAGGTCCAGCTCGTTGACCAGCCGGGCTACCAGCGGCAGTTGCTCGGTGGGTCCGATCGGGCCGCAGATGCCGGTCGGATCGTCGGCCGTCGACTGCCGCCAGGCGTTGATGTATTCCAGCGCCTCGGCCAGATAGAAATCTTCCAGCGTGTCGTACATCACCACCCGAAAACCGGGCCGCGAGAGCTGGGCCAGGTCGTCGGCGGTCAGTTGGGCCGCGTCGTCGAGAATCGCGTCGTCCAGCGTGGTGTAGTCCCACCACCCCGGGGCGACTTTGCTGATGGCACGTGGCATGGCGTGGTCTCCTGGATTCCAACTCTGAACGTCGTTACATACGGGAGTCAGGGGCTGGGGGTTAGGGGTTAGGGGTTAGGGGTTAGGATTTCAGGGCAGAGCGAACCCCTAATCCCCAAACCCTAATCCCCAAACCCTAATCCCCAAACCCTAATCCCCAGACCCTAATCCCCAAACCCCGATCCCCGATCCCCGATCCCCGATCCCCAATCCCCAATCCCCAATCCCCAATCCCCAATCCCCAATCCCTAACCCCCGACCCCTAATCCCTTCTCACCGAACAACTCGCTCAATATATCGTCACGCGGATACGGATGCCCGCGGTGCTGGACGAACGCTTCGGCCGCCGCCGTGCCCGCCTCCTGCCCGCGCATGGCCGATTGACGCTTCATGGCGTCGAGGTACTCGTCGGTGCCGTGATGCGCCCGCAGCCACTCCCGCTGGCTGGCGTGGCAGGCGAGCATCTCGGTCTTCTTCTCCAGTTGGCTGCTGATGTCGATCCGGGTGGTGGGCTCGACCGGGTGGCCGAACGGGTCGATGCCCTCGACCGGGTCGCAATAGTAGAGGTACGGCACGTGTGTTTCTTCCTTCAGCGGAACGGCCGACGCATTGGGCGCCCCGAACAGGAAGCTGGCCCCGCGCGCCAGCAGCGAGGTCATCTGGTGGTCCATCATGTAGTCTTTGGGCGAGAGCGTAAACACCAGCGAGGGCATGACGCGGCGGAACAGATCGAGCGACTTCTGCAGCGTCGGCTTGTCGTAGACGATAAACCCGTCGCGCTCGTCGAGGCAATGGTAGGTGGCCCCGATCATGGCCGCGGCCCGGCGGGCTTCCTCGGTGCGGATGGCCGCGATGGCCCAGGGGGTCTCGGTCATGGTGCCGCAATCGCCGGGCGTGATGGTGGCAATGTGGATCTCCCAGCCGGCATCGGCCAGCCGGATCAGCGTCCCGCCGCAGAGAAACTCGGCGTCGTCGGGGTGGGCCATGAAGGCGAGAACGGTTCGGTTCGCGTCGTCAGTCATCGTCTTTGCCTTCCAGCTTCCTCGTTTCCATGCCCGCTTCTCAGGCGAGCGGCGGATGAAAGTTTACGTGCCGCGCGTTTTCAGTTTTCAGTCTCATCCCCGGCAGCGCGGTGCCGGGGCGTTTCGACAAGCCAATCCCAATCCCAATCCCCAGTCCCCGACCCCCAATCCCCAATCCCCAATCCCTAATTCCTAATCCCTGCCAATGGTAAACTCTCACTTGCCGCTCGCCTTAAAGAATGATCTTCTCCCCCGGCTCCAGCACCACCGGCTTCGCGTCGGTCTCTTCGTTGATGCGGTCGGCCCAGGCGTCGGGGTCCTGGGCCACCAGCGGCCAGGTGTTGAAATGGACCAGCACCACCCGCCGCGGCCGCAGCAGCTTGACCGCCTCCAGGGCGTCGTCGGGCCCCATGGTGAAATTGTCGCCCACCGGCAGCACCGCCAGCTCGATGCCCGCGGCCCCGATCAGCGTCATGTCGTAAAACAAACCCGTGTCACAGGCGAAGTAGACGTTGCCCTCGGGAAACGAGACCAGAAAGCCGCAGGGGCTGCCGCCGTCGGCCCCGTCGGGCAACATCGAGCTGTGGTGGGCGACGGTCATCTTCACCCGCCCGAAAGGAAAATCGAAGCCGCCACCGATGTTCATCGCATGCACGTTTTCCACGCCCCGGCCGGAAAGCCACTGGCAGATCTCGAAGTTGGCGACCACCTGCGCGCCGGTCCGTCGCGCGATCCGCACGGCGTCGCCCGTATGGTCGCCGTGGCCGTGCGAGACGAGCAGGAAATCGGCCGCCACGTCGTCGGCCTTGACCAGCGCCACCGGGTTCTCGTCGATGAACGGATCCAGCAGCACGGTGTGCTCGCCCGTGGCAATCGACCATCCGCCGTGTCCCAGCCAGGTCAATTCGGTCGCCATCACTCGTCTCCCGGAAAGTTTTTCAGACACTTACTGACAACTGATAACTGACAACTGATAACTGACAACCGACAACTGACCACTGATAACTGGCAACGAACCACGGCCAACGCGCCACCCCTCACTTGCTGCGATGTTCTCGAAACCAGCGAATCAACCGGTTCGTCGAGCCGTCGTGGTTCAACTCCGGCTCGGTTTCTTTTTCCAGTTCGGGCAGGATTCGTTTGGCCAGCACCTTGCCCAACTCGACGCCCATCTGGTCGAAACTGTTGATCCCCCAGATGATTCCCTGGACGAAGATCTTGTGCTCGTACAGGGCGATCAGCTTGCTGAGGGTCTCCGGGTCGAGCTTCTCGGCCAGGATCGTGTTGGTGGGACGGTTGCCCGGGAAGCTCTTGTGCGGAATCAACTCCAGGGGGACGCCCTCGGCCTGGACCTCCTCGGGCGTTTTGCCGAAAGCCAGGGCCTCGGTCTGGGCGAACAGGTTGGCCATCAGCTTCACGTGGTGGTCACCCAGCGGGTTGTGGCTCTGGGCGAAGCCGATGAAGTCGGCCGGAATCAGCTTGGTGCCCTGGTGCAGCAGTTGATAGAAGGCGTGCTGGCCGTTGGTGCCCGGCTCGCCCCAGATCACCGGCCCGGTCTGCCACTCGACCGGCGAGCCGTCGATGGTGGTCGACTTGCCGTTGCTCTCCATGTCGCCCTGCTGGAAATAGGCGGCGAAGCGGCTGAGGTACTGGTCGTAGGGCAGGATCGCGTGGCTTTCGGCCCCGAAGAAATTGTTGTACCAGATGCCCAGCAACGCCAGCACGACCGGCATGTTTCTCTCAAACGGCGTGTTGCGGAAGTGCTTGTCCATGGCGTGGTAGCCGTCCAACAGGCGGTCGAAGTTCTCCGGCCCGATGGCGATCATCAGCGACAGCCCGATGGCCGACGGCAGGCTGTAGCGCCCGCCGACCCAGTCCCAGAACTCGAACATGTTCTCCGTGTCGATGCCGAATTCCTCGACGGCCTCGGCGTTGGTCGAGAGGGCCACGAAGTGCCTGGCCACGGCCGACTCGTCTTTAAGCCCCTTGGACCCACGCAGGAGCCAGTCCTTGGCCGAATGGGCGTTGGTCATCGTCTCCTGCGTGGTAAACGTCTTGCTGGCGACGATGAACAGCGTCTCGGCCGGGTCCAGATCGCCGGTGGCCTCGGCCAAGTGCGTGCCGTCGACGTTGGAGACGAATCGCACGGTCAGCTTGCGGTCGCTATAGTGTTTCAACGCCTCGTAGGCCATCACGGGCCCCAAGTCCGAGCCGCCGATGCCGATGTTGATCACGTTGCGGATCGGCTTGCCCGTATGACCGGTCCACGTGCCGTCGCGAACCTTCTTGGAAAACCCTCTCATCTGGTCCAGCACCTTGTTGACCTTGGGCATTACGTCCTGCCCGTCCACTTCGATCGGATCATTCGAGCGGTTGCGCAAGGCCACGTGCAGCACCGCGCGGTCTTCGGTGGCGTTGATCTTCTCGCCGGTGAACATCCGCTCGATGGCGTCCTGAAGCCCCACGGCCTCGGCCAGCGCCAGCAACAGTTCCATGGTCTCGCTGGTGACCCGATTCTTCGAGTAGTCCAGCAGCAGCTCGCAGTCCTTGATCGACATCTCCTGCGCCCGACGCGGGGCTCCCCAGAAGAGATCCCGCAGGTGGACCGACGCGATCCGCTTGTGGTGCCGTTGAAGGTCCTGCCACTCGGGGCGATTAATGAGTGTTGCCATGTGAGGCTCCCTTGACGAAATGACGGGCAGGCGGCGGATGAAACTATATAACCCAGCTTTTGGCCGCAGGCAAAGGGGATTCGTAACTGTTTAGCCATCTGAAGTGGGGATGTCCTTTGGTAGAGAGGGCGGCAGGTTTCGGAAAAAGGGCAAAGGGGGAAAAGGGAAAACATGATCTTCTCTTCCTTTCCCTTTTCCCGCCTTCCCATTTTCCTTCCCAAATGCATCCAAAATCAAATGGCCGAAATTTCACGGGATTCAAAGTCCAGGATTCAGCGCCTCAGGGTAATGGTTGGCAGCGGAGTGCTGAACCCTGAACCCTGACCACTGAACCCCTACCCTTCTGAACTCCAACCCTTCCTCGTATAACGACTTGCCAAAACACGCCGCCGCGAACCGCACTCGTACCGAAAGACCCTGTATATCTCAAACGCCCTCTTGTTGCCAGGGGGACACGCCTGCCCACCGGTGCCACGTCGGGTGGATCGTGCACCGCCAGAGTCCGGATGGCCGTGGCCCTTGTGTTTCGCAAGTATTCTGGTAAGAAAGGGGGTTCGCAACCCAACGAATCGACGCATAGCAAGGGACCCAGTCATGGATATCCAGCAGTTAGTCCGCAGTCTGAAGACCCAAAACGACTCGAAAATCGTGATGCTGGTGGCCGACGGCCTGGGCGGGTTGCCCGTCGAGCCGGGCGGGCCGACCGAACTGGAGGCCGCCAACACGCCGAACCTCGACGCCTTGGCTAAAAAAGGCACTTTGGGCAGCATGATCCCGATCAAGCCGGGAATTACCCCCGGCAGCGGACCGGGGCACCTGGGGCTGTTCGGATACGATCCGGTCAGGTTCCTCATCGGCCGGGGGGCATTAGAAGCGACCGGCGTCGGGTTTGCCCTGGGACCCAACGATGTGGCCATCCGCTGTAATTTCTGCTCGCTCGACGCGGACGGAAACATCACCGACCGCCGCGCCGAACGCATCCCCACCGAGCAGAGCGCCCCGCTGGCCGTCAAGCTCCGGGAGGTCAAGATCCCCGGCGTGGAGGTCTTTGTGGAGCCGGTCAAGGAGCACCGGTTCGTGGTCGTCTTGCGGGGCGAGGGGCTCGGCGGCAACGTGGCCGATACCGATCCGCAGCGGACCGGCGTGCCGCCGCTTCAGCCGGTCGCCTCGGACGACGCGAGCCAGCGGACCGTCGAGGTGGCCCAGCAGTTCGTGGCCCAGGCCCAAAAGCTGCTGGCCGATCAGCCCAAGGCCAACGGCCTGACCATGCGGGGCTTCTCGGTCAAGCCCGATATTCCCACCTACCAGGACGTCTACGGCGTCCGCGCGGCGGCGATCGCCGTCTATCCGATGTACCGGGGGCTGGCGCAGCTGGTCGGCATGGAGATCGTCGGGCAGCCGGCCACGCTTTCCGAAGAGATCGACGTGCTGGCCGAGGCGTTTGACCAGTACGATTTCTTCTTCGTCCACTTCAAGTACACCGACAGCCGCGGCGAGGACGGCGACTTCCCCGCCAAGGTGAAGATGATCGAGGAGTTCGATTCGATCGTTCCGCGCGTGACGGCGCTCAGCCCGACGGTGCTGGTCGTGACGGCCGACCACAGCACGCCGGCCAAGTTCGCCAGCCACAGTTGGCACTCGGTGCCCACGCTGCTGGCGGCCGACACCTGCCGGCCCGACCCCTGCCAGGCCTACAGCGAGACCGAAGCGCTCCGCGGCGGCCTGGGGCAGTTCGAGGCGGTCTACCTCATGCCGCTGACGCTGGCCCACGCGGGACGTATCGGGAAGTTCGGGGCGTAGAGGGGCGGTAGACTCACCACGGAGTCACGGAGGACACGGAGTCGAAGAGAAGAATCACAAAGGACCATCAACGCCC
>Ga0180437_10005274_pt1 | contig 17761 bp, 14 predicted proteins | sample SS_ome_4_FD_132410 | JGI IMG/M metagenome (GOLD analysis project Ga0180437, IMG submission 132410) | Hypersaline lake sediment archaeal communities from the Salton Sea, California, USA - SS_3_D_1 metaG | ecosystem: Environmental > Aquatic > Non-marine Saline and Alkaline > Hypersaline >... | reverse complement strand
TTCCCGAATGGGGAATACACCGTTGGGCCTTTCGATGAGAACGCCTTGCGAGGTATTGCCAGTGCGGACCACTGGGCGCGTCTCCATGGGCTCGAGGCCCGGTGTGAGCAAAAACCAGCTTCCGTTGCACTCCATTGGAGAGGACTGGATAGGGAGACTGCCAAGGAGATGCTTGTACGGGCTCTCTCGGGATGGAGACCCATAGAACAGGAACACGGCCTGGAGATCCAGGCCTTTGACGGCGGCGTAGAGATTCGAATACCGGGACGCAATAAGGGAGACGTCGTAAGGACCCTTCTTTCGGAGGCTCCTGCTCATACAGCTGCTGCCTATCTGGGTGATGACAGAACCGACGAGGATGGCTTCGACGCACTTAATGCACAAGGGCTGACCGCATTGGTGCGGCCCGAACCAAGGGAAAGCCATGCCCACATTTGGATCCGACCTCCCGAGGGACTGATCCGGTTTCTTGAGGTCTGGGCAGGGTCCTAGCGCGCCTCAACTCGCGCCTGCATAATCTTCTTTGTCGCGTGCGTATTCTTCACAACAGAACACGCCACTCTGGCCTGTTCCGTTCCTGCACAGTCTCCTGACCCGCTTCGTTCGGGATGGGTCGCCGGTGTTCTCGCCGGGCGGATACAACACAGGCACCGGTCCAGAGAATTCAAAGGCTTACCGATTAGCCCGGTCTTTCTGGAGGAGTCCTTTGTCTTTCCGGTGGCACGAACCTTGCTGTTATCTATAAGGGAAAGCCTGACCTCGAAAGGAATGACCATAGACGTGTGGGAGTGGGCCTACGATCATATAAGGATCGGGACTTTCTCTTCTGCCGCAATAGGGAAGGAAACCATGATAGCTTTTCGAAGGATACTGTGTGTCACGGATCTGAGCGAACAATCATTAAGGGCACTAGAGGCCGCTCGCCAACTTGCAGGCCGGTTCTCAGCAGAATTAGTGCTCTTGCATGTGGTCGACCAACTTCCTGTGAGTCCCTCAGACAAGACGAAAATACCACAATCCTCGGTGGAGGTTGCCCCGACGGGGCAGATTCCGCTCGATGTGACCCGGCATCTTGAAGAACTGATAAAAGGAGCAGAGGAGACGATGGATAGGGTCGTCGGGGAGAGGACGACAGAACAGGAACAGGTGCGGCTCGAGGTGAGGGAAGGGTTTTCCCCTGTAGAAATCGTGAAAGCGGTTGGGGAGATGGGTGTGGACCTCATCGTCATGGCAGCTCGGAGTCAAAGAGAGCCTGCGCGAAACAGGGCTGGTTCGATTACGCAACAAGTCGCACGAGACGCACCTGTCTCGGTGTTGATAGTTCGCTAACTTTCCCGAATCACTGGCGTCGAGCACGTACGCACAAGAGGTACGGAGAGCTCGGTCGCAAAGGAGGAAGAACCATGTTACGCAGTGTGAAGGAGATCTTTGGCTATGTTCTCAACGCAAAAGACGGGGAGATCGGCCGTTGCAAGGACTTTCTGTTCGATGACGAAGCCTGGACTATACGGTACATGGTGGCCGATACGGGGCGGTGGCTTCCCGGTCGAAGGGTGCTGGTATCGCCCATCGCCTTGGGAGAACCGGACTGGCCAAGCCGGAGGTTCCCGGTCCGATTGACAAAGAACCAAATCGAGGAGGCACCCGGCCTCCACGAAGACGCGCCGGTGAGCAGACAATACGAAATGAATTGGACCCGTTACTACGGGTGGCCCTACTACTGGACCGGATCAGCTCTTTGGGCGACAGGGGACTACCCGGACGAACTATTTCTTCAGAAGGAACTGGCGGAGGCCGCTGCAGAAGAAGAGAAGATGAATGAAGCGGATTGTCATCTGAGGTCTGTGAAGGAGGTAACTGGTTACCACATCCAGGCTACGGACACGGAGATCGGCCACGTCGAGGATTTCATCCTGGACGACAGAACTTGGACGCTGCGTTACATGGTTGTGGACACACGAAACTGGCTTCCAGGCCGCAAGGTTCTGGTGTCACCCGTGTGGATCGATTCCTTGGACTGGGGCGAGGCCAAGGTCTTCGTTGATCTCGATAGCAATCGGATCAAGAGCAGCCCTGAGTACAATCCTTCCACACCTGTGAACCGCGAATACGAGGAGCGCCTGTACGATTTCTACGGACGCCCACGGTATTGGCGGTAGGGCGTGAGGGGACTAAGAATCCCGCCTGATAAATACCTGGTACATTTGACCCGCCGCAAGAGGAATGAAGCTCATGCCAAGCACGAGAAACCAACCTTCGCGGGAAGGTCTGACGACCTTCAAGACCCCTGCGAGGCCTGGCAGATAGACGGCAGCGAGAAGCAGGAGGATGCAAAGCGCCAGGGCACCCCAGAGAAAGGGGTTGGTCGTGATATCGTTCCGGAGCAAGCGCGAACCGGGATCGCGCATGTTGAAGGCGTGCCAGAGTTGCGCAAAGGCTAGGGTGAGGAACGATACCGTTACCGGCTCCCGCCCCTGTAGATTCAGCCAGTTGAGGGCAAGGCCCAAAGCACCAAGGACCGAGAAGGTGATCAGGGTCCCGTATGCACCGACGGCCGTCCAGTGACGACGGGTAAGGATCGGTTCACTGGACGCGCGAGGCGGGTGCTCCATCACAGAAGTGTCTCCCTTTCCCACGCCCAGTGCCAGGGCCGGAAAGACGTCCGTTACCAGGTTGAGGTACAGGATCTGGAGTGGGAGAATGGGCAAGGGAGCACCGGCGACGGATGCCAGGGATACGGCGAGGATCTCACTGACGTTGCAGGAAAGGAGATACAAAACAAACTTCCGGATGTTTTGAAATATCACTCGGCCTTCCTGAACAGCCGTAGCGATAGTCGAGAAAGCATCGTTCTTTAGGACCATGTCCGCCGCTTCTCGAGCCACCTGGGTGCCTCTTTGTCCCATGGCAATACCGATGTCGGCCTTCTTCAACGCAGGTGCATCGTTCACCCCGTCGCCGGTCATGGCAACGATTGCGTTGTTGCGCTGATGGAGGGCGATCAGATCGAGCTTCTGTTTGGGACTGACCCGGCAAAACACGGGCGCCTCGAGGAGGGTTCGGCGGTCTTCCGGTCTGAGCTCCTCAGGATCCTTCAAGTGTCTTCCGTGAAAGACCCTATCTTCGCTGCCATCGTCAATCAAACCCACAGCCGAGGCAATGCTCTGGGCCGTTTCCGGTTGGTCTCCGGTGACCATGATCAGGCGTACGCCAGCGCGTTTGCAGGCCCTGATGGCGTCCGGCACGTCCCCGCGGGGTGGGTCCTGGAGGCCGAGAAGACCCTGGAAGACCAGGTCCTCGTAAGGTCTGGCCTCGCTCTGCTCCACCCTCTTCATTGCAAGGGCCAGGACTCGCAAGCCCTCCTTCGCCATCTGTCGGTTACGCTCGGCCCAACGCGAACGTTCTTCGTCCTTCATAGGCCTGTCCCCTGCTGACGCACAGACGTGAGAACAGGACTCAAGCACGGACTCGGGCGCCCCCTTCACCGCGACCAGGTATCCTCCGCTCTCATACTCGTGGTAGGTGGCCATCATCTTCGTTTCTTCGTCGAACGCCTCTTCCCTTATCTCGCGCATCTCTTCCAGCAGGCGGGAACGATCGATTCCGGCCTTGGCTCCTGCCCGTAGGAGGGCCACTTCCATGGGATCCCCCACCCCTTGCGTATCCTCTGGGGCCCTCTTCTCCAGATCTTCCCCTAGGGCAGCGTTGTTGCAGAACACGGCGGTCTCTAATGCTTGCCGCAGAATCTCGTCCTCGGAGGGATCGACCGGTTTGCCGTCACGAATGAATGCACCTTCCTTACCTTGTCCGTCTACCTCGATCGTGCCGACGTCGAGTACGATCCGCGTCACGGTCATCTTGTTTTCCGTCAGGGTCCCCGTCTTGTCCGTGCAGATCACGCTGGTGGCCCCGAGTGTCTCAACGGCGGAAAGACGGTTGATCAGTGCGTTCTTGCGGGCCATCCGCCACATGCCACGGGCAAGTGCGAGGGTTGCGACGATCGGCAACCCCTCGGGCACTGCGGCCACGGCGAGGGCGATCGACGTCTCCACCATGAGAAAGACCTCTTTCCCCGCCAAAATACCAGCCCCGGCCACAACGGCAGCGATAGCCAGGGTTGCCCAGATCAGCACCCGGCTCATTTCGTCGAGACGCCTTTCAAGAGGTGTCCTTTCCTCCTCGGCCTCCTCTACGAGGGATGAGATTCTGCCCAGTTCCGTATTCATCCCCGTAGCCACTACAACGCCCTCTCCAGAACCTCGCGTTACGGCAGTCCCTTTGAAAAGCATGTTCGTTCGATCTGCCAGCACCGCTTCTTTCTCCAAGGGTTCGACCTTCTTCGTCACCGGCATCGACTCTCCGGTAAGCGCCGATTCATCCGCCTGGAGCTTCGAAACCTCGAACAAGCGGATGTCAGCCGTGATCATGTCCCCGGCCTCAATAAAGGCGATGTCGCCCGGAACCAGTTCGGCAGCCGGAATCTCCTGGATCTTTCGATCGCGCCGTACCTTGGCGTTGACCCTGCTCAGCCGATAGAGAGCCTCCATGGATCGGGTGGCCCTCAGCTCGGTCACGAAGCCGATAGCCCCGTTGATCAGGATGACCATCGCAATGGCCAGACCTTCCACCCAGTCGCCAAAAGCGAAGGAAAGGGCCGTGGCGGCGGCAAGCAAAGCGGTCATGAGGCTCTTGAACTGAACAAAGAGGATCCGCCAGGTACTTCTCGCTTTTGCCTCTCGAAGCTGGTTGGGCCCATGTTGCTTGGCTCTTCTCTTTGCTTCCCTGGCGTCCAGACCTTTTTCGGGCGACACCTCAAGAGCCTTCAACACCTCTTCGTGTGTTGCTGCCCAGGGGGTATATGCGCCGGATTGCGTCATGGCACTCCTTATCCGTCCATACCGGATATCTGCACTTCCTCTAGGAGAGCATCGGGCCCGGCTAGAACGACGACAGAGTCGGGCGGAAGCTCAACAAAGTCGTTGTGCACCTCGATTTGAAGATCGGATCTGAGCAACGCCGTGGCTCCTGCTGGTTTCACGGGGATGCGTTGAAGGCCTTCACCCAGGTTGAAAGCGACTGATATATCTCCACGTTTGATCAACATCCATCGGGCCTGTTCATCATAACCGATCTTCACTTTATCAAGACGCCCATCGGACAGATCACGATATTCTCGCCGGATCCGAATCAGTTCCGCGTACCAGCGGAGCAGTGTGCTGTGCGGTTCATCTTCCACCTCGGCCCAGTTGAGCTTCGCAGTAAGGAAGGTCTCCGAAGCCTGCGGATCCGGGACTTTGTCCGGATCCAGGCCGAAGGCCGCAGACTCTCGGCTGCGTCTTTCACGGACCGCCTGCCCCAGCTCCGGGTCTTGATGGTCGGTGAAGTAGGGGGAGGGGCTGGAAGCTCCCCACTCTTCTCCCTGGAAGAGCATGGGAACAAACGGCGCAGTGAGCACGACAGCAGCGCCTATCATTGAACGACCCAGAGATACGAGATGACCAATGCGCTCGCCGAGAGCGCGATTCCCCACGTGATCGTGGTTTTGAAGGGAGCCCACGAAACGGTGACCGGACAGCCCCACCGGAGATCTTCCATGCCACCGTTCGTGGGAGGAGGAGTAGGGCCCATCATATGAGAAGCCATGTGCCAAGGTTTTTGCAAGATCGCCCAGGGAACCGAAATCGCAGTAAGAGCCCTTCTTCTCCCCGGCCAGGAGTGCGTGAAGGGCCTTGTGGAAATCCTCGTTCCACTGTGCATGCAGGCCATAGCCTCCGGCCTCCGGAGGCAGCACGATCCGTGGGTCGTTCATGTCACTCTCTGCGATCAGTACGAGATGGCGGCCCAGGGAGGCCTCGAGTTTTCGTACCTCGGAAGCAAGCTCTTCAAGGAAATGGATGGCTGAAGCGTCGAAGATTTCGTGCACCGCATCGATTCGCAGACCGTCCACGTGATAGTCAGCAAGCCACATAAAGGCATTGTCGATCAAGAAGGATCTTACCTCGTCGCGGTCGTTTCCGTCCAAGTTCACCGCGTCGCCCCAAGGCGTCCTATACCGGTCCGTAAAGTACGGTCCGAAGCGGGCCAGATAGTCCCCACCGAGACCGAGGTGGCTGTATACCACATCCAGGATGACCGCGAGGCCTCGAGCGTGACACGCATCGACGAGGCACTTCAAGCCCTCGGGTCCGCCGTATGCGTGATGAGGAGCGTAGATATTGACGCCATCGTACCCCCTGCCTCCAGTTCCGGGGAATTCGTAAATCGGCATGAGTTCCACGTGGGTTACGCCCAAGCGCGTTAGGTGATCGAGGCGATCCACTGCGGAATGAAACGTCCCCTCTGGCGTAAGGCTGCCCACGTGAAGTTCGTAGATGATTCCAGAAGACAGGGGCCTGGCCTGCCACCCCTGATCCGTCCAAACGAAGGCGCTGTGGTCAACAACCCGGGAAGGACCATGTACTCCCTTAGGCTGCCACTCGGAACGTGGATCCGGCAAGGCTTCGCCTCCATCCAGAACGAAAGCATAGTCGGCCCCCTCTTGGGCGGAGGCCACCCGGGCAGACCACCAACCTGCCTCTTCGGACACCATCGGAATAGCCTGTGATTCGATCTTCACCTCGACCTTCGAGGCCTGAGGGGCCCAAACTCGAAATGTGGTCATTACTGAATCTCCCTGTGCGAAGTACACCTATTCCTTTAGACCCAACCACTTTTCTGCCTCGGAGACTTCGTCAAAGGCATGGGCCTGTATGCCACGATTTTCTGAGCAGAGCTCCATGAACTTGGCCTTGTCGAACTCAGGTTCTCCAGAGACCAAAATCGCTATCTTGCCCAGGAACGAGAGACGATGTTTGACGAGAAGCTGGACAATCTCAAAGATATCGGCCACGCTGAGTTCGCATGCTGCCTCGCGAAGGTCGACCAGGATGTCACACTGGTGTGAAAATCCGGGATCTTCCAGCAGTACCTTCAGTGCTCGCTTGCTTTCCTCGAGATCGAGCTCCCCGGTGGCAGTGGCCTTTATGAATTCCTCTCCATTGAGATGCAGGTATTTTACTCTCATCATTTTATGCCTCACAGATCAGAAAAATTCGAAGATTGCATAACTAGAGCTCAAAGACAGCAAGAAAGGTGCCACCTCAAAAAAAACCATGAACCGAGGACTCCTTCCGCGCCTGGCTTCATGGATCCTCAAGGTGTGCTTTCCTCCCTACTCTCGGCGCCCTGAGGTTGCAGCGAATCTTACCGGTGCCCAAACGGATGTGTTCGTGACATGTGTACCAATTTTGCACAGAAGAGCACTTGGTCCAGCCTGGCTGTACCGTTTTTGCCCAGGAAGGCTTCGAGTGCGGCGGGATCACAGCAGGCGAGCGGTTTTGGATCGGGTGGCATGGCTTTTGCGGGATAAGAAGGGACGACTGGGAGGAGGAAGAAGAACAAGAACTCATACTGTGTTTGCATTCATCGAGAAAGCAAATCAGGGGAATAGGGAATGAGAATACCGGTAAAGGCGATATTGGCACCAACAGATTTCAGTGAAGCCTCCCGAGAATCGACCGCGACGGCCAACGATCTTGCTCGAGCATTCCAGGCAGAACTCATCATCGTTCACGTGGTGAGCGTCGTCCCTCCCTTTCCGGGGAACATGGGCTCTGCGGCCGCGGTATTCAATGCTGACACCTACCAGAGTGACCTGATCAAGCATTGGGGGAAAGAGTTGGACGCTTTCGCCAGCCAATTCGGGGCAAGCGAGGGGAAGATTCGCACCATCATAAGGGAGGGAGACCCCGGAGGAAACATCGTGCAACTTGCAGAACAGGAAGGCGTGGACCTCGTCGTGATCGCCACACATGGCCGGACCGGCTTGAAGAGGTTCGTCTTCGGTTCGGTTGCCGAGAAAGTGGTCCGGCACTGTCCTTGTCCTGTGCTCGTCATTCCGGAGGGTCGGCAGGACTCGACAGAAGTAGAGTAGGGCATACGGGGCACGGAGATAGAGGCCCGCTGGCCATGAAAGGACACCGGATCTCACTAGCTTGAAAGGAAGCCGTATGAGAGTCGTAAGAGAGGGGGCACCACCGGAAAATGTAAAGGATCTGATGGAGGATCTGTGCGATCCTTTATTCAGCGGATTCCAGTTCTTCCCATAAGGGAGAATCGGCTGCCTTCGAAAGCATCTCTGGCCTGAACAATTCTTTGGGTATTTTCACGTCGAAACGAACTTCGCTGATGGCGAAGACGCTTCTCCTTTTGGCCTGTAGGTCATTCATTTGAATGCGAAAAGGTGTGGGAATGCCGTTTACGATCGTGACCAGGTCGAAAGTCTCCCGCTTCCATAGCCCTCCTCGCATGTCGTAATAGTCTCGCTCGATCGGCATATGTGTTTCCTTGGAAACCCAGGTAATGACGTGCGAATAGTACCACGGGTTCTCCGGGGTGAAAGCCACCTTGTAGGTCTGTTCTCCTGCCCGCTCCTCCTCGCCCAGAAGCTCATAGGCGCCGGCGTACGACACAAACCCCAGATCCGCGTACGTGAAGTCGCTGTTCAGGAAGTATTCGTAGGCGGTAACAGGTACAATCTTACGAACCCGCTGAACAAAGGGCAAATACACCCATTGCACGCCGGTTCGATCTTCTCGTTCTTCTACGAGGAGTGCGTGTCCCCGAAGATCGCGAGGCTCGAGCAGCACGAGAAGAGACTGTTTTACTTCCGGCAGTGTTCTTGTTGCCTTGCGTGCCTCCCAATGGACATCCGGGCGGATTCCTCCGCTGACAGAGATTTTGATCTTTCGAACGCTGGGGCGAGCCGGCTCAAAGATCTCTTTCATCTCTTTCACGATGGTCATGACATCTGAGGAAGTGGCATCTGCCTGAAGGTCGCCAGCATGAAGAGCGGATAAAATCCAGGCAACCAGTAAGAGCCTGGGGGCAATCAAACGCATGAGGAATCCTCCTTTTCGGTGCTTTGTGGTCTTCGGCGGGGATAAAAAGCAACAACCATGCCACCTTGTTGTGTGAGGGTCGGTGCTGGGTTGCCTTGAGTCGCTTGTCACCGTGCGAGACCTTCACAGGGCCTCCTTGAACGAGGTGGTCTTGGGCTCGTGAGCCTTGGCAGCCTGAGGGGCTGTCCGCCTCAGTCTCCTCGAGAGAAGCCAAGCGCCCATACCCAAGAAGAAGAGCACCAGGGCCAGGGCAAGGATGCTCGTCACGTCCGGCTTTCGAACCACATGCTTCACTCGATCTGTGAGAAGGCTGACGGCAAAGATGCCTGGGCTCATGCCTGCCAGGGTTCCGAAAAGGAAGTCTCGGAACCGGATGTGGGAGGCCCCGGCGACGAGGTTTACTGCCGCAAAAGGCGCGATGGGAAGCATGCGAACCACGAATACGGCCACGAATCCCTTTTTCGCCAGCCGTCTGCTGAGCTTGTTCAGCCGCCTTCCCGCAATCCGGCGAACGAAATCCCGGCCGAGAACGCTGCCCAGTCCATAGTTGAAAGTGGCACTTGCGATACTCCCCGCTAGGGCGTACGCAAAGCCGTCAAACGGATCGAAGACAGCCGCGGTGGCGGCGATCAGTACCGTCACGGGAAGGACAACGAGGCTTCCCGCCACAAAGGCAAGGATCACGTAGATCACGGCTGCAGGACCATCCGCGACGGTCCGTGCCATGCCGATCGCGGTCTCCACGTTCAGCAGTTCCCCGAAAGGGGTGAAACGCCAAAGAAGGGCCAAGCCTGACAACATCACGATGAGGAGTCCCAGTTTGATGTAACCCCAGCCTTTCTTGTGTTCTTCCTCTTGGACGAACTGGTCGATCATGTGATCGAGTTCCATGGGACGCTCAGGGTCGAGGTATTCGGAGCCGGTCGAGAGTGCATCAAGCCAGTCGGAGGCTTCCACTTCGAGGGGCACCAGCGTATGGTCCTTGCCTCGGAGCCTTTCCACGGCATGGATCAGGGAGTTGTCCGATTCAACGGCTGTCTCTACATCTTCCGGGGAAGCACTCAGATGCTCTGCAAGAAGCCTGTTTCGGAAGGACGCGACGGCCCTCTCCACGGTTCTGTGCCCGGAAGACTCGATCGCCAGGTCGCACTCCGAGTCGAGGCCCATGGATCGGTTGCTCAGGTTGGCCGAGCCCACCCGGACGAGCCGATCGTCCGCGATCATCACCTTGGCGTGGACCATCACCTCGCCCTGGCCTGAGAGAGAGGAACGGGGGAAGTACACCCGGAGCCGTCCATGCTTGTCCGCCTCCCGGAGTTGTTGAAGAACTCGAGCACGCAGGCTCCCCATGACGCTTTCCTGTAGCCAGCCGGAGCACTTCCGCGGCAGAACGATCAGGACCTCCGGCCCCCGGCTGCGGCGCAGGCTCGATGCGAGGAAATCCCCGATAGCCCTTGATGTCAGATACTGGTTTTCCATGTAGATCCATTTCTTGGCCGCTGCGATGCTGTCCCGATAGAGGCTTTCCACCTCCCGAACCGCCTGCCGACCCTTGTATTCAGGCTCAGTGCGGGCTATGGCTACATCCAAAGAGTTCAGGTCACGACGCAGGTCGGTCGGCCAGGGATCTCCTTCGCTCGCTTTCGGCGGAGGCACTTTCCGGCCTGTTGCGCGGTACCAGCGCTCCCGAGCCAAATCCCCGAGGCTCCTGGCTGCTTCTCCGTCCACGAGCATCTGCACATCGTGGAAAGGCCCGTAGGGGAGACCCAGCGGTTCCTTTCTCCTTGTGTCCTCCGGCCTATGTTCAGGCGTGTCCCACCTAGCCTTGGTGAGATCGATCCCTCCCGCGAATGCTACCTTGTCATCCACGACGACGATCTTCTGGTGATGAGAGGCGCCCAACGGATGCTCTCCGTCCATGTGAAAACGAATCCGGCAATGTCGCCTCCAGCCAGTTTTGAACAGGAGGTGAGGTTCTCGCTCCAGGGCAAAGAGCAGTGCAAAATCCCATACCAGCACATGAGCCCTGAGACCTCTTTTCTTTGCAACTACCTGGTTAAGAAAATCGCCCAGACACAGTGGGGGACGCGTTTCACTTCTGTCTCGAAGGAGGTCGATCCTACTGTCCATGTCCCAGCCCACGATGAGAATGGAGCTCTGCGCCCGCTCGAGGGCGCCAACGAATGCCTCGAAGTAGGCCGCCGCATCGATCAGGAAAGAGGCCCTCTCAGCCCGACATTTTCGCCAGCAGTTCCGTCCCTCGACCAGGATGGGTTGTTTCTCCACCGTTGAACACCGCCTTTCGAGTGCAAGAGATTCTATGGCACTTACTTCAAACCTGTGGAGACGCGTGATGCCCAGAGGATGCGGATTCCGTGTGAAGTAACCCTTCGATTTCATCTGCATCCAGGCGTTCATACGCAGCAATTGCGATGCCACACGGGTTGAGGTGAGTTTTATGCCGAATCTGCGGAGCCGTTCGAGATTCGGCTGATGCTGTCAGTGCCGAGCCTTGCGTGCACGATTGGTACACAAACACGCTTTCGCATCTTCCTGTGTACATAAGTTACACGTATAGGAGTGGAAGGAAGCGCCTTCTGTGTTCAGGCGGCTTCGTGTGTGTCACGAAGTTCGGCTGTTCGATTTGTCTCGCTGCTGTCTGGCACACTTGTTGCAGTATGCTATCTCTAAGGATAGTTACAGGATGTCTGACAGTTAGGAAAACAAGGAGAAGCTTTCGTAGAGTCGACAACGCAACCGATGGAGGGGCAAGGATGAACGAAGTAGCGGCTAACGAGCCTGAAACTCGGTATTTTTCCTCACGATTAACCAGACAAAATCACTACCTCGACCATCTGGAAAAGGAGTTGGATCAAGCACGTACGGAGACGGAGGCCCATGTGGTCCTGTCGCTGCTTCGAAGTACTAGAGAACGGCTCGACAGGCTCGAAGAGGAGTTTATTAACTCGTGCGGAGCCTGGGCATGAAGAGGGGAGGAATGATGCGAATCACACGGACCGATGAGGACGTCAAGAAGGACATCGTGGACGAACTGTACTGGGACGACCGGGTGGACGCGTCGAACGTTATGGTAGAAGTGGAAGCTGGCAAGGCGATTCTGAGCGGGGCCGTCCCGAGCTATACGATTCGACGAGTAGCCGAGAAGGCGGCAGGGGGGATTCGCGGGGTAAAGGCCGTGGAGAGTCGTCTGATCGTGCAACTCCCCACCACGCTGGACAAGATCACCGATATCGAAATCGATGCCAACGTCAGGTCTTCCTTGGGCTGGCATTCGGACATCGACTCGACCAACATCGAGGTTGCGGTAGAGGCAGGTGTCGTCAAACTCGAAGGCTCTGTGGGCCGGTACTGGGAAAAGCTCGAGGTGGAGGAGGTGGTCGCCAAGATCGGCGGTGTGGTCGATGTTGACAACCAACTCGCCGTGGTTCCGACAAGGGACGTTTGGGATCAGGCCCTGGGCGCGGCGATCGTTACTTCCCTTGAGCGGAGCGCGGGGATCGATGCGGAGTCGGTAACCGTCGGGGTGGCCGATGGACGGGTGCTATTGTCCGGAAAGGTCTCCGATGAGTCTGCACGCCGCCGGGCTGAAGAAGTAGCATTTCGCACGTCCGGTGTGAAGGAGGTAGACAACGGACTGGCCGTGGAATTCGAGTTCCCGGACGGTCCTGCAGAAACGCTGGAAGAAGCCTAACCTGACGAAGAGGATGATGCCTAGCGTGCGTTCCTTCCGCAGGGAGAATCCAGCGACCTGTCTGTGTTCGTGGATCAGCCACGCAAATAGCGAGCTATAATAGTAACAGCCAAGACCCCAGCGAATACCCAGAACAGAAGTCCAGCGGACCGACGTACGGTCCGTTCTTGTGCCTTCTTTTCCTCCTCCGTGACCAGCTTGATCGTGCTTTCCTCATTCTTGTCCGGGGGTACGGCCGCTGCCATCAAGAGAGCAAACACCACGCCCGCCATCAGAAAGGGCAGCCAATAGATGCCCCCTAGAAAAGGTCGACCAACTGGCGTAATCCAGATCCCTCCTGCCCATGTCGCCAGAAAGAGCGCGAAAAAAAGGAAGAGGAAACTCGCCCAGGGCCCCGTTCTCCTCAGCCCGAGAAAGACGACCGAACTCAGAAGCAGGGCGACGAAGAATGCGACGAGGAAATCTACAAGAATCATCTCAACCTCTTCTTTCTCCCGTGCACTGAAAACAGCAACCCTGCGAAAAGGCACACGGAAAGCCCCTTTTTAGCCGCCGTCGTTTGTCTCTTTCCTCGGGAGGAGGTTCATGCACCGGAGGCCAGTCCCCTCCGGGAGGAGGCCTTCTTTTCGGTTCTCTCTTGTGGGCAGGGTCCTCGATGGGCACCTTCTTCCGCGGAGGTTCACGGATCGGGCCCTTCCGGATAGGCGGCGGCCGTATCGGCCCCTTTTCTGGCAGGGGTCCTTTGTCTCGAGGGGGTACGGGATGCGCTGGTAAACGGCAGTAGACATCTTTATGCATAGCCTCGGTCTCCTATCTCTTCATCTGATATTCATTCTACGAACAACCTCTCTACCCTCTGCAAGAACAGGACCAGGGTTCTGGTCAGCGTATTCCGAGAGTCCTGTGCTCGGCAAGGGGCCCCGCAACGCGGGATTTGAAAATTCATTCCAAGGGAAAGGAACCGGTGCGACCCACCTGTGCAGCTTCGGCACAGGCGGCTTCCAGGAAGCAGCCTCCTGTGCACTACCGGAACACAGCGTCAAGTTGTTCTGGACTCTACCTCCGCTGGAGGACAATCGTCCTGTGCCTTGTATCCAACAACGCATTTCTCGTAGGATCCAAGGAGACAGCTAGAGAGAAACCTTTTGTGCGCCTGGCATTGCCCTTGCAATGGATTTGGATCAGGCGGTGTTGAATGAGGTCAGGTACAGGCAAGGTGGAAAAGACGATTGGCCAACGTCGCTCGGCGAAGTGAGGAAGCGTTTACAAGAAAGAGGAAGGAGAAGATGACGAGTGCGATGGGGCATGCCGGACTGATCCGCAAAGGGTCAACCGAGTGGCGACTGGTGGAACTGGAGGATTACGAACCTCTGGTAGGGGCAGAGACGGTTGCTCGCATCGGCAAGAAGGCAGAGAAACTGCAAGGCCTACATGTGGCGAACGTCAACTCCACCTATTACGGCGGAGGAGTCGCCGAGTTGATGGATTCGATGACCCTGTTGATGAACAGTGTAGGGATCAAGACAGGCTGGCGGGTCATACAAGGGGCGCCGGATTTCTTCAGCATAACGAAGAAGATTCACAATGCCCTTCAGGGAGACAAGATCAACCTGTCGGCGCGAAAAAAGGCTATGTTTGAAGAAATCGTGTTCAAGAATTCGGTCCGCAATCACCTGGACCACCACGATCTGGTGATCATTCACGATCCGCAGCCGCTTCCGATGATCGAACATTACAAGAAGAAAGGCCCGTGGGTCTGGCGTTGCCACGTAGACTTATCGAAACCCAATGCTGAAGTCTGGGACTTTCTCTCCCCCTATATCGAGAGATACGATGCGGTTATCGTTAGCATCGAGGAGTACAAACAGAAGTTGAAGACTCCTCAACTTGTCTTCATGCCGGCCATCGACCCGTTCTCGATTAAGAACAAAGATATGACGGAGGAAGAGGTCTCGGAACGACTCGATCACTACCGCATTCCAACGGATCTACCGCTGGTGGTTCAGGTCTCTCGCTTTGATCGGTGGAAAGACCCGAAGGGCGTCATCGAAGCCTTTCACATTGCGAGGAGAGAGGTGGATTGTACCCTCGTTTTGCTCGGGAACGTAGCCACGGACGATCCGGAGGGCGATGAGGTGTACCGGTCTCTGCTTGATTATTGTGAGGAGAGAGTCCGTATATTAACGCACGAGGATACAGCCTTGGTGAACGCATTACAGAGGCGGGCCGATGTGGTGCTTCAGAAATCGATCCGCGAAGGCTTCGGCCTAACCGTGACGGAGGCCATGTGGAAGGGCACTCCCGTGATCGGCGGTAATGTGGGAGGGATTCGGTATCAGATCGACAACGGCGTGAACGGCTTGTTGGTCTCCTCGCCGAAGGAGGCTGGCGAGGCAATTGTAACCCTACTCAAAGACGAAAAACTTCGAATCAGAATAGGGAAAGAGGCGCGCGAGTCCGTCAGGAAGCGCTTCCTGATGACACGCCTGATGGAACAGTACCTGGACCTTTTCAATTCGTTTGAGACGATCTACCGACTCCGTGATACCCAGGAATGACGTCCTGGGGCGCCCCTCAAGCTTGCCCCAGGGCTGTTCGAAACCTTGTTCTCCGGATAAAGGCTCGAACTCGTTTCGCAAGTACATCCGTTCTGTTCCCACAAATAATACCTTCGCTCCTGGCCAAGAAGGACCTGAAAAGGCTTGCAGAGACGCAAGCAGTCTGTTATGTAGAAGAAGTCCGTGTGCACAATGGGTACATATTCGATCCAAAAGGGAAAGAGGCGAGAGATGACAGCAGGTGGAATCCGGATGCTGGTGGTGGCAAGAAGTGGCGAAATTGCCGGCCGGCTCAATCGACTGTTTCGCAGAGACAAGGCGGATGTTTCCCTCGAACCTAGCATTGATCACGTTCTGGAGAGGGTGGAAACAGAGTTCTTCAACCTCATCTTCATCACCAGCGATGCGTTCAGAGAGGGCGAGGTGGAAGGCATGGATTTGCTGGAGGTCCTGAGAGAAAGGAGCCCTTCGACCCAGATCCTGTTTCTCGCTCACCCGTGGCACCTCGAGGAGGCGATGTCGGCGCTAAAGGCCGGTTCCTACCAATACATGAAGCTTCCGGTAGAGGACAAGGAACTGCGGCTTGTGGTCCGTACGGCTCTCGCGGAACGGCCAGTACTCGTGCAGGAGGCAGAGGCAGTTGGCAGTAAGAGGGGACGAGAAATTGTTTTTGAGGAGATGTACGGAGAGTCCCCCCCCATGCAGGAGGTGTTTCGTCAGATACGGCAGGCCGCCTCGACGGATATGCCGGTCCTGCTCGTGGGGGAGACAGGGACGGGCAAAGAACTTGCGGCGAGGGCCATACATCGTAACAGTGATCGTAGGGACGGCCCTTACATACCGGTGAATGCAGGTGCCATCCCCAAAGAGCTCGTGGCCAGCGAACTCTTCGGGCACGAAAAGGGAGCCTTCACCGGCGCAGGAGAGAGGAGCAAGGGGAAGTTCGAGTTGGCGAGGGACGGAACGTTGTTTCTCGATGAAATCGGCTCGGTGGACGAAAAGGTCCAGGTAAGCCTGCTAAGGATTATCGAACAGAAGAGGGTTTACAGGCTCGGCGGGAATCGGGGGATTGCAACCAATGCTCGCCTGGTTGCGGCGTCGAACGAGAGCTTGTTCGATGCCATTGAGCAGGGACAGTTCCGGGAGGATCTTTTCTACCGCCTGGACGTCTTTCGGATCACCTTGCCCCCCTTGAGAGACAGGAGAGAAGACATTCCCTTGCTAATAGATGAGTTCCTCAAGCGCTACAATGGGGACTTTGACAAAGACATCGTGGGGATCTCCCCGGAATGCCTAAGTGTGATGCAAGCCTATGATTGGCCGGGCAATGTGCGCGAGCTGAAGAATGTCGTCCAAAGGGCCGTTCTGGTTTGCAGTGGTGACGTCATTCTTCGGGAGCACCTGCCTTCCCGTTTCCAGAAGGTGAAGGGCCGACCTCCGCATCGGGGAGTGATTTTCGAGATTGGCACCACCTTGGACCAGATGGAACGGGAGATGATCGTCCGCACGCTTGCGGCTGCAAAGAACAATCGCAAGCACACCGCTGAGATTCTCGGGATCAGCCGCCGCGCCTTGTATAACAAGCTCCGCAAGCACGGAATCAAGTGACAAGAAGCATCCTAAGCATTCGAGAAGCCGGCCCTTTTTGCTAATCCTTCGAGATCGCCGGCCAAGGATTTGCTGTTCATCGGCTTGCGGATGAGGTACGTCGCTTGTTGGCTCGAGAGGATCTCGTCCGCCGGTTCTTCCCGTGTGGCGCCAATAAGAATGATCGGGATTTCCGGGTCCAAATCCCTGACGTTCAGCACGAGTTCCAGTTCATCGGCTCCTCCCTGGTTCCTGTCGACCAGCACAGCTGCAGCCTTCATGTGCCTGAGAGCGTGAACAACGCCTTCAAGGGTCCTGACGAAAGTCGGAGCGATCCCGATCTCACGGAGCACTTGCGCAAAGGCCTTGTTTCTCTCCGAGCCAAGCACCAAGACGTTTCGTTTTCTTTCTGCTCTCTTCATGAAACTCGATCTTCCCTTGACAGCTGATCTCTGCCTCTTGGATGTTGCCTCTCAGAACTTCTCTCCGTTGGAACAAGACAGGCCCGCCTGACAAGTGCCGTGACCGAAAAAGGAAGCAAGGCGAGTGCCAAAAAGGGGCTGCCGATCTAGAAGGCGTCGATTTAGGTCGAAAAACCCATTCTGGCATTCATCAGAGGGCAATTGCGCTCGTGCGGACTCAGGGATAACGAAGAGGGGGAGAGCATGGATAGAAGGCAAGAAGGTGCGCGATCTACACACGAGATGTGAGGCGGGCGGTTTTGTGTGTCGATCCGGTACATTGAATATTCTGGCACCGAAGTTGCAAATCAATGACTGCAAACACGCTTGGCAGATCGATCGTAACTCGTAATGCAATCGGCTCGTGAATTCGATGAGCATTCGAAAGGAGGATAACGGAATGGGAACTCGTTTCCATTTCATTGGGGGCATCGGAATCGCCCTGGCGGCCCTTGCGGGCATCGTAAGCGCGCTAGGCGGTATAATTGGACTAGAGAACGTTGT
>Ga0180437_10005268_pt1 | contig 17769 bp, 16 predicted proteins | sample SS_ome_4_FD_132410 | JGI IMG/M metagenome (GOLD analysis project Ga0180437, IMG submission 132410) | Hypersaline lake sediment archaeal communities from the Salton Sea, California, USA - SS_3_D_1 metaG | ecosystem: Environmental > Aquatic > Non-marine Saline and Alkaline > Hypersaline >... | reverse complement strand
CGGGGTTTCCGCAGTTGAGAGGGGAGACCTGGGCGAGTTCTTGGAGACCGAAATCGCGTTTCATACTCTTCTGATAGAGCGTACTCCCAATCGCCAGTTGATTGCGATGATGGAGAGTCTCCAAGACTTGACACATCGAGAGCGCATTCTGTCGCTGGAGTCTCTGGAGAATGTGCGGGAGTCTTGCCTTGAGCACCGGAGAATCGTGGAAGCCTTGCATCAGCGGGATGGCGAACTGGCCGGTAGATTAATGAGAGAACATATCTGCGCCATCAGAGACAGGATGCTACAATTCGTGGACCTGTCCCCCAGACCACAGCGACCGCTTTAATCAACCCCGGTTTTAACCTCTAACAGTCTCACCCCCCTAAAGTCACCGCCACTTTTGTGTTACATACTCCCCGAAAGCTGGAAATTGCCACTTGACAAAATCAAAAATGTATGATATACTACGTGTAGTATGTTATATGTGACACGTGACATATCCACATCACCAAATGACGGGATTTAGCATGAGGGTTCGGAATCCATCAGGTAAGCCTTCAGCGTTGAAGGATTGGGCATACGATACGATCAAGGAGAGTATTCTCAACCTTCGTGTTCCTCCTGGCGCGCAGTTGCACATAGAAGACCTGGCTGACCAGATGGGAATCAGTCGAACGCCGGTGCGCGAGGCGCTCCTCAGGCTAGAAAGTGATGGCCTGGTGCGGGCGGTGCCTCGCGTTGGTTTTTTCGTGACCGAAATCACCCGGCGTGATTTGGAAGATCTCTTTGAAGTCCGGGCATTGCTTGAGAGCCATGCTGCGGAGAAAGCTGCTTCCCTGCTGACCGAAGATGATCTGTCTCATATTGATCGTCTGCTGGAGACCAGCGTTTCCGCTGTTGAGCAGGGAGATCTGGACAGGTTCTTGGAGACTGAAATTGCACTCCATACACTCCTCATAGAACGTGCTCCGAATCGCCAGTTGGTCGGGATGATGGAGAGTCTCCAAGACTTGACACATCGAGAGCGCATTCTGTCGCTGGAGTCTCTGGAGAATGTGCGGGAGTCTTGCATTGAGCACCGGAGAATCGTGGAAGCCTTGCATCAGCGGGATGGCGAACTGGCCGGTAGATTAATGAGAGAACATATCTGCGCCGTCAGGGATAGGATGTTGCAGTTCGTGGACCTGTCCCATGTAAATGCTGATACGCCTACATAATATATCAAGGAAGGAGACTGAAAGTGACAGATAAATGGAAAGTCCCTCCCGACGGAGGGCACATGGATCGAGCGACGGGGATCTATTTGCAGAATATGACGGGCAAAGAGGTCCAAGAGCGGCTCAAGAAGAACGACTTGATTATCGTGCCTATTGGCAGCACAGAGGCCCATGGTCCGCACGCCTGTTCTGGAGAGGACACCTTTCTCGTCACCCGGATGGCAGAGTTCATTGCCCACAAGACAGGTTGCACGGTGGCGCAACCGATGTGGTATGGGTCTCACCCCTTTCACCACCTGGGTATGCCAGGTACCATTGTCATTCCAGAGGAGACCTTTATCGCCTATCTTCGGGCGATCATCGCGGGGCTCTGGAACACTGGTTTTCGTAAGCAGATTCTGCTAAATGGGCATGGGCAGGATTATGCTATCCCAGTGGCGATGCACCAATTCGGAAAAAAGTACCAAGTGCCAGCGCTGCTGATCAACGTGAACTGGTGGTTCCTCATCAAGGAGCACATTCGAGATAAGGAACACGGTGGGCCGTTTGAGACGCCTTTCGTTCATGCCGATGAATGCGAGACATCTTACTCCATGGCGTTGTTTCCTGAGATGATCAAGATGGAGGACGCTGTAGACACCAAGGGTGAGAGTCTCATGCCACCTGGTCACATCGGTGCCTCTGGCTCTGCTTACGACCGGCCGATTCCCTTCTGGCAGCATATTGGGGCCTCGACTATCGAGGTCATCTCCACGCCGGAGGGAGTTGTGGGCTGTGCGACGCTGGCCGACCCGGAGAAGGCCAGGCCCGGACTTTACGCCATCCTTGACTACCTGGAGAAGCTGGTCAACGACATCATGGCGATGTACCCGCCCGGAAAACTGCCTCCGGCGGAAAAGGTCACCCAGCGCCCACCGGAAGAGATCGAGGCGCTGCTGAAAGGACCTTTCGAGAAAGGCGGCAGGCATCTATATACCGTCGCCTATCCGCCGTGATTAGGGGGGTGATTTCACTCACCGCTGGAAAGCACGGGAGTTCTAAAGCCCCAATTTTCGGTTTGAGGCGAAGCTTCGCTAGAAAACTTTAGAAGGGAGAGGATGGATGCCAGAGACGGTGAAGGCAGCAGTTATGGTGGCCCCTGGCAAGATAGAATTGCAGGAGTTGCCTTACCCCGACCATCTGGAGCCGGGCGCGGTGATTGTCAAGATGGAGATGTCCGGCATTTGCGGCACTGATAAGCATGCTTTCAGGAATGAGTTGACTCTGTATGGCGGCACGCAGACGGAACAGGATATGGTATTCCCCTCGGTCCACGGCCATGAGAATTCAGGCATCGTGGTGGAGATGAGCGGTCAGGGGCGCGATATTGAGTACAGCGGCCAGGATCTGAAGGTGGGGGATCGGGTGACCAATTGCCCTAACGTCATCTGCGGACGGTGTTGGTATTGCCGAAATGTGCACGGTTATCCGTATTGCGTGGAACACCAGGGTATTGGCATGACCTACTATGCGGATCGGTTCCCTCATATTGTCGGTGGGTGGGCAGAGTATATGTATTTGCCGCCGAAGGCATGGGTCTATAAGGTGCCTGAATATCTGTCGGTGGAGTATGCTTGTATGGCGGAACTCTTTGTGGTTGCGGCGTTGCTGGATCGGGCCAAAGAGCTTGCGGCGTATGGCGGCAAGGGGTTTCACTTTGGGGACACCGTAGTGATCCAGGGAGCTGGCGCTGTGGGTATGATGATGGTGGCCAAGGCCCGCCTGCTGGGTGCCGGCAAGATCATTGCTTTGGACACCATGGATATGAAACTGGAGATGGCCAGGGAGTTCGGTGCGGATATAGCAATCAATGTCAGCGACCTTTCCGACGAAGAGTTGGTGGAGATGATCCTTGATGAGACGGAGGGCCGTGGCGCTGATGTAGTGGTAGAGACTGTAGGGCAGCCTGAGGTGGTGAAGGTGGGCCTGGAGATGTTACGCCGCGGTGGCACCTACCTTGAAACGGGCAATTTCGTGGACACGGGCGGCACGGTGACGCTCAATGTGCACCGGCACATCGCAGCGAAGAATGTGCTGCTCTATGGCAACACCAATCACCCTCATGATGGCTACTATCGCGCCATGGAGATGATGTACCGCTACGGCGATACATTCCCCTTCGAGAAACTGATCACACATCGGTACAAGCTGGAGCAAGCAGAAGAAGCTATGGAGAAATCCTTCGAGGAGGATGCTCTTAAGGTGGTATTTGTGCCCTAAACATGGATTGTACCCTCGTGGCATGGTGCAACTCCCACAATGTTTTGAGGATATTCCGGCTTGTGATAGATTTGGAGGCTTGAGCCATGAAGATCGGATGTAATACCGTCGCTTTTCGCAACTATCCTCTGGATCTGGCCCTGGACAAGATCGCCGTCGCTGGCTACGAATGGGTCGAGGTAGAAGCGAACCTGAAGTGGTGCCCCCATGCTGACCCCTGGGAGGACGATCCGGTTAAGTTCAAGGAAAAGATTGAGGGCTATGGTTTCAAGGGCATCTCGGGCATCGGCTGCCACCGCGAGCTCATCACCCAGGAGCAGGGGGTGCGGGATATCGCCCAGGCTCTCGAATGGGCACGGGAGGCCGATGTCCCCATCATCATCACTGGTGAGGGCCGGCTGGCTGAGGGGATGACTGTCCCAGAAGCGCTGGCGATCCTCAAGGATCGCCTTGCCGGACTCGCCGAGGTGGCCGAGCGGAACCGGGTGTACCTTGCGATGGAGGAACACGGGTCCATCTCGCTCGCATCGCTCGACGGCCTTCCCCAGATCCTGAACCTTGTTGATAGCGATTGGATCGTCGTCAACTTTGACACGGCCAACATTCACCGCGGTGACTATGTGGGGACCGACCGGGGCGGCTACGAGTGGAAGCTCGGGGAGGCTACCAGCCACGACGAAGTGGAGCTGTTGAAGCGGGTCGTTGACAAAGTCATGCACCTGCATTTCAAGGACGTCGTCGGCCGCAACGCTGTTATTGCGGGGACGGGTGAGATCAACCTGAAAGGCTGCCTGCGCGTCCTGAAGGACGCCGGGTTCACCGGCGTCCTCTCCTACGAGACGGAAGGCTGGGAGGAAGTGGATGAGGCCGTGCAGATGATCACCAAGAGCAGGGAATGGACGATCAACACACTCCAGGAGTTGGGCATCGAGATCACCTGAGGGCCTATGGAGGCTCAGCAAGTGCGCGGGGCAAGAGGTCAAGATGGAAAATAAGACAACCCCGATAGTTCGTATGCAAAATATATCGAAGAGATTCGGTGGGGTCCAGGCCGTAAACCATGTGGATCTTGATATCTCCCAGGGGGAGGTCCATGGGCTAGTAGGGGAAAATGGAGCCGGCAAGTCGACACTGATGAGAGTGTTGGCCGGTTTCTATCCCGATTATGAGGGGGAAGTCTCCATTCGGGGCCAGTTGGAGAGATTGTCCAGCCCAAAGCAGGCGATGGGTATGGGGATAGCGATGGTCCACCAAGAACTGAGTCTCGTTCCAGAGTTAACCGTCGCGGAGAACATTTTCCTAGGGAGAGAACAAAAATCCCGTGTTCCTGGGTTCATAGACAGGAAAAGGGCCGAAGTGCTTGCAGAACAGCTCCTTTCCGAATTGGAAGCAGACATTTCCTCCACAGAGAAAATAGCATATCTTAGCGTTGCTAAACAGCAGTTGGTGGAGATCGCAAAAGGTATCTCCATGAGATCAGAAGTCCTCATTTTGGATGAGCCCACATCGTCACTAACTGCACCGGAAATCAAGGATCTTTTCAAGATCATAGGAACTTTGAAGGAACGGGGCACTGCGATTGTCTATATCTCTCATAAGCTCTCAGAGGTTTTCGAGATTGCTGATCGAATCACGGTGCTTCGTGATGGGATCAAGGTGGAAACGAAGGCGGCTTCCCAGTGGGATGAATCTAGTCTTGTGAGGGCAATGGTTGGTAGAGAACTCGCCAGCCTTTTCTCCTCTAGCCATTCTTATGCTCCAGGTGAGGCGGTCCTTGAGGTAAAGGGTTTGACCCGATTACCCCACTTTGAAGACGTGACATTCAAGGTGTATAAGGGAGAGGTTCTTGGAATATATGGGCTGGTGGGCGCTGGAAGGACGGATCTAGCAGAATCTATTTTCGGTCTGACTGCTAGTGATTCTGGTGAGCTGTATATAGACGGTAGCCCTGTTCGGATCAGGTCGCCGCGCGATGCCATCGCTGATGGTATCGCACTGGTCCCTGAAGATCGGCGGACCCTTGGCCTGATTTCCTCCCTGGACGCAAGAAAAAACTTGTCGCTTCCCATTCTTCGTCTTCTTTCTTCTTGGGGCTTTGTAAAGCAAAAAGAAGAACTGGAGTTGGCCAAAGAGAGTATTCAAACTCTCGAAATCCGCGTGCCGGCAATCAAGGCGTTGGTTTCTACTCTGAGTGGCGGGAATCAGCAGAAGGTGGTATTGGGCAAATGGCTGAACACTGACCCGGAGATTCTTATCCTTGATGATCCTACAAAGGGCATAGACGTAGGGGCTAAAGCCGAGATCAGGAGGATAGTAGATAACTTGGCTGGTGAAGGAAAAGCTGTCATCCTGATTTCATCCGAATTGCCCGAGATTCTTGGTATGAGCGATAGGGTACTGGTTATGAGAGAGGGAAGAATAGTGGGGGAGTATGACCGCGATATGTGTAGCGATGAGATTCTGGGAGCCTTGGCGGCGGGAATCTCAATAGGTAATTTGAATGGCTTAAACGGCTGGCAGGAGTGAGGATTGATGAAAAGTAAAGTTGGTTTCACAGAGACCTTGACCGAGCAAAAGAGGATTTCAACCGCATTTATCGCTCTGCGCGAATATGGAATTTATTTTGCACTGGCCTTTCTTGTTTTGATATTTTCGATAGTTACACCAAACTTTGCCGCCATGAAAAATTTGATACTTATTTTGCTACAGGTCTCAGTCACGGGGATTATTTCAATCGGTATGCTCTTTGTCATACTTTCAGCCGGTATTGACCTTTCTGTAGGCTCGATACTGGCGGTAGCCGGCATGATATCCGGCGTATATGCTCAACAGGATCCGTCACCGACGACAGTGCTCATGGCCCTGGGAATTCCAATTGCTATCGGCTTATTGTGTGGCTTGTTTAATGGCGCTTTGGTTTCTTGGGGGAAAATTCCTGCTTTGATTGTTACCCTTGGAACAATGTACGCCTATCGGGGTTATGTAATCTGGTATCGAGTGAACCCCATCTATAACCTTCAGCCCTGGTACCGGGTAATTGGCCAGGAGAAAATCGGCCCGATTCCAATTCCCGTTGTTTTTCTCTTGGTGGTGGTCATAGTGGCTTCTATCATATTGAACCTGACCCGGTTCGGCCGGCATGTCTATGCTGTCGGCGGGAATCAGGAAGCAGCGCGGGCTGCTGGGATAAACGTAAACTTTGTTAAACTGGGTGTATACACGATCAGCGGGCTACTCTGCGGCCTGGCAGGACTTGTCTTCACTGCAAGGCTGGGTGCAGCCCAAGCGATTTCTGGCACCGGGTACGAGTTGATCGCTATCGCCTCTGTTGTTGTGGGGGGGGCCAGCCTTTTTGGTGGCAGGGGGACAGTGGGCAAGACGATGGTGGGGGCTTTGATCATACAGGTTCTTCAAAGCGGCCTGGTTATGCTCAATGTTCCTTCCCCAATTCAGCAGATTGTCATCGGCATGATCATCATAGGGGCCGTAGGGCTGGATACCGTGATGAGAAAAGAGATCTGAGGATTTACAAGAGAGAAGGAAAGGAGGTGATAGAATTCCGGGGAAAAGAGCTCTTGAAGTAGCTGGAAGTATAAAGTCAACTGTTTCCTGTTAAAAAAGAAAATCTAAAGGAGATGAAGAAGTGAAAAAGATAGTGACTTTGATCGTGATCGGGATCTTTATTTTGGGCCTGGTCAGTTGTGGGCCGCAGCCAACACCGTGCCCGGAGTGCCCAAAGTGCCCAGAGTGCCCGCCGTGTCCAGAGTGTCCTGAGGCTGGCGAGTGCCCGGAGTGCCCGCCGTGTCCAGAGGCCCCAGCCCCGGCCCCAGCGGCGCTTACGGGAGAATGGTGGAATGAGCCCTACACTGCCCAAAAGGAGTGGGTCCTTGGCGTCTCGTATCAGAACCTGGCCTTCCCTTACGTAGCCGCGATGCAGAAGGCGATCCAGAACGCGGCGAAGGACGTGGGCGTAAAGATCATCGAAACAGATGCCTACAATGATACCAACAAGGAGCTCGCCAACGTAGAGAATATGCTTGCCCAGAACATTGATCTGCTGCTATTTGAAGCGGCAAGTCTGGAGGCTTCGGTTGCCTCGATAGAAGCTTCAAACAAGGCCGGAGTCCCGGTGGTTCAGTTCAATGGCTTGGCCAAGGGTGGAGAATATATAACCTTCGTTGGCTCAAACCAGATAGAATCCGGGGAGCTGCTGGGCGAATGGTTGCTCCAGTTGTATGACCAACTGGGCAAGGACAAACTCACGGGCGTCTATCTTCGGGGTGTGGCTGGCCAGATCACCGACATAGCGCGTAGCGACGGCGTACAGAAGACGCTTGAAGCCGCAGGAATGCAGGACAAGTTCGAGTTTGTTGAGCAGCACGCCGATTATGATAGAGGAAAGGGCCAGAGTGTCACCGAGAGTATCCTGAGCAAGTCCCAAGATTACGATTTCATTATCGCCAACAATGACGATATGATTCTTGGGGCTTTGGTGGTCGTGAAGGAACTCGGGTTAATTGGCAAGATCCACATGTGCGGTGTGGATGGGTTGCCAGAGGCCCTTGAAGCGATTAAAGCCGGTGAATTGGATGCCACTGTTTTCCAGAACCCTGAAGGTCAGGCTGCGGGAGGGCTTGTAGTCGCGGTTCAATATCTGGAAGGGCAGACATTCCCCATAGAGATCCTGATCCCCTTTGAATTGGTCACCTCAGAGAATGTTGACAAGATCATGGAGGTAGCCAACCGGGTATACATCAAGTAGACCTGCAATCTAGTACGAAGAAAACTAAATAGAAGAAGCCGATCCCTCAACGTAGTGTCATCTCGAGGGGGATCGGCTTCTCCAGGGGTTGTCCAACTTAGAAAGGATCTGCTTCTTTGGAAGCTGATAGGAAGTCTCGAGGAGACAGGTAAAATGTCCGATAATTATACACATATCGCAGAGGAAGCCTTGACGTCACCCTGGAGGGAGAGGGCCAAGCTCTCCTATACCACCGTCGAGCACTATGGCGAGGCGGGTAACATCTACGAGGAGGATGTCGGCCGGATCCTGGAGGGTGGCATCGACGTTCACGTTCACGGCTACCCGGATGCGCTCGTAGACGCCGGTTGGGATTTTGCCTGGGAAGCCAAGCGGGCCTACGATGCCCACATGCGGGCCATCGTCTTCAAGAGCATGCATTCGGATACGGCGCCGATGGCCTACTTTGTCCAGCAGATCGTGGACGAGTACGCCCGGCAGAAGGACGAGGACCCCCGTCCCTTCGGCTGCTATGGCGGGGTCGTGCTCAACTGGGCAGTCGGCGGCCTGAACCCCATCGCCGCCGAGACGAGCGCCAAGCTGGGCGCTAAGATCCTCTGGCTCCCGAGCCACGACTCGGCGCACCACGTCCAGGTTCTCGAGGAGGACACCCCGGGCGTCGAGGTCGTTGATGAGCAGGGCAACCCACTCCCCGAACTTGTTGAGATCTTTAAGATCGTCGCTGAACACGACATCATTCTCGACCTGTGCCACACGTCGACCAGAGAACGGTTCATCATCACCGAGGAAGCCCAGAAGCATGGGGTCAAAAAGATCTTGCTCACCCACCCCCAGTGGAGCGTGAACCGTATGTCGGTTGACCAGATGGCCGAGATCGCCAAGATGGGGGCATACATCGGGCTGTTCCTGTACAGCGCCTTCCCGCACTTTAATAACCCTGTCTGCGATCGGGAAGAGGTCCTGCAGATCGTCGAAAAAGTGGGGCCTGAAAAGTGCGTGATGGCCAGCGACTTTGGCTCGATGCTGAATCCGCCCCCGGTCGAGGGCTTGAAGCTTTATATCAGGCTTCTGCTGGCCATGGGTGTCTCGGAAGAGGACATCAGGACGATGTTGGTGACCAATCCCTCTCGGCTCCTGGGGTTGGGGACCTAGGTTCTGCTTATTCGGTGTAATTCGCGCCATTGAGCATTGGATTGGAAGGAGGTTGTGGAAATGGATGTAAGGCGGATTGAGGATGTCGCACCGGTCCTAGAGCACAACGATACCACGTCTGTGTGGTGGCTCATCAAACCGCGCGAGATGTATGACGCCACCGTCGGTGGTTATCTCGAGCTCATCTGCGAGTGGGAGATCGCCGGAGGCGGCGAGGTGTTTCCGCACCGTCACCCGACGCACGAGTTCTACTACGTGACCTCGGGCCGGGGCCTCATGCGCATTGGGGATGAGGAGCAGATCATCTCTCCAGGCGACCTAGTGTATATCCCGCCCGACGCGCTTCACAGTGTGCGCACGGTCAGCGAGAACGCACCGCTCCACGCGGTCTCCTTCGCGGTGGGTGTGCCTGGCGCTGGGGCGGTGGATTACACGACCCACGATGACTAATGGGACGCGTCTTGGTGACCCCAGTGGCATGGCGTGGCTGAAACACGATCCCGGAGACAGAAAAGAGGTTGACCTCTTCTGACGAGATCATTTCGCTTGGCCTGGATGGCGTGCAACCTTTGGTTGCCTTCCGGGCCCAAGTCAGGGATTTGGCAATCCATCAGGGCATTGGTAATGCTTTGCTCGGCCTGGTTCGGCAGATCCGGGCCCAGACCGGGGATTTGATAATCCCGTCTCACGAGCGTATTGTGACGGCTTGTGACATAAACAAAGGAGGTGGGGTCATTGGCACAAAACAGTGTAGTTGTTGATATGCGCGGTATTGTCAAGGATTTCCCAGGCGTGAGGGCGCTTGATGGCGTCGACTTTGATCTACGCGCAGGCGAAGTCCACCTGCTGGTCGGAGAGAACGGTGCGGGCAAATCTACTCTGGTGAAGATCTTGGCCGGAGTCGAGCCCCTTGATAAGGGCACTATCAGCATCAACGGTGAGAAGGTCTCCGTTCGTGATCCCGCTCATGCCCAGAAGTTAGGTGTCGGAATCGTATACCAGGAAATGAACTTGGTGCCATATCTGACCGTCGCTCAGAACATCTTCATGCGACGCGAACCTGTCCGTGCTGGACTTGTGGTAGATGTGGCCGAAGAGAATCGAAGAGCGCGCGAGGTGCTAGCCTCTCTAAACCTGGATATCGAGCCGAACACGCTGGTCAGGGATCTTAGCTTGGGACAGCAACAAATGGTCGCTTTCGCCTGGGCCATCTGCCACAACCCCCGCGTTCTAATTCTGGATGAGCCCACCTCGTCCTTGGCGGAGCGGGAGGTCCAACAACTGTTCGCAACGGTGAGGCAGTTGAAAGCACAGGGGGTCGGCATCATCTATATCACCCATCGGCTGGAGGAATTCTTCCAGATAGGCGACCGCGTCACCGTCCTGCGCGACGGTCAGTTCATCGGCACGATGGAGCTGGAAACTGCCAATTTGGACAGCATCATCCAGATGATGGTAGGGCGCGAGATCTCGGAAATGTATCCGAAGGAGGTGACCCCAACTGGTGAGGAAGCCCTGCGGTTGGAAGGAGTTACGCGAAAGGGCGCCTGTGAAGATGCCAATCTCGTCGTCCATCGTGGGGAAGTAGTGGGCCTGTTCGGACTTGTGGGTGCAGGAAGAACCGAACTGGCGCGCATGGTCTTCGGTTTGGATCCCATGGATTCGGGCAACGTTTTTCTTTTTGGTGAGTCAGTGATTCATCTATCGCCCAGTGCGGCGGTGGACTCGGCGCTGGGATATCTGTCGGAAGATAGAAAAGGGGAGGGACTTTGCCTATCGTTGCCCGTGAAGGAAAACATCGTGCGTGCCGCTCTGAACAAGCTTTTCCCGCGTTGGCTGGTCTCACCTGCCAAGGAGGAGCAGGTGAGCAAGCGCTATGTCGAGGAGTTGAGTATCGCCACCCCGTCCACCAGTCGCCTCGCGGTTTATCTGAGCGGTGGGACGCAGCAAAAGGTAGTCGTCGCCCAATGGCTTTGTGCAGGCTCGGAGGTACTGATCCTCGACGAACCCACGCGTGGGATTGATGTAGGCGCCAAAGTGGAAATCTACCATATCATTAACGAGATGACCCGTAAAGGTGCAGCTATCCTGATGATTTCCTCTGAATTGCCCGAGGTGATGGGTATGAGTGATAGGATCTATGTCATGCACCGTGGCAGGATCTGTGGCGAATTCTCGCGAGGTGAGGCCATAGCAGAGGAGATCGTCTCTTGTGCATTTGGGACGACAAAAGGGGATTACAATGGAGAAGAATGACACCGGAAAACTAGCACTGTGGCTGTCCAGGGTTCCTCCGATCTTCTGGGTCCTTGTTGTGCTCATCATCGGCCTGTCAGTAGTGGCTCGTGAATTTGCCACGGTGAGCAATGTCTTTAACCTGATTGTTCAGAGCGCAACGCTGACTATTATGGGTCTGGGAATGATGGTAGTCATTGCCAGCGGTGGCATTGATCTATCTCTGGGCTCGATCATGACCCTATCGGGGACCGTGGTTGCCTTCACCATTCAGACATGGAACTTGAACTGGTTATTAGCAACCGTGCTCGGGATTGCCGCATGTGCCTTGTGGGGTATGATAACAGGCACGGTGATTGCCAAGGGGCGAATCTTTCCCTTTATAGTCACCCTGGGCATGCTCTACATATCGCGGAGCGTCGTTCTCGGTATCTTGGACGGTGGGACTATTCCGATCTATAACGAATCCTTTGAGCTTATTGCCAATGGCTTTACCTTTGGTTTGCCAAACCCGGTATATGTCACATTGGCGGCGCTTTTGCTGGTAACGCTGCTCATGCGCAGGACGGTGTTCGGTCGCTACGTCTACGCGATCGGTAGCAGTGACATCGGGGCGAGGTGGCTGGGGATCAACGTAGACCTTTATAAGATCCTAATTTACGCGCTCAGCGCTATGCTGGCTGGGCTAGCTGGCATCGTGCTGGCCAGTCGTATGATAACAGCCAACTGGATCGCCGGCGAGGGAGCAGAGTTTGATGCGATCGCTGCTGTGGTGATCGGTGGGACCTCGCTGGCTGGCGGCAGTGGGACGATTATGGGCACCGTATTCGGCGCTCTAATCATTACGGTGCTACGCAATGGCCTCGTCCTTTTGGGGCTTGGCAACGAGGCCATTACGGCCGTTACCGGGATAGCCGTGATGATCGGGGTCATTCTGGCGCAGTGGATGTTGCGAGGAGGGTCGCATGGTAAGTAATGATTCGCTCTCACAGAGAAGGGTAAGTGTGGACCTTTGGGGATTCTTAGGGAGGGTATCGCGACTGCTGGTGTTGATTGTCATGGGTGCGGCGGTGACTGCTCTCAGCCCCCAGTTCCTAACGGCTGGGAACCTATTGAACATCCTTCGGCAAGCCTCACTGATCTTTGTGCTGGCTGCCGGACAGACCGTTGTGATTCTGGCAGGTGGGATTGACCTCTCCATGGATTCTGTAGCAAGCCTGTCCGGCGTAATCGTGGCGAACATGCTGGAGGCGGATGCACCAGTACCCATTGCCATGGCGGTTGGACTTGCGATCGGCGTCGGGTTGGGGCTCTTCAACGGGGTCATTGTGACAAGAGTGAGATTGCCACCCTTCGTGACAACATTTGGCACTTGGTTGTTATTCAAAGGGATTACCATGTGGTACAACAAATACCGGGTGATCCATGGGTTCCCTGAATCCTTCCGTTTCTTCGGCAAGGGCCGCGTCGGGGCTGTGCCTGTAATCATCCTCGTTGCTGGTGCGGTGCTGATCATCTTTTACGTCCTTCTGCGCTACACAACCTTTGGCCGCAAGGTGTACGCGACCGGAGCGAACCCTGAAGCCAGCCGCGTGTCCGGGCTCCACATCAACCGTATCCTGATTGCGACATACGCTATCTCTGGGCTAATGGCTGCTGTGGCCATCCAGCTTTACATTGGGCGGCTCGGCTCGTCGCTATCCGACCAAGGCCAGTTCTTTGCCATGGACGCCATTTGGGCTTCATTGCTCGGAGGTGTTTCCTTCGTTGGCGGCATAGGCGCAATCGATCAAGTGGTGATTGGGGCCATCATGATCATTCTGCTGCGCAATGCCTTGAACCTATTGGGTGTTCCGCCCTTATGGCATGGCTTCTTCACGGGATTTGTGGTAATCGTGGCCGTGCTTGGCGAGAGGTTCCTAGCTGCACGAGGAGAGCGTGGGTAATACCAGATAGGGCCTTTTGAGCTTTGGTCCATGACTCCTATACGCAGCTAACCAATTTATGGTGAGCTCTTGCACTCTCCAAGGGAGTCGAATTCGAGAAAGGAGGTGAGAGAAGGGATCAACTGTTGGATAGGGACGTCAGGATGCTCAGGTGAGCATCGCTCATCAAACTAAATTCATGGAGGAGATTCAAAAATGAAAAGGCTAGTTTACCTGTCCGTCATCGTGGCCGTCCTGTTCAGCTTTGTGGCTGCCTGCGGCCCTGCACCAACTCCGGAGGTCGTGGAGAAGGTAGTCAAGGAGACCGTGGTGGTCGAGAAGGAAGTACAGGTCGAGGTCACCAAAGAGGTTGTAGTAGAGAAAGAGGTCGAGGTCACCAAAGAGGTTGTAGTAGAGAAAGAAGCTGAGGAGGTGCCCATAACGGAAAGCTACAAGTTCGCCTGGATCATGCCCGACATGATGAATCCTTTCTGGATCTACATGCGCCAGGGCGCTGAGAAGGCCGTAGCGGAGTACCGGGAACAGGGCATCGCCATAAGCATCTATGCAGCGGCCCCCATCCACAGCTTCAATGCACAGGAGCAGGTGGACATCTTTGAGCAAGTCATCCAGATGAAAGTGGATGGCATTGCCATGAACCCGTGCGACAGGTCGTCCATGGTCAAACCCATTGAGAAGGCCTGGGAGGAAGGCATCCCAACAGTGACCGTGAGCACCGATGTCCCCGACTCGCTGCGAATCACCCACTCTGGTGTGGACGATACTCTCTGGGCCTATGAAGTTGCCAAGCGCCTTTTCGAGGAGATGGGTGGCAAGGGCAAAGTGGTTATCATGGAAGGCAGCCCTGGCCATTACATTGGAGAGCTGCGCAATAAGGGCTTTCATGATGCCGCCGAAGAGTATCCCGATATCGAGATCATGGATGTCCAGCCTGCGTACTGGAACCGCGAGGAGGGTATGGCGATGATGGAGAACTTTCTCCAGAAGTACCCGTCGGGTCAGCTCGACGCGGTGATCTGCGCCAACGACGAGGAGGCCATCGGCGCCATGGAGGCTATTGATGCCGCTGGGCGCGCGGATGAGTTACTTGTGATCGGCATCGACGGGAACGAAGAGGCATCTCTTGCCATCCAAGAAGGACGGATGCTAGCTACGTCATATGACTGCCCCTGGTGCAAGGGATATAATGCCGTCAAGGTGTTGGTGGACTGGCAGCATGGCGTAAAGCCTGAGGAAAAAACCTTAGCGGATGCTGCGGTCATAGACGCGAGTAACGTCGAGGAGCATCTGAAAAGATTCCGCTATTACGATCAGTTCTACAAGCCGTAGGCGCATACGCCTATGAGCTGGGATGTCGTCTCGCAACCGCGAGACGACATCCCGCTTCCACTACATTCATATTGTACAAGCAGATAGGTAAAATGTCAAAGGCTAAAAGGTACATCATATCCTAAACCCTGAAGAACATTGTGCGTGCTGTCTTGGACAAGCTCTTCCCCCGGTGTTTTGTCTCGCTGGCTCAGGGGACTAACCAAACACGGCTACCTCATCTGCCAGTCGTCCCGTGTCCATCTGAGTGAGGGCATGCAAGAGGAGGTACAGCTATCCTGATGATTTCATAAGTGATTTCAGCGAAACGAGGATAAGGAGTAATACCATGGCCAAGAAGAGGGAATTCTACGAGCTATCTATGGAGCCGGAATGGCAAGAGGATACAAAGAGAGCCTACGTCACCATTGAATCTATGGGTGAGACAGTGATGCTGTTGAAAGAGGAGGACGTCCTTGAGGTGCTTGAGGGCGCCTACGACATGCACTGCCACGCCTTCCCAGACCCGCTCATTGACACGGGCTGGGATCAGATTCAGGTGACAAAAGCTGCGACGGACGTGGGGATGGGGGGCGTCGTCTTCAAAGCGCATACCTTCCCGACTGCCGCCACCGTGCCGTTTGTCAACCAGGCGGTCGAAGAATACGCAGCGGCTGTCGAGAAAAAGCCCGCGCACGCATACGGCGGCATTGTCCTGAACGGCTATGTCGGCGGCCTACATCCGGAGTCGGTCGAGATGTGTGCCCGGCTTGGCGGGAAGGTCGTCTGGCTCCCGAGCCATGATTCGGCTCACCATAACCGTGTGATCGAGGTGCCCGGAGGTATTGAACTGCTCGACCAAGATGACAAACCGCTCCCGGAGCTCTACGAGATCTTTGAGATCGTAGCCGTAAACGACATGATCCTCGACCCATGCCATGCCAGCACTAAGCAGCGGTTCATTGTCGTCGAAGAAGCCAAGAAGTTGGGAGTGGAAAAGTTCATGATCACCCATCCCAACTGGAATGTCACCAAGATGACGTTGGAGCAAGAGGTAGAGATCAGCAAACTAGGAGCCTATATCGGTCTCTTCTGTTATGGGGATATTCCAAACTTTAACAATCCCAATTGTGATCCAATGTATGTGCTCGAGTGCGTACGGGCCATAGGTCCTGACCGTTGCTTCATTGCCTCAGATCTAGGCACAGTAGTCAATGTACCGCCTACAGAGGGAATGAAACTGTTCGTACGCATCTTGTTGGCCTCGGGAATGAAAAAGGCTGACATCCGCAAAATGTGTGTTGATAATCCCAGATATCTGTTGGGGCTTGATTAGCTTTTGGAGGTGGAGAATGATCCAGCATAACCTGCTCCGCGATGCCATCAGGCGTCCGCTGCCGCTACCCTACTATCCCCTCTACCGCTTCTACAAGGGAGGAGCGCTCGTCCGCGCCTTTCGCGGCGTTCCCAATGGGCCGGATGACTGGTGGTCCGAGGACTGGGTCGGTTCGTGCACGCTCGCCGGAAACACTGATCCCGACGGCCATCCGCAGGGCCTCAGCACCGTGGAGGTTCCCGGTGTCGGGCCGGTCACGCTCAAGAGCCTGGTCGAAACGTTCCCTGAGGAGATGGTGGGCGCCCGCTTCGCCGAACGCTGGGGTCCGACCACGGCCGTCCTGGTGAAGGTCCTTTCCCCGGCCGGGCCAGTCCCCCTCCACGTCCACCCCAGCCGCGACTGGGCGGCACAGCACCTCGGTTCCCCCTTCGGCAAAGTCGAGGGTTGGATCCTGCTCGAGACGCCGGGCGATGGGACCGAGCCTGCCTACTTTGCCACGGGCTTCAAGGAGGGCGTAACCCGCGAGTGGTTCCGCGAAATGGTGGACCGCCGGGACGGCCAGGCGCTCCGCGATGCACTCCATCGCACGGAGGTCCACCCTGGTGAGGTGTATGTGGCCTACCCGGGGGTGCCGCACTTCGTGGGGCCGCAGATCCTCGCCATCGAGGTCCAGGAGCCGACCGATCACATGGTGCTCGCCGAGTGGTCCGGCGAGGACGAGGCTGGGGCGACGATGGGCCTCGGTTGGGACGTCGCGCTCGACATCATCGACTACACGCCGACCGAACGGGAGATCGCTGTTGCGCGGGCCCGCCAGCAGCCGACCGTGCTACGCGAGCAGGGGGACAATCGCGAGACCCGGCTCGTCAACGCCGATGTGCTCGACTTTTTCGATGCCACCCAGCTTGACGTGGCCGATGGGATCTCGGTCGAGGATGGCCGCTTCTACGTGGGCATCATCACCGCTGGCGCCGGCACGATCGAGGGCGACTTTGGTGCCCTGCCGATCCGCAAGGGCGAGGCCTTCGCCTGCGCGGCGTCACTGGGGCATCGCTTCCAAGCCGGCCGAGCGCCGCTCCAGGTGGTACGCTGCATGGGGCCAATCGTGTAAGCCGTCGAGGCCTCCGCTTCTCTGCACCATCGTTGATCGGCTTTGCCTCGGAACTCATCAGCCTTGGTAGATCATGCATTCTCAGCGGAGGTGGCTCCCAAGCCTGCCCTGAGCACAGCCGAAGGGCCGCCGATTCGCGGTTTTCGTCGTGAGCTCAGCCGAACGGCATGGGAGCCCGCTTTGCTCCGAAAATCGTGACCTGCTGAGGCTGGTTGCCCAAATCCGGTGGAGTTAAGTTACTTGGATGTGACGTTACGATATGGCCGGCGCACTATGGTTGTGCCTTGGCCACAGGGAACCTCCGCGCACGTCTTGGAACCACGCTCTGTCGCCCGTATCTTACATGAGGGCGACGCTGCGGCAATCGTCACCCAGGCCATGGCACATCCCGTAGGCACACCCCGTCTACGTGACATCGTGCAGCCTGGCCAGCAAGTGGTGATTGTCACCAGCGACAT
>Ga0180437_10005267_pt1 | contig 17773 bp, 9 predicted proteins | sample SS_ome_4_FD_132410 | JGI IMG/M metagenome (GOLD analysis project Ga0180437, IMG submission 132410) | Hypersaline lake sediment archaeal communities from the Salton Sea, California, USA - SS_3_D_1 metaG | ecosystem: Environmental > Aquatic > Non-marine Saline and Alkaline > Hypersaline > Sediment... | reverse complement strand
TTGCGGCCTTCGGCGGCGGGTGCGTTGAGCGAACTCATGGCGACCGCGCCGGCCGCCAGACCGGTGGCCGCCAGGAAGTCCCGCCGGTCGCAACCACAGTCGCAGCCGCAGCCCGATTCGGGCTGGTGACGATGTTTTTCCATGATAAAGTCCTCATTAGTTCCTGTGGCGGAAAAGGCCGTTGTGGCCCAGCTCAGTCGACCTCGCGCAAACACGCGATCGTTCCATCGAGGAGCGAAAGATAAAGGCGCCCCCGGGCCGCGGCCATACCGTCCCAAACGGGCGGCGAGGGAAGCTGGTACTCGGCGAGCTTCTTGCCGTCGCCGGCGGCAAACGCGGCCAGCACGCCGCCCAGGCGGCCCTCCCACGCGCCGTGTGGGTCCTTCGAATCGACGACGTCCGGCGATCCGGCCACGAAGAGCGTCTCGCCCGCGCGAACCATGGCCGTGATGCGGATGTCGACGCGCTGCTGCCAGGCCGGCTTCGGGCCGCTTAAACGCTGCGCCTTGGCCTGCGCGTTTGCCCGGGCGCCGGCGGGCGCCTTCAAGGAAAGGCACATCAACCGATAGGCGCCGGTGCCGGGCGCGAAGACCGTCTCGCGGCTGCGCGACCCGTAGACCTCGACGCCGTAGGCGACGTCGTGGCCCAGCACCATCAGCCCCGAGGTCTGGGCCTTGCCGATCCTCCAAAACGTCCGGTTGAACCAGCTCGCGTCGAGAAAGCCGCCCGTGGTGAACAGGTGCTGTCCGGCACGGGTGTCGGCCGACGAAACGTTCATCTGGCGAATGAACACGTGGGTGCCGTCGGTGGCGGGGACGTCGTTGAGCAGGCCGGCCAGCGAGTTGGCGCTGGTTTCCGGCGTCATCTTTCCCGTCTCGGGATCGGGGCTGTAAATCGTCTCGCGGCGCTCCACCTTGCCCGTGCTCGGATCCAGGGCGAAAAGGTGAATACCGCCGTCGAGATACGACGATCGGCCCGCCGCAAACCAGCACTTCCCCTGGTGCATCAACACGCTGCCGGGCACGGCCCAAGGCGACTCCAACTGGTCGAAGACCGTCACCAGCCGCCGCTGCGGGGCGGCGTCGAACCGCCACGCCAGGGCCCCGTCCGACGCGCGCAGGCAGTACACGCGACCGTCGGCCGAGCCGAAGATCGCCAGGCCCCGGTGCAAAGTGGGCGGCGAGTCGACCCGAGCCCCGGCCGTGTACGTCCAGAGTTGCTCACCGTCGTCGGCGTCCAGCGCGTGCACGGTATGGGCATCTACGCCGGCCACCAGCACCTTGCCGCCGGCCACCACCGGGGCGCTCGGCCCGGTGCCGAGGCTCGATTGCCACGCCAACGTCAACTTCGCGCCGAGGGGCGATTCCGTGGCGCCGCTCCGCCGGGGATCGTGCCGGTAGGTGGGCCAGTCTTCCGAAGCGCGATCGGCCGGCGATGAGGGACCGGACCGGAATGCGTCGTACGCCGGCCCGCGCTCGAGCCGGGCGTCGTCGTCGATTGGCTTCACCGGAGCGTGTGCCGGGGCCAGCGCATTGAAGCCGGTGAGCTTCGCTTCGATGTAACATCCGCAGGGGTGCGGCACGACGTAGAGCAACCCGTTGCACGGCAAATTGCCCAGCAGGCAGCCGCTGCGGACCCAGTGGTGCTGCTGGTTCTCGCCGGTTGCCAGGTCGACGAACTCCACGCCGCGGCGCGAAGACATCAGAAAACGCTCGGTGATCTTGTTCCGGTAGCAGCGATGGTGGTGCCCCACGTTGAAGACGTCTCGGGTCGACAGCTCCTGGCGGAGTTCTCCGGTTCGCAGGTCGAGTGCCTGAATACGGTAGTCCACCTTGCTCGAATCGATGGCCTTGAAGCCTTGGCCCCAGACGGAGCCGAACTCGGTCTCGGCATTGACGTGGGTCCAGACGACGTTGCCCACCACGAAGACGTCCGGCGGCGTGCAATGCCCCCAGCCGCCGTAGGCGTGCTTCCACAACAGCCGGCCGTCGCGGGCGTCGAACGCGTAGAGCGTGCCTGGCATGGTGTGGTAGGTATGGTGCGTGTTCGGCTCGGGCTGGGCCAGCAGCACGACGCCGTCGTGATAGACCATCACCGTGAGCAGGTATTCGTACATGCCGGCGAAGCCGATCCGCCGCACGGCCTCCTCGGGCAGTGCGGGGCGCTCGATCCGCCACGCCGTCTTGCCGGAGCCGGCCTCCATGCTCTCGATCGTCTCGGCCGTCAGAATGAAGACCCGATCGTCGCCGGCGGCCAGCTCGATGCGGCCGAAGGGATCCTGGCCCTTGCTGGCGCGGATGGCCTCAAACGGCCCCCGTTTCCAAAGCACCTCGCCGGTGGCGGCGTCGACGGCGCAGACTTGCTTGCCGGCGGCGGGCGCGGGGCCCTCGTCTCGTTCGGGAAACGGCGCGTAACGCCGGATATTCGCGATCTTCTCGGCCGGGTTGATCGACACGATCAGCCGCCCGTCGGTGCAGAGCACCTCGTCTGCGCGGGCCGTCCCCGGGTAGACGCGCTTCTGCCGGCCGGTCGCCGCGTCCAGCGCCGCGACCGGGGCGGTGGCGCCGAGCGTCACGTAGACGGTGTCGCCGACGGCGACCAGCCGCTTGCCGATATGCGGCGGCGCGGTGAACCGACCGGTGGTGACTCCCTGGCCCGTGCCCGGCGTGCCGCTAAGTTGTTGCGTTCCCCATTGCGGCACGCGGCGCTTCCAGAGCATCACGCCGCTGAAGGCGTCGCGGGCGGTGAGGAACCACTTGTCCGGCACGCGTCCGTCCACGCAGGTCAACGTTTCGTCGCCGAGATAGAACAGCCGCCCGCCGGCCGAAACCATCGCGCTGACGCTGGGCGTCCAGCCGTGGCTGCGGGCCCACAGCGGCCCGGCCTGCCACTGCAGATGACGCGGCGGGCCCACCACCCGGTCGCTGGCCACGGCGTTGCCCCCGGCGTCGTGCAGATGATGGGTCCACTCGTCGATTTCCGCGGGCCAGGGTTTCACGGTCTTGGTCCACGCTTCGTGGCGCTTGACGTAGGCAACGCCCAGAGGAGCCAGCACCCGGGTGATCTCATCGGCGGAAACCAACTCGGGGTTCTCGGCAACCACAAGCTGGACGAGGTTGTCGGCATAGGGCAGGCGGTTGCCGTCCAACGCGTCGACCGACACGGCGCCATAGAGGCCGAGCGACCGAATGTGGCGGCGGGCCGCGTCGACGTTTTTCCGATCGGCATCGAGCCCATGTACGAGGCAACCGTCGTTGGCCCGCAGCGCCGCGGTCAACCGGCCGTCGCCGCAGCCGAGCTGCACAATCAACCCTCCCCGCACGGCGGTGTCGGCCAGGATGCGGCGGGCGTCCGGCGTGTCGGCGCCCAGGCCGATCGAATACGTCTGCCAGCAAATCAGGAGGATCGGTATGAGGCGGACTGCGCCCGGGAGGTGATGCGAAAACATGGCCATTTCTCCGCTGCTTAGGAGCGTTGGGGTGAGCGATCCGGTGCCGCCGCCGGGGCGGTCCGTGGCTGGCCCATATTCTACCGGAAACAACCGGCCGATACCATCTTGGAAAGGCGGTTCTTGATATGCATGACCGCCTCGCTTAGAATGGACTTCGCCCGGGCGAGAGAAGAATCGTCCGGAAAACCTGCCCCAAGCCCAAGGTGAATATCATGCGCGCGCGAATCTTTGCGGCGACTGTCGCGTACGTTGCGACGATGCTGGTGACGGCGGCCGGCGTGTCTGCCGCCGACGCCGATGCCAAACCCAACGTGCTGATCATCATCACCGACCAGCAGTTTGCCGACGCGATGAGCTGTGCCGTCGGCCGCCGGTACCTGCACACGCCGAATATGGACGCGCTGGCCGAGACGGGCATGCGGTTCACGAGGGCCTACTGCGCCAATCCGCTCTGCGTTCCTTCGCGGACCGCCATGTTCTCGGGCCGATATCCTCACGAGACCGGCGTCCAGACGAACGACCGCACGCCGATCGATCCCGCTCGGTTCCCGGACTTGGGCCGGTGGTTCCAGGCGGCCGGCTACGAGACGGGCTATTTCGGCAAGTGGCACATGCCGTACCAGCAGAAGCTTTGCTTCGAGACGTGCGAAAAGAACGTTTACAGCGGGGAACCGGCCGCCCGGTTCATCCGCGCCGAGCGAGATCGTCCGTTCCTGGCGGTGGCTTCCTTCATGAACCCGCACAACATTTGCGAGTGGTCGCGCGGCCAGCGGCTGCCGGGCGGCAGCGTCGGCGAACCGCCGCCGCCCGAGGCTTGCCCGCCGCTGCTGCCCAACCTGGCTCCGCCCCGCCACGAAACGGACATCATGACCCACATGCGAAAGGCCTATCAGGGCCACCGGCTCTTTCCCGTGGGACATTTCACCGAAGACAAGTGGCGGCAGTATCGCTGGGCCTATTACCGGCTGGTCGAGAAGGTCGATCGACACGTGGGGACCGTGCTGGACGCCCTCCGCCAAAGCGGCCGGGAGGAGAACACCGTGGTGGTGTTTCTCAGCGACCACGGCGAATGCCACGGCGTGCACGGCTGGAATCAGAAGACGGTCTTCTACGACGAAGCGGCCCGCGTGCCGTTGATCATCCGCCAAAAAGGAACCACGCCGGCCGGCACCTGCGACGCGCTGGCCAGCACGGGCGTCGACCTGATGCCGACGCTCTGCGACTTCGCCGGGATCGACCCGCCGCCGGGACTCCCCGGCCGGAGCCTCAAGCCGGACGCCTTGGGAAAACCGTCCGGGACCGATGGGGACTACGTGGTCGTCGAGAACCACCTGGTGCAGTGCGTCGAAGTCGGCGGTGTCATGCTCAAGCCGCAAGGTCGCATGGTGCGTAGCCAGCGCTACAAGTACTGCATCTACGATGAAGGAAAGCGGTGCGAATCACTCGTCGACATGCAGCACGATCCCGGCGAGACGAACAACCTGGCCGCCGACCCGGAAGCCCGCGACGTGCTGCTGCAGCATCGCGGTTACCTGCAAGAATTCGCAAAATGCCACAACGACGGGGTGGCGCTCGGCATGCTCGAAGCGGTGAACGCGACGAAGCCGTGACCGATTATACGGCGGCCCTGAGGCACCCCAGGGGCGTTGATAACGTGCGAGAAGTTGCGCACATTGAAGAGGTAGCCCTTGGTTTGGGATGCAGTAGACTCAGAGTTAGGTCGTATGGGAACTCAATACGTCATCCCAGAGATCAAGGTGTGCTACTTGCTCCAATCCGGCAACCTCCTCAAACTCGCTCACTCCTCGATGCAGATCTTCGCGGATCTGTTGTGCGCTCGCCGTCGCCGAGAATTGATACTCGATTGCCTTCCTTTGCAGATAGTGTCGCAGGCAGCGCTTCTTTGTCTCTTCCGTGGGATACTCGATGCGGATTATTCCGCTCCCGCGGCGTATTGGTTTCACGTTGCCTACGCCAAATGACTTGAAGTTCCCGATGTTACCTTCGATTGTGCTCACGCATTCCTGGCAATCGCAAACGTTGCGGTGGAAATCCGCAGCATCGTCAAGCCAACCCTTAGCATTCAACAACCGCAAGGCATCCCGATAGCGAACCCGCGCATGCAAATGAGGGATGTAGTACCGGGCAATCGGGATGCCACCACCAACCGGAACGACCGAACGATACTCACCGAATTCGGGAGCGTGCGTGACTCCAGACATGGCAGAATCACCCAGGACCCCTGCAGCAAGGACCGAAAAGTATCCCCCATGCAGGTTAATGACCTCTCTTTCCTTCTTACCTCTGAGACCTCGGGCGAGGTCGACAAGTCCCTTCAATTCATCCATTCCCGCCGTCTGTTCATCAAGATCGTCGACCCACAACAAGAACCCGGCTACGTCGATATCCTCGAATTCTGCAGCGATCTGGTCTCTTGCCTCACTACTGGCTACCACACCTTGGCTGACGACTACTGCACTGAATACTCTCGCATTGGGAGCAGACTCTACGCCCAAAGCAGCCGCACGTGAACAGATCGGCAGCCATCGTTTGAGAGTTGTCTCGGTCATGAAGAAATATGGTGCAACAAGCGCGTTCGGCGCGAGGTCATCGGAAGACTGGTCCAAGTACTTCATGGCATCAGTATTTGCCATAGCATCTGCGAGTCTTGTCTTCTGGAATTCGAGGCACCGCTGGACGCACTTCTTCAACACAATCTCGTCTTGAAGATCACGCGGCAATACCGGTCTCTTTCCCGCGCAATCTTCCAGAGGTGCCCCATACGCATCAGCAATGGTTCGAAAGGAGGTTTTGAGTTCTCCCGCATCATTTTGAATGGCTGAGGGATCATGTTGAAACGCATGAGTCAAGGGATCGATGATATAGTCAAGACCTCCGGTTTTCTCCATCAAGAAACCGGCGAGCCCGGCCGGCGCATGCGCCGCCATGTTCGCGTTTATGATTACACCACGATATGTATCCGCACGCGGATAGACAAAGTAGCGCTGCTGTCCAAACGTCCCAAACATCATCCAGTGATCAATGCTCGGCATAATCGATCGTCCTTAGGAATCGTGACCAGTGCTTGCGCTGCGGCCCCCACACGTTGCGGTTTTTCTGGGGGCGCACGACCCATTCGCACTTCTCTCCAGGCAGATCGCAGTGTATCACGCCGTATCCTCGTTCGCGAGCTGTCCTCAGAAACTCATCAGCCAAAGACACACTTGCGAGTGCCACGCAGATGAAGTCTGCGACTTGCTCATGAGCCTGACATTGCGCGAGTGCTCTGCGCCAGTGGGCAACCTTGGCTTCGATGAAAGTCACCCATCTGCCGCGAGTGGCAACAATGTCGGCACTCTGGCCCATGTTCGGCACCTCAAGCCGAACCCGGTAACCGTGCCTCTGCAGCAGATTAATCACGAGCGATACGAGAGACTCTTCCAAGGTAACGATCTCCGCCTTCAGGTCATGTCGTTTCTTCGCATTCTCCGAGACGTATTGCGACTCGGCGAAGCAAATAGAAGATGATGATTTGAATAATGATAGCAACGCTGCATACGAGCGCAACGCATGCCTTAATCAAATCATCCGTCCAGGATAGACAAAAACCGATGCATCCGACGACAGCGGTCACGAATAACCATGTGTAGCAGTGTACTGCAGTTATGTGAAGTCTGTCCAGCCTGTTCAGCACCATGGTTATTCGGAAAAGTTCTTCCACATGGTCTTCAACCGGATCGGGAGAGTTCGCCGGCGGCGCCAGAACAAATGCGTCGCCCAGGATACGCTTATAGCTCTGCCTCAGCCTCTCCACGAGTCTCTTCCTGTGTAGGTTGACTCGCTGCCGAACGCTTTCGTCGCTGAGGACAAAAGGCTTGAAGATGGTCAGAATACCCCCCATCACCGCTGCCAGAATGGCCGAGTAGACAGCTTTTGACGCCAGCGACGAAACCACTTCAGTGAGAATGCTGTCCAAGAACCTGCTCCTTGATCTTGGATTCGTCGGTCATTTCCGGGTAAGTCTGGTAGACATAGCGGAGTATTGCACGCAAGGGAGTGGTCGTCAGCCGCGTCTTGAACTCCTTCAACAACTGACGTTGAGATGTCGAAAGTCCTTCATATAGGGATGCAGCAAAGTTGACACCTTTCGCCGTGAGGCTGAAGACTTCTTCGTGATATTCCTCCGGCTCAGCCGTATCTAGAGCAGCGCCGGAATTAGAGAGCCACTCATGCCATTCCTCGGCCGATTCGGGCAATCCCTCTTCATCTGCCTCGGACACCTCCACAAACCCTCGCAGTGTGAAGAAAGTCAAGTCGTCATACGCTTGCTGGGAAAACGGCCCGAAATTCCAGGGAAAAAACTCATAGAAGTTGTCTTCGTTGATTTCTGTGCCGCGTCTAAAATGTGAAAGTACTTCGTGTTTGAAAAGGAACATCATCTTGACAACACGCGTGCGGCCAACGATTGGCTCGTTAACGTCGTCGCCTTTCCCGGGAGAGTAAAGCATCAGCAGAAGAATGTCTTTTCGATTGTCAACCTTTCGGGGGCACATAGTCGCGTCCTTTCCTTCCTTTAGGTTGTGGCGCGTTACACTTGCAAACCGGAGAGCACTGTAACGCGCAACTACCTATACCACTTTCGCGGGGATCCTCATATATATACTATTGTATACCATCGGCCGATGCAAGGGAAGTCATCAATCCGATCCGCCATCGCTGAATGACAAGAACCGTTCCCTGATAATAAGAAAGCGAAGCAAGCTAGCGGTCCTATGGATCTATACTACACCCCCTGGCAGGATGGCTTTCGCGGTCGGCGTGTCTCACGCCTACTTAATCCGCCAGGACAACGCCCGCATCGAAAACGGCGGCAATACGACGCGCGTTCCGCTGCGGAAGCCGTCGAGGCTTTCCTCCGCGACTTTCACCTGCGGCTCTCCGCCTTCATACTCGTTGTTGTCGGTGATCCGCTCGGCGGTCAACAGCCAAGAGCGGGCCTGGCCGCCGTCCACTTCGCCGTCGAACGCGACGTCGACCGGATGGGGCTGCGACGTGTCGAGGCTGATTAGAATCAGTCCGCGGCGGTTGCCTTCCGCGAAGGCGTAACTCCAAATGACCGGAAGATCGCGCAGCGTTTCGGCGCCCGCCCGTGAGGAGAAGACGCCGGTGGCCGTAAACGTCGGATCGAGCCCGGCGTGTGTCGTCTCCACCAGGTCGCCGCCCATGACCCGATTGGCGGTGGCACAGGCGAGGAACGTCGGGCGGTATCGTTGGTGGCCGTCTCTCATGCACAAGGCGGTTCCCCAGAGTCGCACGGGCCCGATGCCCTGGGCGTTGTAGCTGTGCTGGGCCAGCGAGAAGAGGCATTGAGTCCGCAGGTGGTGCTCCTTGAGCATCATCAGCATGTTGTTCAACACGTTCAGCCCGCCGCCGATCGAGGTGACCAGCTTGTTGCGGGGCTCGAGCGGCCCGTCGCCGTGCGTGGTGTGGTGGTTGACCTCGTAGATCGACAGTTCCATCCCGGCCTGTTGGGCCAGCTCGTAGTTCTGGAACATCGCCCCGGCCTGATCGCGCGAGCGGCGGATCGGCCAGGCGAAGGCCCAGCGGAACAGGCGGTCGTCGTCGCTGAGATAGGAAGTGTATTCCTCTTTGGAGAAGCCCTGGATGATGTAGGGCGCCACGCCAAACCGATCCGCATTGGGGCAGTCTTTCATAATCTCGCGATTGCGGCCGCTGTAGGAGGCCTGGCCGGCGGCGTGGAAGACGACGTTGGGCCGATAATGCGGCGACGCCTTTCCGGCGGCGATCAGGTCGTTCCAGTAGTCGGGGCCGTTGAAGCCGCCGCACTGATACGCGCCCGCGTTGTTCCAGGCCTCGTTGCCGAACTCGACGTGGATCGTCCCGAACACCTCGGTCCAGGGCCGGGCGTGTCCCAGCGCGGCCCGGCGGCGTCCCTCGCCCTCGTCTGCCGGCGCCCCGAGATACTCCATAAACTGCCGCATCTCTTCCCGGGTGATGGTGCCGGGCAGACAGTACCACGGATCGCAGTCGAGATACTCGCACAGCTCGTACATCTCGTGCAGCCCGTAGTCGTCTTGCTGGTGTCGCTCATACGGGCCGAGCTTGCTGCCGGGTTGGCTGGCGTAGGAGTAGGATCTTAGCGGCGGGTTAATCGTGTTGGCCACCGTGCTGCCGCCCATCTGCAGCTCGCGGAGCACGCCGGGATTGAAACGCTTCAGCGTCGCCACGCAGTCGTCGCGAAAGGCGGTCGGATTGCGGTCCCCCTGCATCCAGATCTCTACGTCGTCGAGCAACACGTCGCCCGAGTCGGCCGTGAACGTGAACAGCAGGTGCGGATTGTCCTGGGGGCCTTGCGGCTCGGGCACCTGGTCGACCAGCAGCGTCTTTTGATATTTCTGCCATTGCGGGCCGGGCCTCACCATAGCCGACTCGCCCCAACGCCGGTCGGCTGCGACGGTCAATTCCGGCGTGCCTTGTTTGGCCTTGGCCCAGAAATGGACCTGCCAGGTGCCGTTGGTCTGGCCGTAGCGCTGGTAGTGGGTGCCGAAGCGAACGTGGGCTTCTTCCTGCGAGCCGTTGAGCTTCAGCGCCGCACAGCCGAACGACTCCGGCGGAACGTCGCCGATGGCGATTTCGTTGGCCTTGGAAGTCCAGTAGCCGTCGGGCGAGCGGAACTGGCCATCCTCGGTTCGATCGCACTCGAACATAATGCCGATCCGCATGCCTTCCGGCGGCGGCTCGATGGTCCGGTCGAGCCGGAAGTAGAAGAACGGCTTCATCTGGTTCTCGTGCCGGTAGTACTTGGTCAGGACGTCGTCGACGATGCCGGTGGTCCACTTCGACGGTCCCGAGAGGATCGTGTAGCGGCTGCCCTGGATGATCTTCTGCCAGTCTTCGCGGGGGCGAAACCAGGTGGAAACGCCTTGCCGGTCGCTGCCGGGACCGAAATGGCAGACGCGGTAGATGGTGCCCTCGAAATTCTCCCGAGCCCGCTTCTTGACCAAGGCGGCGCCGGAGTAATAGGCGTCGCCGCCGAGGTTGATTCCCAGCCGCATGGTGTCCGCGACCAGGACGCGGTCCGTGATGCGGACGGTGGTGATGTTGGACTGCTCAGTGGCTTGTGCCGCTGCCGGCCGTGCGTGCAGCAACGCTACACTGAAGCCGACAACGGCCAACCCGGCAACGCAGCCGCGATGAGTTCTCACAGACGTTTTCATGACGTATTTCCTTGCGCTCGACGGTCGGACGAAACGTGCGATAGTGTAGCAGATCGGGCCACCGATTGCACGCGGCTCCCACTCTGCGGCTGGGCCGTGTGGGGTTCGTGGTACGGGAGGAAGTGAGAATCGGCCCGGCCTGCGGTTGACACGGCCGTCGCGGCAAGGAACACTGGTAAGCACATCGGCCCGGCGCGTGGTCGGGCGAGCCATGCCTTGAGTATCCGGTTGGGGAGTCATGCGATGATGCTGCAAGCGATAGCGAGTTGGAAGCAAACGGCCGTAGCTTTTGGGTTGGCGATGGCATTGAGCACGGCCGCCTTCGCAGCGGGGGAAGACGCGTCCGTTCAACAACAGCAGGCGCGGCGGATCCTCGCCGCCACCGGCGTTCAAGGCGGACTGATCGTGCAACTCGGTTGCGGCGACGGCAAGCTGACCGCCGCACTACACGCCGGTGACAGCTACCTGGTCCACGCTCTGGACACCAGCGCGGAGAACGTCTGCAACGCCCGACGGCACATCAAGTTGCTGGGGCTCTACGGCCGGGTCACGGTCGAGCCGTGGACGGGCGAGCGTTTACCCTACGTCGACAACTTCGTCAACCTGATCGTGTCCGAAGGGCCGGTCCCCGTTTCCATGGACGAAGTGCTCCGCGTGCTGGCCCCGCAAGGGGTGGCCTACGTTCGCCAGGGCGAGGCGTGGACCAGGACGGTCAAGCCGCGGCCGAAGCAGATCGACCAGTGGACGCACTACCTGCACGACGCCAGCGGCAACGCGGTGGCCCACGACGCGGTGGTCGGCCCGCCGCGCCACATGCAGTGGGTGGGCAGTCCCCGCTGGTCGCGCCACCACGACCTGATGTCGAGCATCAGTGCGCTGGTTTCGGCCAACGGCCGGATCTTCTACATCATCGACGAAGGGCCGGCCGCTTCCATCCAATTGCCGCCGCAGTGGTCGCTGGTCGCCCGCGACGCCTTCAACGGCACCGTCCTCTGGAAACGGCCGATTGCCACGTGGTACAACCACCGCTGGCCATTGAAGAGCGGGCCGGCCCAGCTTCCCCGCCGCTTGGTCGCCGTGGGTGATACGGTCTATGTGACCTTGGGAATCGCCGCCCCGCTCTGTGCGCTCGACGCGGCCACCGGCAAGACGATCCGCACCTACCGCGGCAGCCGGGCGACCGAAGAGGTGATCGCTTCCGACGGCGTGCTGTTCTTGCTGGTCAACCCGTCGCCCGTAACCAACGCCGATTACAAGCCGATCAATACCATCTGCTGGGACGAAGTCAACCGCGTGGCCAAGGAGCGAACCTGGGATCAGAAGGAGCGAACCGTGCAGGCGGTCGAGGCCGACACGGGCGAAGTCCTCTGGCAGCGGAAGCAGCGCGTGGTCCCGTTGACCATGGCCGCCGATCGGCAGCGCGTGTTCCTGCACGACGGAGAGAAGCTGCTGGGGCTGGACCGCAAGACGGGAGAGCGTGGGTGGGCCTCGGAGCCGGTCGCCCGGCGGTCTCCCCTGCCGGTCAGCTTCGCCCCCACGCTGGTCGTTTACGACGACGTCGTGTTGTGTTCGGGCGGAACACGGTCGATGACGGCCGTGTCGGCCGAGACCGGCGAAACGCTGTGGACGGCCAAGCATCCCCGCAGCGGGCACCACTCGCCCGAGGACCTGCTGGTGGTCGACGGGCTGGCCTGGGCGGGCGCGATTGCCGGCGGCGGCGATTCGGGCGTGTTCACCGGCCGCGACCTGCACACCGGCGAAGTGAAACGGGAATTCCCGCCCGACCTGCAAACCTACTGGTTCCACCATCGCTGCTATCGCAGCAAGGCCACCGACCGCTACCTGCTGCCGTCGCGGACCGGGATCGAGTTCGTCGACGTCCGCTCGAAACAATGGGACATCAACCACTGGGTCCGCGGCGGATGCGTCTACGGCATCATGCCCTGCAACGGCCTGGTCTATGCGCCGCCGCATCCGTGCGCCTGCTACCTGGAGGCGAAGCTCAACGGCTTCTGCTCGCTGGCACCCGAGTCGCCCACGCGGCGGCTTGGGGAAGTCTCGGACGACGGGCGACTCCAGCGCGGCGAGGCCTACGAAGCATCGATCGAAAGCGACTCCGCTGCGGACGACTGGCCCACCTATCGACACGATGCGGCACGCAGCGGCCATACGAAAACGACCGTCGCCGACGACTTGAAGTCGGCCTGGCAGACCGAGCTGGGCGGCCGGCTCAGCAGCCCGGTGGTGGCCGGCGCCCGGGTACTGCTCGCGTCGATCGATACCCACACGGTGCACGCCCTGGATGCCGCCTCGGGCGAAAAGCGCTGGGACTTTACGGCCGGCGGTCGGGTCGACTCGCCGCCGACGATCTACCAAGGCCGCGCGTTGTTCGGGTCGGCCGACGGCTGGGTCTATTGTCTGCGGGCCGACGACGGCCGGCTGATCTGGCGTTTCCGCGCCGCACCGGAGGAATTGCGGGTGACCTCGTTCGAGCAGGTCGAGTCGGTCTGGCCGGTCCACGGCAGCGTGCTGGTCCACGACGGCGTGGTCTACTGCGTGGCCGGGCGATCGATGTTCCTCGACGGCGGCATGCACCTGTTGCGGCTTGATCCGAAAACGGGAGAGAAGCTCTCCGAGACGGTGCTGGACAGCCGCGATCCCGAGACGGGCGACGACCTACAAAAGAAGGTCAAAGTCTTGAACATGCCGGTGGCGCTGCCCGACGTGCTCTCCTGCGACGGCCGCTCGGTCTATATGCGCTCGCAGCGATTCGACCTGGAGGGCCGCCGCCGGGAGATCCCCACGCCTGCTTCCAACCCGTCCGAGCACGCCGCCGCACAGCAGCCCGAGGCGGCCCACCTGTTCTCTCCCGCCGGCTTTCTGGACGGAACCTGGTGGCACCGTTCGTACTGGCTTTACGGCACGAACTTCTCCTCGGGCTGCAACTGGTATTTCCGCGCCGGGCGATTCGCTCCCGCCGGTCGGCTGCTGGTGTTCGACGAGTCGACCGTTTACGGTTTCGGCCGCAAGCCGCAACTGTTCGTCTGGACGCCCGTGCTGGAATACCAGCTCTACGCGGCCGCCAAGCAGATCGACGAGGCGTCGCTTAAGCGCGTGGCGCAGGCCAATCGCCGCATGGAGTCGGACGTGCGCCGGGCCATCTTCGACCGCAAGGTAACCCGGGGCGCCGAGCTGTCGGATCTCTCCGCGGTCGACTACCGCTGGTCGCAGGGCGATCCGCCGTTTCAGGTTCGGGCCATGGTGCTGGCCGGCAAGACGCTGCTGGCCGCCGGTCCGCCCGACGTGGTCGACGAGGACGAAGTGTTCGAGCGTCCCCACGCCGCCGACATTCGGGCCCGGCTCGACCATCAGAACGCCGCGTGGCGAGGCCGCCACGGCGCGTTGTTATGGACCGTGTCGGCCGGCGACGGCAAGCGTCTGGCCCAGTACGAGTTGCCCTCGCCACCGGTCTGGGACGGTATGGCCGCCGCGTCCGGCCGCCTGTATCTGTCGACGCTCGACGGCCGGGTGGTGTGTTTGGCTGGTTCCGGCAGGTAACGGTCTCGCAAAAGCGTCCTTTTGGTCGATGTCTCGCGTACAAAGGCGAGGAGGAATTCGACGAGAGCCACGTCGAGCAAGACGCTCGGCTCGGACTAGGATGCCGACGGATCGCGTCAACTCAGCGGCACGCCGAGACGCACACCACGAACCGGGGCACTCCTCGGACGCTCACTCGCAGAGCCCAGACAGCTATTTGTCGTCTAACGCTTCCCGCATCATTGCCTCGTACCGGACAGCGTCAGCAGAACGCAAAGCGCGTGAATCGTGGATCTCATGAAAGGACTCTTTGGTGCGATAGATACGTGGTTGTTACCTGGTTTATCGCGAAGAGTGTGGTGCAGCGAAGTATATCTGGGAACACTCATTTGCGCCAATAACTGCTGATCGCAGAGCCTCCTGTGCAACCGCAGCGATTAGCGTTCCCTACCCTTCACTCGCATGTTTAAATCGCCGGTCATATCAAAGACTACCGTGATGGGCCATCCTTTGCAGCTCAGCCGAGCACCGCGCCACGTCCCTTCCTTGACCAGTTCCGCGTCGCCCATCTGCTCCAATTTCCGGTCGCCCACCTGAATGACGTGGAGAAAGCAATCTTCCTTGCGAGGGGCTCCGGGTGAGACTTCGACGCGCCATTGGCCCATCATGGCTCTATTGTCCGGTTTCAGCCCTCGATCGACAATTTCCCAGTTCTTGCCGGCCGCCCAGAACTCCCTGCCGGATCCCCCAATCTTCCGGATCGTGGCGTCCGTGGGGAGCAGAGTGCGGCAGAACATGCGCCCCTCTCGGTGGTCTGCCCGAAACGTGCCACCGTTGACGATCGGTTCGTGAGCTGTGTGTATAAGCCAGTCCTTCCGATAGTCCGGGTTCGTCGTGGTCACGCGATCGAAGACCACGAAGTGATCCGGTTTCAAGAACACGAGTTGACGCGTGACCAGCGTGCACTTCTCGGGCAGATCGGGCTGCCCATCGCGTTTCACCGCGCCGTGCTCATAGCAGGTCGTTGCATCTCCCGCAACATACACGTAGTCATCGTTGATCTCAAACGCCTTGAGTACCGAGCCGAGTTGCTTGTGTTGCCCGCCGTGGTTCCCCTGGACCTTGCCGCCCCAGTAGTCCGCCGGCGGCTCGCCGGGCCGGTGGATCACGACGCAATTGTGGGCCACGGTCTGGGCAAAATAGTTCGCCAGGTGCTGGCCGTTGTCGAACTCGAGATAGCGTGTTCCAGAATCGAGCGCCAGGTGACCGCGATGGTAGAGGACGAAATTCAGTGCGTCGAAATGCCGGTGCTGCCTGAGGATGCCGCCGCACGTGAACAGGCAGTAGGTGCTATCGAGCCCCGTACCGGATCTCATGAAGACCTGGCCCATGGACTCGAAATAGAGCGCGCTGGGCATATCCTCCGGTTTGGTGGCCGGCGGGGACTTCTCCAGGTTGGTCAACAGCAGCGGATAGATGAACCACGTCCGCGAGTAGTTTTTACTGGGCAGCTTGTCCTGGACGTGGCGAGCCAAGGCCGCCGCCTCGGGCAGTGTTTCGCCGTAGAGGTGACGAATGTTGGCCATATGCGTGTAGAGCTGACCGATGGGAAGCCGATTCGAGGTGTGCGGCGTGTCGCCGTAGCCGAATTCCAGCGGTACCGGGTCTGCTTCGATCCAATTCCAAAGCACGTATCGGGCGAGCCATGCGCTCTGGGGCCAGTCGGGGGCGATGTTCTCGCCCGTGCTCGACAGCCAGGTATAGAAGTAGTTCTGCTCCGCCCAGGGATAAGCGCCGAAAACGTAGCCCAGGGTCGGCGACGCACCACCACCGGCCTCGCCACAGGACTTCCTGCGGTGCGCGAGCATTTTCAAGTTTTCGTCATGTCCCCAAACGAGCCACTCGTGGACTCGCTCGACCTCGATCCCCGTGCCCAGCGCCGTGCAACCGATGAACCACAGGCAGTTGCGGACGCCGTAGAACCCGGTGTTGTAGCCCGACATATTCTCGCGGTAGATCGTCGGCCGGGCCTTGATGACCCGATCCACGGCCCTCACTATCCGCGACATCGTGTCCTGACGCTCGGCCTCGCTGAGGTCGTTGTACAACCAGTCCCACGCCAACACCGTGTGGACCCGGCTCGTCGAATACCAGTTCACCGATTTCCTCTGCTCGAAGCACGCCTCGTAGAACCGCAGGCTCGTATCGAGGCATTTCTTCGCAAGGTCAAGGTACCGCGGCTCTTCGGTTATCAGGAACACGAAACTCGCCCACGCCGCTTCCGGCCCCAGCTCCCTGGCCTCGGGACGATCCACGGCCTCCAATTCATTAGCCAATCGGTCGACTCGGCTCTTGATCGACCGATACCAGGCGTTTTCTTCATGGAGTGCCCTGTCTCGCACGGCAGGCCAGGTCTCCGCGCTGAAGAAGAGTCTCGGGTGGTCGCTGCGGATCCTCGCGGTCCACTCCGGCAGCGGATCCGCTTGAACTCTCGACACGGCGACAAACGCGATCAGCGCGATGAGGGGCACCCTTGGCGCCCACGCAATACCACTGGCCATGCAAGTCATGGATTGATCCTCCAAGTTGGATCCGTTCACGTAGGTCTCGAGTGCCGCATGGGATGTTGCATGGGGCATCCGCCGAAATCCAGCCCACTCGTTATAGAACACAGCCCTGTTCAGCTGCAAGTAATGCGTGTAGACGTGTGATTACGGCGCGTCGAAGGCTCCAGCGCTTGCGTGGCCGCGGCGCCTCCTGCCCGTGAGGTCGACCTGGACGGCATATCTTCCGTCCGCTTGGCCAATGAAGGGGCAATCCTGAGACAGCCGTGCGTCTCGCTTGTTTCCGTCCCAGGACACGTCGACGAAGTCAGTCAGGCCATTGCCGAAGACGAACCCCTCCGCCACACCGCTGACCCGGCCGAATAACACGTTCCCCGAAACCACTGCCCCTTCCGCACCACGTGGGAATCGCAGAGCGTCGCCTCGATCGGTATAGACGATGTTGTTCGAGAAGACCATGCCCTTTCGCCCGTCCCAGCTCGAGAGATTAGCGCCGCGCCGCGGCGAGATGATCGTGTTGTGCACGAACGTCAGGCGAGCGGTCTTTCCCTGGTGATCGGTGCTCGCAAAGCCCGCGCCCTGAGCCGCGATCAGCAGATTGTTGCGAACGATGGCGTCGCCCTGCACCTGAAGGACATTGTCGTTGCTCCGGTAGCAGATGTTCTGCTCGATGACGTTGAGGCCCTTGCCGCCGGTGCCATAGGCAATGATGCATGGGTAGTTCGTGTCGTGAACGTGGTTGCGGTAAATCCAGTTGTCATGCGAGCCCTGCTTGACTTCGATGCCGTCCCCCTGCGTCCCGCCACAGTGGTGCACGTGGTTCTCGGCAATCACGGAATACGACATCACAACCTTGCCGTGGTTTGCGCCGAGGTACATTGCCTCGCCGGTGGCGCTAGGGTTCGTGAAGTCATGAAAGTGATTGCGCGTAATGTAAAGATGGCTCGTATCGCGGGTATTGGTGGTGATGCCTTCATGGCCGG